>MDTA01029452.1_pt1 | contig 10365 bp, 7 predicted proteins | sample 811151 | NCBI WGS metagenome assembly MDTA01 (sample SAMN05326648, study PRJNA326480) | marine metagenome | isolation source: seawater | place: Indian Ocean: South | collected 2010 | reverse complement strand
TGGATTAATCACTACAGTTGGTGGTGTGCCAATCGACTTAGGATTACCTGGATGGATCAATTTCCGCGCTTGTGAAAAGGCCGATTTGTTTGACCTGTAATCAAATAAGATTGTCCACTAATGCCTCAATGTCTTGTTTTTTGCCACAATATCTACAACGAAGTTCAAGTGGGTCTCTTTTTGTTACGATTAGCCTATGTGGCAAAGGCTCACGGGGATTTTCAGTGATACAATTGGAGAAAGTACATCTTGCTACATTGACCACTTCATCGGTCAAGTTGATGTCTAATTTCTCAGCAACAGAATATGCGCGAATAATCGCAACGGATGCATCAGGAGCAACAAGGGCCAAACGGTCTAACTCATGCTGAGTTAATTCACGATCTTCAACCTTGATGATATCCTTCCCACCCATTTTTTTGGAGGGGACATTCATTACAAGAGATACTGGGTTTGACATATCGCCACCGATACCTAGCATCTTCAGAACAGAAAGAGCTTTACCAGCAGGAACATGGTCAATAACAGTACCATTTTTGATTGCAGTAACTCTTCTCATGTTTGCTTCTTGGCTCATTGAATCCCTCCTTCAGTACCGATTGTTGCAGGCACATCGACGCCCAATAACCTACACATTAGTGCCATTCTAGCAACGACTCCATTGAAAGCCTGTTCGAAATATCTGGCATGCCTGGTGGAATCTACCGATGGATGAATTTCATTTACTCTCGGAAGAGGATGCATGATAATCATCTCAGCCTTCGCTCCATCCAAGTCACTAGCTTGTAATTTGTATGCTCCTGCAACTTTTGCATATTCGTCTTCGTCAGGGAATCTCTCTTTCTGGATTCTAGTCATGTAAATTACATCAGCGTCGTTAATTTGGCCTAGCAAGTCATCGGTTTCGACAACTTCAGCACCATGTACTTTCAAATCAGCAACAATTTCTTCCGGCATTCGTAAACTTTCAGGAGATGCGAATATGACATTGCATCCGAACCTAACTAGAGCATGCGATAGCGAGTGAACAGTACGTCCATATCTCAGGTCACCTGCTAGAACTACATTTAATCCCTCAAGGGTTCCGTGAGATTGTCTAATAGTGAACAGGTCAAGCATTGTTTGAGTTGGATGGTGGCCAGCGCCATCGCCGCCATTCAAAATTGGAACATTAGCACTATCGCAAGCATATTGTGCGGCTCCTTGTCTAGGGTGCCTCATAGCGATAATATCGGTATATCCATCAACCATTTGGATGGTGTCAAATAGGGTTTCACCCTTGACAACAGAAGAGGTTTTCACATCTCCCAGATTGACAACATCTCCTCCTAATCGCTTCATTGCGGTCTCAAAAGACATCCGAGTTCTAGTTGATGGTTCAAAGAAAAGGTTGCCTAGGATTCTACCTTGTAGCAGTGGTAAGTATATCTCGCCACGAGCTACAGGAAGCAGCCTTTCCGCATCATCTAGAATAGAAATAATCTCATCATTCGTTAGGTCATCCATGGTGATTAATCCGGGCATGTCGCTCCCCCTTCCGTGGGTCTTGTGCCAAACCCGACCATGAACATATGGGCGCGAAAATCCGCTTTCTTGATGAGGTATGAATTTCTGCTAAGTGGTATGCGCAGGGTTTTGTTGCTCGTATTTCTACTTCTTATGCCTGCGGTTTGGGCAGAAGAATCAGAGTCTTGGACGGTAGAAGTAGAAGACCCATTGGGCAACCCAATTGCAGATTGCGACATTGTTTTGACAGAACCCTGGACTGGCAGCATAGTCGATAGTCCTAGTGGCGGTATGTATCAAGCGAGTGCTACCTGTGAAGGATATGTTGTGATGTGGCATCCTCCAATCCCTTCCTCTCAGACAACAGTCGTTTTGCAAGCGCATCCTATCATTTAAGATCTCTTCACAGTTCAAGGCGCACATACAATGCAGGCATTGGGCAGCACTTGGGAGGTTTCGATAGATGATGGATTCGTAGACGCTCCAAACGGGATTCCAATTGTTTTGATTGGTGAAGGCGGCTCAGACATAAGGTATGGTGAATCATCGATTACTATTCCAAATGCGACTACTGCATATGATTTGCATGGGAATTATAGCGATGATGTGCTTGTAAAAGCCATACATACTGGTTCTGGTAATATCGTTGAGTGGGAGAATCAAAATTTGACTGTAGGTGAATTCGGCGGGGGCTGGAGCGCTCGTGTATATCTACAAGGAATGCCACTTGGAAACTCCATTTGGCCTCCAACCGGCCAATGGATTACAGAACAATTGAATTCCTCTGTAATCAATGGACAAGCCAGTCTAGAATTCACTTCTAATCTGACTCCGAATGAGGATATTGCGGGAGTTTGGAATGCATCGCATAGTTTCAACAACGGGATAGGATTGTCGTTTATTCCTGGTGTTGCGGCAGGAATTGAAAGCCAAGTTGATCGATTTTTGGGCGGTGATATCTCACAATTAGAATCTCTGCTTGAGAGCATAGAATATCTCAATGGAAAGGAAGCACTGTGTTGTATTATTGATGACTCAACAGTGTTGTTTTCCGGACTTAGTGTTCAGGCAGAAATAGATTTTGCCAATGGTTACTGGGGGTGGAACGAAACAGCAGCGATAAGTGCGGATCGCTCACATATCAATTTGATGAGATTAGAAGTTCCATTCTACAATGATTTGAGGCAAATAACGCCACTAAATATTGTAACTAATGGAGAATGGCAGTACCTTTCTAGTCCATTAGGAGAATGGATTGAAGGCACTCCCGCAGACTTCACGCTAACAAGAGATGTAACCTCTGTATCCGGTTTCTACACTATCTCTCTAGGCCCCAATACCGCTCCTGTTCTTTCTATGTCTGAAGATTATGCTTTACCTTGGGACAATGATTCTTATGATTTTCATATAATCATAGATGATGCACCGCTATCGGTTCACGAGTGTGAATGGAATATTTCAGGCCTGACCAATAATTTGGACGTCAATCTTTCAACCTTTGAACAAGATTCATCCCTACCTGTCATGGTCTCCTGTGTAGATGAAGGCGGCTTATCTGAAACATTCTCGAAAAGCTTCGTCTTAGACGGCGGTAGTCCATGGATTAACGCCAGTAATGATGTTCAAGAAATCACTCCGGGTTTCTTCAACTGGGACTTGATGGTTGGAGACGATCATGATGACAATTTGAGAGTGTATTGGACCAGTAACAAATCCCACGATTGGTGGTTTACCGGGGATGTTCTGCAAACTAGCTTTAGTGTCAATTCCGAACTTAATTCAATCAATGATAACATCAGTGAGAGGCACAAAGCACGTAATCAAATCGAGTATTGGTTGTCTGCAGAAGTAAGCGATGATGTTGGCCATACCTCTACAGGTAATTGGACGATTCGCTTGCTCGATAATTCTGGTCCAGTTGTCATTGCTACAGTGGAATCTTTGGAAGAGGACGGCCGGTGGAAAGCCGTGACTTCTGTGTCTCGTCCCGGCGATAAGTTAAGGTTGAATTTAACCCAAACATTTGACGACCATTCTTCAATTGACAAAATTAATTTTTCAATTAATAATTTAAACGGCGAATATACCGATTTATCATGGTCTGAAATACAGTATTGGGATCTGCCTGAATTGGGAATCGGCTATCATGAAATCAACATCGCTGGAATGGACGAAGCAGGTAATTTGGCAGGTAGCACAATCGGTGTTGCAATCGCCCCGCCAATAGCTAGAGATCTCGAAGTAATCGAAATCAAATCCTCTGCAACTGAAGTAGAGCCTGGGATGAATCAGTTTTGGATTACAATACAAAATAATGGAGCAAGCAGTACAGAATTCATCCTTTGTAGCGACGACACTTGTGTAGATTCTATTGTCGCCCCTTCCACTTATTCTCAAACCTCGACTTCAATAGTCTCGATGAAAGTCGATTTAGATTGGTTTGAAACATTCTCGGTAGAGTTGTCATATCTAGATGATTCAAATCAGACAGTGGTGAAACACTCTACAAGTGAATATAATTCAGGAATTGGATTTGGTGCTTTAGAATTAGTCATCATTGTTGGTTTAGGAATTTTGGCCGTAGTGTGGGCAAGGTCACGCAAAGAACCGCGATTCTGATATGTTCGATAAAGGTGGGTAGTTTATGGATGGCTTTGTTGATTTGGATGAAGCGATTAAGGCGGAGGCCAAAAGCCGTTTGGATAGAGTCGAAAAATTGGCCGGAATATCAGCAATGGCAATGCTTGTAGCGGCTGTTTGGTTAGCATGGCCGTCTCTAAAATCAGGAATGAGCGGTGACTCGATTACTTCAGATTTGAAGTACGCTTTAATCATCATCGCCTGGGGCGTTTTTGTTCAAGACCTCGGTTTGATGGATAAGAAATCTAGGTCAAGAATTGGAATAATCTCCACTATAGCATGGCTTCCATTAGCCGTTGTAGCATTATCTCAACTGGAAGGTAATATTTCACAGATGCTAGGAATGGCAATCTTGTTATCAACATCAGTCGCCTTGTTTTTGACTAGTCGGGCAATATTGGAAGGAGATGTTGCTGTTATGAAATTCCGTGCATTAATGGGTTTACTCGGCCTTGTACTTGCAGTATCTTTGCTTACCACAATCAAATTTGACGATAACTCTTCGTTGATCCAGATTGGATTTTGCGTGGTTGGATTAATGTTGATTGTTACAGATTGGTTTGGTAAAGACGACCAACGCGGATTGAGAAGAGAATTCAATTCGCGATTAAATTCAATGGAAGAAAGAATCCTTCATCTTCGAAGCACTGGTTCTGCGGTAGACCAAGCAGCAAGCCTGATTATGACCGCTAGAGAAGAAGGCCATCGAGAGCCAGAGTGGGGTATGAGGCTTCTAGATGAAGCTGATGAGGACATCGAGAGGTCACTATCTTTGGCTGGCGATGTCGAGGAAATTAAAGCAGATTCTCTCAAGGCAGTGGAATCGGCAGAAGAAATCGCTCCAATCGCAAAACGCCCTAGGAAAGCATGGGACATGGGTCAAAGAGAAGTTGAATTGGGTAGTTTACGAGAAGGAGAGGCTTTGTTCAGACAAGCCAAGCAAAGAGCTAGTGAAATTATCGAATGGTGGCAGAAAGCCGAAGAAGCGATTAGAGAAGCATCTTCCTTGTTATCTTCATCAAAACATAAGCAAGAAGCATTGGAAGAAATTTTGGCTGACGCAAAGAAGAAACTCAACTCCGAAAAGCCGCAAAAAGCATACGAATTTGCAATGGTTATTCCTGACCAATTAGAGGCTTCTGACGATGCGATGATTGTTGCTGAAAAATCAGTCAAAGATGCTGCAAGGCAATTGAAATCTGCCGATGGAATCAACAAAGATTTACTGGAGGCAAGACTTGAGAACGCTGAAGACGAATTAGAACAAGGTAACCATGCTCAAGCCAAAGGCCTCGCCGATGGAATTGTTAGGGAAATCAACGCGGAAAGAGAGGCAATGGATGATGTACGTAGAGCACTCAGGCAGAAAGTGCACTTGATTTCTCGATGGTCAGAAAGAGAAGATTCTGCAGATTGGGATTCACGATTAATAGAGATCGAAGAATCTGCTGATTCACTTGAATGGTCACATGCAGCAACACTTCTAGAGCGCCTGACAAAGGATTTGGATGTAGAAGGCAAGGCCAGCGGCGAAGCCAATGAATTATTGGAATATGTCTTAGAAGAATGGAATATTTTGAGGAATCAATGTGACGCCAGCGGAATCAAGGTCGATGATGAAGATAGAAGATCTGTTGAAGAAGCAATTGCTTTAGCTGGTGATGCGCACAAGGCTGGTAGAGTAGATGAAACATTGGAATCTCTCGGTCTCGCAGATGGTTTCATGGAAAGACTAAGGCGCAGGGTTTGATTACTGCATTTGTTTTTTCATTTCGCAAGCCTTGCAAATTTTACCGCTACACATTTGTCCACATTCTGGACAATTAATCGGGCTAATCGTGTTGAATTTTCCACCCGCAGAAGCATGTAATCTCTTCAGGTCATCCGCCATTCGCAGTAAACCATGCCGAGTCCCTGGTACGTCAGATTCCATCATTGCGATAGTTTCTCGATGTCTAAATCGCAAAGCACCTTCTCCGTGAGGGCATTCCTCATGATGAATTGGCAATTTTTTATGAAGAGCATATAGGTGAATTTCTTGCTCAGGAATCCAGCGCAGTGGCACGATTCGAGGCACCATTCCTTCCAGCGGCGTACTGGTGTGGGGCGCTAGTCTAAGCGTTCTTTCCAAGTCGCCGTTTTGCATGTTCATCATGATGGTTTGAGCCATGTCGTCTAAATTGTGACCCAAGGCAATTACGTCAGCATTGACTCTGTCCGCAAGATGATTGATTCCCTGTCGTCTAAACACTCCACAATATGAGCAAGGCGCTTTTTTTTCTTCAAGTTGAACTATCTTGTTTACGACATCATCCATTTCTTTGAATCCAAGTTCTGGATAAGATACGGTCTCGAACCTTATTCCTAAATCTTCACAAAGTTGTCTTGCACATTCTAAAGAGGGTGGCCTATATCCTTCAATTCCTTCATCCACGCATCCTCCAACAAGTGTCACATCACGTCGCTTCCCCAAATTTTCGTGAAGCCTTTCTAGTAGCACTGCCGAATCTTTACCTCCAGAGATCGCTACAAGGATTGTAGTATGTTCTCCTTTTGGCAGGAATAATTGTTCTCTTAATGCCTTGGAAGCTTTCTTCCTGACGCTTTCAGCAAGGTGTGCTCCACACATCATTCTGCCAGAGTAAACTTGGTGATGAATAGCCGGATTGCGACACTTATCGCAACTCGGGACATCAAAAAGGCCGGCCATGGTTATTCGACGAGGTTCTGGCCTTGATGTCAACGGTAGAATTTTTCAATTCAAAAATCAAATTTCCAATAGGAATTTACAAATCAGAATTTGCGATTACCAAAAAACTAGTTGGCAAAATCAAACAACCCTACAAACCGCCCTACGGGCGTTTTGAAAAGCCAAACTTCTTGAAGCCGTTTTCAACCTGCACCCATTTGAGCGCGCATGATGCAACGCATTTTGGCCGAATTTTCAGCCCTACCAGGGGCAGACCAAGCATACATCGTTTCTAGACGAGATGGTTTGGTTGCTGCAGTGGGGAAGAGAGGTCGTGCACCGATGGTTGAACATGCCACCCAGTTGGTCCAAGCTATGGATAAACTCGAACAAACAGTTAGTGTTGGGAGAGGCTTGGAACTTTGGTCTGAAGGAGGAGGATTGTTTCTCTTGACTCGCTTGAGTGAAGATGCAAGCCTGGTGATTTCCGGAAAGAAGGGTGGCAGGATTGCTAGGTGGCGACACGCCGTCGAGTGTGATGTTGATATGCTGAACTCAGTGATGAGGTGATGGACATGTTCGATCTGCCATATGGAATGCCAGTTGAAAATGAAATCGATGTTAGTGATGGTGTAATTTTACCGTTTGAAAACGGTTCGATTACGACTTATTTGGGCCGCAGGTCAACCGCTAGCGGCCATCGCATAGTTCGCGCAGGCAGAGTCGTCGGATGGATCGCTGAACCTGCTAAAGGCAAGGTTTTGCTATGTGGCAAAGCGGCAAAGGAACGCCTTGAATCATTAGAAATAGACCAGCATCGATTAGTTGCTAGAGCCTGGACACAGTCTGCTTTAGGTTCTGTAGCAGAGATTGTCCCCGAGGCATTTGAGCACAGCGCTGACATGAGAGGGCTACTTGGTGCAGGCGATTCACTTGAACGCTTACTATCCAGAGACCTTTCTGCAGTTCTCGCTAATCTAGTTCAACGTCCTGAGGTGCGTGGAGGAATCGCTGTAGATTCTGGAATGTTAATCGATGATGCTGGAGACCTTCCTTCCAGTGCTGACAAACTTGCAGCCCAAGTAGGAGAAACATTGGCTGGAAGAAAAGCAATGGCTAGCGATTTAGGCTTAGATGGTGCAGGTCACTGGACTTTGCATACCGGAGATGGCTCCCTATTGCTGGCAGAAGCCGGAGATGTTGCTCTTGCAATTTGGACAGAAGCAGATGTCGACCATGGCCGTTTGATTAGTCAAATAGCAGCATTGATGGATGGACAAATAGACGCTATGGGCTCACATGGAGAGGCTCTAACTGATGGACATGTGGTCAGAGAAGGCCGTGGCGGGACAGATGCAGTACTCTCTATGCTCACTAGTGCAGTCGATGAAGGACTCACCGGGCATCTAACCGCAGGAAAATCCTCGAAAGCAATCCGTGTTGCTTTAGTCAAGGGTGTACCTGTGGCTATGCAAGCACCAGGCAAAACCAAACTCGTAGAGGCAGTGAATTCACTTTGTGAATCTCGAAGGGTTTTGGCTCTACACAGATTACCAGTCGGAACTATTCTAGGGCCCGAATCAGGAAACGTAATCGATTTCAATCTAGCACAATTCTGTGACGAATTAGCAACGACGCGTACTCGCTCGGAATCTCGTCAAACTTTGATTAAGCAGATGATGATGCAATTATATGGATTTGAAATCGGTCTCCAAAAGTTGCGCAAAGAGCGAACTAGATTCGAATTTGCAATCACAGTTGCCACCCCGTCTGAAGGTTTAGCAACAATCGAAACCTCAGCCGGAATCGATGATGGATTGAGAAGAAAACTCGAAAAGTCTGAACTGAAGTTGTCAGAGGCAAATAGTGAGATTGCTTCGCTTAAAGTCGCACTTGAATCGGCACAAAAATCCGAGAGTGCAGCTAAGGTTAATGCGAATGAAGCGAACCGTCAAGCCTCTGATGTGCAAGATAAAATCGTCTCATATAACCGCACAATCGATCAATTACAACTCGATTTATCCGCTGCTCAGGCTACTGCTGAAAACTCTGAATCTAGAAGCGATAGGTTATCGAAGAGAGTTAACGAACTTGAACACCAATTAAGTGAGAGGGCAGTAGAACTGGCAAGAATTCTTGGTGATAACAAAGCGAGTTCTGAATTATCTTCCCAGATTGAAGAGATGGCTAACAAGGAGGCTGCATTGTCGAGTGATATCGATTCGCATTCTGCAACTTTAGCAAGCATTCGTTCCCGTATCGAAGATGACCAACGCCGCCAAAGAATGATCGAAGAACAAGTTGAAGCAACTCGTGACCGACACCGTAGGGCTCAAGGCGAGTTATCAGAATTAGAAGCAAAAATCAGTGACGCCCAATTGAATCTAAAGCAGATACAATCAGAGTCAAAGGTTGCCAGTGAAAGAACTCAAGATGACAGAATAAGGCTCACTGAGCAAGAAAACCGCGCATCAATGATTCAATCTGAAATGAGAGAATTGATGGATGAACGCCGTCAAGTACTGAAAGAACTGGGTGATTTAGGAGCCAGAAGAGGTCAAGCGGAAGCCGAGTTGTCTAATCTGTTAGACCAAGCAGAAGCGTTAGCAATCGCACACGAGGAAGCCTTGTCTGACATCAAGGAAGCCGAGTTGCTGCGCGCTAAACTATCCGAAGAACCACTAGCACAAGCTTTGCTTGAAGATGGTGCTCAATTTGATGGTCTTGGTCCAGTATTGGAAAGGTTAGAGCACTCTAGAACACTTGGTTACTCGGTGTCTCTACTTGACCGTGCAGTAGAACGCGCTCTACAAGTTATCCAAGGATGCGTAGACCATGTTGCAACGACTCCTCGTCACTTACTCTCTAACGAAGTAATGTCACTTTTAGAGAGACAAGTCCCACAGACAGCGGGCGCTGTGAGAGGCCTGGCAAGATGGTCTGTCCAGCAAAGATTAGAACACCAACTCGGTGAAACGGTGACCAATCTAGTTCTAGATTTGGAGAACTTGCTTGAAGATTATGACCGTTCAGTAACCATGTTACGAAGAATTAGGAATGTTCTGGAGCAACTTGAGAAGCTAGGGGCACCATCTGAACAGGTTCAGGCATTGATGACCAATACCCGCAGACCTGAGTCCTTACCAGTGCTAGCAAGAGAAACACGTGCATTGATTCAGAAAGCACTGGATGACATTCATCTTGAAGCAGATATGAGAGACGCAGGCTCTGCCGTCAAACTTGAGGGTACTACTAGTGCATTAGAAGAACTCCTAACACAACTAGATGCAAGTGGCTTCGTCAAGGGTGAAGTTCGTGGAGCATTGTGGGATTTCAAGAGAGATGGTATACTTCCGTTTGAGAGAGATTCTGTTCCTGCAGGCGAAAGAGCACCAGTCGATGAAATTGTTCTAGAGCAAATGAAAGGCGAATTGATTGATGAAGAAGTAGCGGTTTCTGTTGAAGTTAGTGATATCACTGAAGAATGGGAGGAGTTGTCCACTCCAGTCGATGAAAAGCCTACCGAATTA
>MDTA01206770.1_pt1 | contig 10368 bp, 4 predicted proteins | sample 811151 | NCBI WGS metagenome assembly MDTA01 (sample SAMN05326648, study PRJNA326480) | marine metagenome | isolation source: seawater | place: Indian Ocean: South | collected 2010 | reverse complement strand
GTTATGTTATTGACATGTTTGCTGCTGGAGACCCTGGCCCGCTCTGATACTACACGGCAGGTCAGAGGTCGACGTAATATGGCTGATCGTACAGTCATCAAACCAATTTGTCTGTTCTACACTCCATGTTCCCACAACCGCATCCCCGCGGAAGTCGGTCCGCAAGTTGTTTTTTCAATGGACGACTCGTGTGCTTCGCCTCGAGGCAACCGACGCGGGGCACGACAGCGGAATGCCCGCTGCCGCGTGTTTGACTCCCCGCCGTGTCTTCTCAAGCCGAGTTCGCTCGTCGTCCCACCACTCCATATTGTGTACATCTCTTGTTGGTAATCGTTGATAGTTGTTGTTGATAGTTGATCTTGTCGTCGTCGATGTCAGCGGCTCCCGGAGTAGACAAGTCAATCAACTCACTTTTTGTTCTCGAGGAGCAGCCGGAGGATGCGCTTTCCGAAGGGGCTGTTCTTGATCAGCGGCAGGTGCGGCCTGATCCTGTCCACCAGCTCGGAGTGCAGCGCACCCTTCGTGACGCTCAGCGTGGACTGCACCACGTAGTTACCGTACGGGTCCATCAGAAGCCGGTCGAGCAGCGGCGACGTCATAATCTCGCGGACCACGACGTTGCGGTGCTCCTCGAGCGAGGCGTCCGCGAGCTTAAGGCACTTCTCCACGACGTTGGACGAGAACTTCTGCATCGAGAGCTCGGCGTAGTTACCCGCGAGTCGCATCATGACCTCGGCGTTGGCCCACGGCAGGGACAGGTCCAGGATGTACTGAACCACGTAGTTGCCAAAGGGATCCTGCGACAGCACGAGCTCCTGAGCGGCGATCTCCTGCACGAGCGCGCGTCGCTGGCCATCGGCGGCGTGGTCGATGCACCTCTGCAGGACGCAGCATCCGTGCCTGTGCGTGGCAATCTCCACGCAGCACTTTCGCGCGGCGTCGTAGACAAACTGGTTATCTTCGGCGCCCAGGCGCTGGAGGCACCGCTGAATGACGTGGTTCCCGTTGAGGTCCTTGATGAGGGTGACGACGCCTGGCTTGAGCGCCTCGGTGGCGAGCGCCACCTGTTCTGGGGTGCGAAGGGTCTCGACGAGCTTCTGCACCGCGCGGGTGCCGTGGGTGTTGAGAGCCACGGACACCAGCTCGGGCACGCCGTCGCCATCCTTGGACCCCGCGGACGAAGACGCGGGCTTGGCAACCTTCTTATCGTCGTCCTTCTTGTTCTCGCCGTCGGAAGCGTCGTCGCCGCCCTTCTCGGCACCGTCGGCATCCTTCTCGGCACCGTCGGCACCCCCCTCGGCACCGTTGGCGTCAGAGTCTGGCTCGCCGCGAACCTTGGCCACCGCTCGGAGAACCCCCATGCGCTGCTCGTCGGTGCAGCACTCGAGCAGCTTCTGCACCAGGTAGTTGCCGAACGGGTCCATCATCAGGTCCACAACCTCCGCGATGATCTCCTCGAAGCAGAGGTTGACCGCCTCCTCGCCCTCCTCGTCGAACTTGCGCTGGAGGAACCTGCAGCCGTGCTGGTCCCTGGCGAGGACTCCAACCTGGCCGACGCACTCCTCCACGGAGCCAAACCTGGCGTCCATGTCGGCAATCTCCTGCGCGGAGTCGCCGCCGAGGCCGTTCATCGAGCCGGATCTGTTCATGCCGCCGCCCAAGAGGATGGCGGCGTCGTTACCGTTGGAGAAGGACCCGTTGCGGGCACCCTTCAAGCCGCCGGATTGACCGCCGTGGCTGTTGTTGAAGGAGTTGTTGCGTCCGCCGCGGCCCTTGTCCCGCGCTCCGCCCATCCCGCCGGCGGCGCCGCGATTGCCGGCGCCGCCGAAGCCACCGTCGCCCCCGCCGAGCCCGGCGTCGAGGCCGAGGTTGGCGAGGTTGATCTGCGGCTGGCCGAGCAGCGCGGCGAGCGCAGCCTGGTTGAGGTTCCCGCCCTGCGCCTGCGCCTGCAGCCGGAGAATCTGCTGGAGCTGCTGCTGCTGCGCGTAGAACGCGGCCGCGTACGCAGCCTGGTACACCTCTGCCATGTTCTGCTGGCCGCCGGCGCCGTTGGCCATGCCCGGCACGGCCCCCGACTGCATGGCGGCGAGCACCTGCTGCATCTGCGCGTTTGCGCCGCCGAGCTGCGCCATGGGATCAGCCATGTTACCCATGCCGCCGCCCAACATCTGCTGCATCTGCTGGAGCTGCTGCATCTGCTGGAGCTGCTGGAGCTGCTGGAGCTGCGCCTGCTGGTTAACGTGGCCGCCCATGCCGCCGCCGCCGCCGTAGCCGCCGCCGGCGGCTCCCATCTGCCCGTAGCCGCCGTAGCCGCCGAGCCCGCCTCCGCCGTCAAACGAACCCGCGCTCATGCCGCCCAGCCCCGCGCCGCCGCTCATGCCGCCCAGCCCCGCGCCGCCAGCCCCCGGGGGAGGTGCGCCGCCCATCTGCTGCTGCTGATGCTGCTGCTGCTGCTGCACGGTCGGCGTGCCCGAGTTGCTGCGGTCGAGGGGATCGTACGCTCCGCCCCGCGGGATGAGCGGCGCGGTGGCGCTCCGTCCGGGGTAGCCGCCCCCGGTCTCCGACATGCCGAGGTTGGAGAACGCGGATGTCAGCGGGTCGGGTCCGGAGGATTCGTCCCCCGCGCCGCCGCCCACCGCCCCGTTGGCGTAGAGGGCGTTGAGGTTGCCGGAGGATGCGCTCCTCTCGTGCTGCGCGGGGGCGGGTTGCGCCACGCCGGGGCGCGCGCTGTCGTCCCTGGAGAAGAGCTTGCCCCCGTACTGCTGGCCGTAGCCGCCGTAGCCGCCGTAGCCGTACCCTTTCGCGCCCTGCGGTTCGAACGGGGGGAGAAGGCGCGCGTCAGCGCGAGATCGCGAGCGAGGAGGGCGAAACGCGAGCGAGGCTGAGAAAAGCCGAAGTCGCCGACGTGCGGCCGGCGGATCGCCGAGGGCGCGTCGCGCGAGCGGATTGAGATCGTGAAAACTCACCAGATCGATGGCAGAGACCGAACGATGCAGCTCGTCGCCGGCTCCCATCGTCGGCGCGGCGGAGGCGCTTCGGGGATGCTCGTCGACGTCGTGCAGGAGTCGAGAGATGTAGTCCGTCCTGCGAACGAGGTTGGGAAAGTAAACCGCATGGGAGGTTAGCGACGGCGGGTCGGAAAGCCGCGCGTGTCGGGTCGCGAGTGCGCCATGGGGCCCATCAGCGGTCAAAATCACTCCTCAGGGGTCCGCCACGGACGGGCATCGCGTCGTGGGCGAGCCCATCCCGTCGCATCGGCCCTGGCGCGACGGGAGACTTTTGACGGCGCCTCCAGGCGGCGGGAGAGGGGCTGCGAAAGACTGGCAGCCGCGCGATTTTTCGTGCCGGATGCGGTGCCGGCGGGAGCTCACCTCCACTGCGGCGACGATGACAGCCCCGAGTCGGCCCCGCCGTTGGCCCCATCGAGCTTTCGTGCTCCAAACATCGTGATTTCTACACACAGGTACCCTCCCCCACCTGCTCTTCACGCGCCCATTCGCGGGCCGACACTGTGAGGGACTGGACGACGAGGCTTCCTCCTGATAGCGCCAGCCACAGGGTGGATCAAAAAGCGTCATCGATCGGTGTCACCGCTGGTTTCGACGTGGACGATCTTTTCAGGGTAAATGCACTGTGCGCCCGAGGAAAAAATTAGCTGAGTGTCAATCCTCACCTTTGAGTTTTCATGAACCCTAAAACCTGGTTCGGGCTGCAGTGATGCGTGGCAGGCGGGGTGCCTTCTCTCCGAGACGAGTGAAGTTTTGGTCCGAGAGGCGTGAAGACTTGGCGCAGGAATTGGGCGCCCGTGGGGTCAATCTCCTCTCACTCTCTGGCGCCCCTTCGTCGAGGTTGTGCGATGGCCGAGGACGAGGGTGATCGCGTCAGTGGGATCGCCGCGGTAGCGTCCGAGGCTGCCGCGACGCGCGCCCCCGCCGAGGCGAACGGCGACGGCGGACCCCGCGCGAACGGGCCCGCTCCCGAGAAGGAGCCCACTCTCAAGGCGTCGCCCGCGGATCTAAGCCCCGTCCGCACGACGACGGAGACTTCGAGCTCAGCGGGAGCGGCGACGGAGCGGGGGGCGTCCAACGATGATTTAGGCGCGCCGTCCCCGTCGACCCGAAGGTCGCTCGCGGTGTGGGACTACGTCTGCGCGGAGCTCGGCCTGAGCGTGGGCGCCCGGGAGGACGATCCCGACATGGCCGTCGCGCGCGAGCGCGTCTTCGACATCATCTGGCACATCCCCCTGGAGTTCGAGAGGCTCAACTTCTACGGCGGGATGCTCTGCATGGACGCCACGTTGGGGGTGGTGACCAGCCTGCCCGTGCGCGTGGTGTGCCAGACGGCGAGGCTGATAATGTCCCCCGCGCTCGGGGTGGTGAGCGCGGTGGGAACGTTGGTGTCGCCGTCGCCATCGACAAAGACCAAGGGCGGAACAAAAGGAAGCACCATAGGAAGCCCGGGCTCGAGGCGACGGTTCAACAACCTCGGGGACTCCACAGGGGGAAGGACGACGAGCCGCAAGCGACGAACCTGGGGCTTTCACCCGTACGCCAGGGAGCACCTGAGCGACTCGCTGTGGCTGTTCATGCTCCTCGCCGCGTTCGCGGCTGTTAAGCTGGTGGACGTGTCCGTGGTGTACCACTACATCCGCGGTCAGGAGGTGATAAAGCTGTACCTCGCGTGCTCGGTGCTAGAGTGCTTCGATAAGCTGTGCTGCGCGTTCAACTGTCACGTGCTGGACGCGCTGCAGAACTCGGTGTACATCCTGGTTAACACGGCGCAGGAGGATTGCAGCACGGCGGAGTTGATCAACGCGACTTTTCAGTTGGCGTTTGACGCCGCGCTCACGCTCGCGGCGACGTGCGCGCACGCGATGATCATGCTCACGCACGCGGTGACCCTGTCCGTGGCGATTAACTCGCACACCAACGCCATGCTGCTCGTCCTGATCTCCAACAACTTTGGAGAGATCAAGAGCCACATCTTCAAAAAGATGGACGCGGCGAAGCTCTTCTCGGTGGCGAGGCTCGACATCGTGGAGCGCGTGCACCTCAGCATATGCCTCGTTTTCGTCGCCGCGCAGCGGGTGACCGCCGCTGGGAGCGTGGCGGGCGGATTGACGCGCAAGATGCTCAAGGACTCGCTCATGGTGCTGTCTTCGGAGATTGTCGTGGACGTGTTCAAGCACGCGTTCATGTCAAAGTTTAACAACATTCGACCGAGGGTGTACCGCGGGTTCCTGCGACAGCTGTGCAGGGAGCACGTCAAGCTGGCGCAGTCATACAGGCTGCACAGGGTGGTGGGTTTCGTGCCTCTGGCGCCCGCGGCGGTGCTCATGAAGGTGTTGCCAGACCTTTACAGGACACTGTTCCCGTCGAACAGCTCGGGCGACTTTGACTCTGGGTTTATGGACGAGGCGACTCCGGCGGCGGCGGGCGGGGGCGGGGGATGGTTCGGGAACATGAGGCTGGAGGCGGGCATCCTCGGCCTCGTCCCGGACCCGTCATCGTTCGCGGCGTACGTGCTGTTCTTCGCGCTGCTCGTGGCGTTCAAACTGGCGTTCGGCGTGGCGCTGCACTGGCTGGGGGCGCACATGCTCGAGACCCTCCACGGCGGCGAGAACGAACGGTCGACGTCGCGGGTCGGCTCACCGAAAAAGGGAGCCGCGACAGCTGTGCAGGGAGGAGGAGGAGGTGTGCTGGGTGGAGGAGGTGGTGAGGGTGAACGGCTGGAGAAACGGCTGGAGAAAGCGTTCGTACAGAGGAGCCTGTTCGGACCTGACGCGTCGTCTGGGCCGGCAAACGGCGACGGCCGCGCTTCGGCGGATGGGGTTGGCGAGGAGGGCGGGGTCGGCGACGGCGGCGATTGGGGCGGCGCGGCGCCGGAGAGCCCGACGAGGCGCAAGGAGAGAAGGCCGCCGACGCCCAAGAGCCCGCAGTACCCGCTGTGGTCCGCGGGAGGGTTCTGACGACGCCTGATAGCGATGAGTTGTAACGACGCGAACGGTCCAGATTTGTCAACTTCGTGCTCGTGCGGTTCGATTACATTTGGTTGGGAATCTAGCGTTCACGGCGTGTTCTCGGGGGTGGGTTTATACGCGATGGACATGTCGGCCCACTCGCTCGGGTCCGCGCCCATGTCCTCCGCGACGGCCCGCCACACCTGCAGCACCTTCTCCGCGTGCCTCACCTGCGTCCTGGCAAACGCCAGCCACATAGCCTTGAACTCTCGGCTCCTGCTCTCCTCCAGCCGCCTGAACTCCTCCTGGTGCCGGCCCTGGATGTGCGAGTACTCCGTCCGCGCAGCCTCCGCCGCCGCTTCGTCCGCGGCGAGCTCGCGCCTGAGCATCTCGGCCTTGTGCATCTTGGAGAAGTCCATCTCGAGCTTCGCGATCCTAGCCTTTTTCGAGTCCACGTCGGCGAGGTGCGTCTGGAGCGTCAACAGCGTCTCCGCCCGGTCCGCCACAGCCTTTCGCACCGCCGGCATCATGCCGAGGTAGTCGTGCAGCGGGTCGAGCGATTTGGCGGACGCGTTGTTGGCGCTGCGGGATAGCCTGGAGATACGAACCGTCGCGTTGCCCATCTTCCTCGCCTGCGACGCCATGTCCTGGCACGCGGCGCCCGCCGCCGTGTAAGACCCCATGCGACCGGCTTCCTCCTCCTCCATCTTGGACAGCTTGAGGCACTCCAGCCCGAGCTCTCCGAGGGCATCTGAGTGCTTCTGCTCCGCGGCGAGGACCCGCTCGGCCTTCTGCGACGCGATCGCGAGCTCCTGCTCCATGCGCAAGACGCGGTCCTTCTCAGTTATAAACGCGGTATCCTCCTCCACGATTTTGGGTTTATGCGTCTCCAGGCCGAACGCGCCGCCCATCATCCCCACAGCCGTGGACTGCACAATGGTCTGCTTCATCTCCTTAAAAAACTTACCAGCCCCGCGGCTGCGCGTCGGTGAGGTCACGGGCGCGGCCGGCGGCTGGTACGGGGCCGTCATCCCTGGCGGCGTCTGCTGGGGGTTCATTCCCCCAAACTGGTTCTCCTGCCCGGGCATGGGCATGACGTGCGCCTGGCCGGGCGTGGGCATGACGTGCGCCTGGCCGGGCGGGGGCATCGGCACCGGCACCGGCACCGGAACCTTGTGCTTCATGCGATACCACGTCTCGTCAGCCTCCAGGTTCTGCGCCGTGAGAAACACGCGGAGCTCCTTCGAGTGACGCAGCACGGGGTGAGACGCGAGCCGTCGCAGGTACGCGTCCAGCTGCTGCATCCGACGCGCGACAAAGTCCTCGTCGTTGCTGGACGTCAGGGTCTTGTCGGGCCTGGGCGGGACGAAGTACCCGCGGTGAGAGTCCGCGAGCCGGTCGGCGAGGCCCACGAAATCGCGGAACCGCCGCCAGGTGACGTGCTCCGGCAGGACGTACTCGGGAAAGTCGCACCGCGCCGTGACGCGGTAGAGCACAATCTTCTTGCCAAACGCGCCCGTCGCGTTGGCGCTCGCCTGCGGATCCGACACGGACGTCTCCAGCACGCCCCGCATGGAGCTCTGGTAGATACCCGGCGAGTTCCTGCCCGCGGTGGGCGGGGAATAGGACGGGGGCGGGGTTCCCGCGAGGTTCACGGGGGACTCGCTCGTCGCGGGGGCGGAGTTCATCGGTCGGAGTCCATCGGTAGGAGGGGCCGCGGCGACGCCCGCCCCGGGTACGGGCGGCGGGGCGAAGGACGCGACGTCGCCGGTGGCGTGCGCGATGCCGCCGTGCGTCGTCCGGCTCATGGCCGCGCCGGCCGCGGCGCCGAACCCCCCGTCGTCGGGCGCCCTCGGATGCATCTCGGACGACGCGCCCGGCCGGTACCCCACGGGATCGGCGTACATGACCGAGTCCGCGTAGGACGGGGGCGGCGCGAGGAGGTCGCCGTAGCTGACGCCCATCGCGGACGCGCTGTGCGTCGCGACGGGCGCCGCGGGGGGACGCGGGGGGGTCGGGGAGGGCGCCCCGGGGGCGGGAGCCGGCGCGGGGGCGGGTTCCTCCGATGGCGGAGGATCGGGAGCCGCGGGGGTGCCCAGGGGGCCGAGGTCCGTCGCGGGAGTCGCCGCCGACGGAGCGCCGAGGGGATCGTCCGCGACGGAGACGTTTCGCACGGACCGCGCGAGGTCGTCCGGGACCGGAGGCGGGGAGGACAAGGGATGGTCCGTGAACTGCGGCGGGGGTGGGGCGGGCGGAGAAATGGAACATTTGTCAGCCGGGCGCTTCCAGATCTCGACGCGAGTCGCGCGGGTGTTGGCCGGGTCGTTCGGGTCGACGGGAATCGATCGCGTCGGGTCTCATCGTGAGGGCGACGTGGGGATCGTGAGGCGCGGCGGGCGAGGCAGACGGCGTGACGCTCACCTCTCCGTCGTCGTCGTCACCCTCGTTGGCGAACGGGTTCTCGCCGTGCGCGTCCATGAGCCTCGCGCCACCGAAAGACCCGTCGTCGTCCCCGGAACCTCGGCCGAAAGGATCGTCGCCGTTCATGTCTCGCGCGTTCAATGCGCGTTATCTGCGCTCTGATCGCGTCGCGGGCGCAGAACGCGTCGGTCGCCAGCGCCAGCGCGCGACGGTCTGCGCGCGCGTGATCGGCCCGTTCCTTGATATCCGAATTTGCCGCGAAACCCGTCAGCGTCCAATCACGCGTCCAATCACTGCGCCATCGCGGTGCCAGCGGCGACCCTTCGTCCAAAATTTGTCCTGGGTCGCAAACCAGGAAAATCAAACCACCTTTCTTGGTCTGCAAATCGCGGGCGACGCGGTGACGATCGAACGGAAAGGAGAGGTCGGGAGAGGTCGCGGGAGCCTAAGTTTTTCGAAGGTCGTTGCCGACCGCCAGAGAGGAAGCGGCGCCGGGCGAAGAGACCGGGGCGGAGAACGCGCGTGAGCTTCCCGCACCGCCCGAAGGCACCGCCCGAACGATCGGCACGCTCCGAGCGGAGTCGCGAAATCCCAAAGTTTCGCGCGATCCCGCCCCAACACGGCTCGGCGGCGTGGACCGGACTGCGTGAGAGGGGGAAAGCTTCTGGAGAGCGATGGTGGCGCGGCACGGCGCGGAGGTGATCCACAGCATGGACTCGACCTCCATGCCTTTGCGGGGCCAGAACGTGGGCCTGAGCGCGCCCACGCCCAGGCACAGCGTCTCGCACCAGCAGTGGTCGCCCACGCACCAGCCCGTGGACGACGAGGAGGACAAGTACGCCAAGCGCGCCAAGGTCCCGTCGCCGCGGACCCCGCCGGAGATGCCGAACGGGAGCCGATGGGGCACGCGTCGCGCGACCAACGGCTGGATCGGGTCGCGGTCCCCCTCGCGCGTCGCCACCTTGTCCGGCAAGGGCGCCGGCCGCGGCAGGCGGAAGAAGCGGTACCCCACCCTCGCCTTGCTCGCCGCGCTCATGGTGCTGTGGGTCTTCGCGCCCGCCATCCATCACGTCGTCACCGGCATCCACAAGGTGTTCATCCGGGGGTACCTCTTCAGCATCGAGAGGCCGCACCACTGCCTCCCGTCCACCCCCGCGCCGCAGGACCTCGCGGACGACGACCCGATCGCGAACCTTCCCCCCGCCGACCTCGCCGACCTCCCGGGCGAGATCCCCGCGGGTCGAAAGCCGAAGGTTGGCATCGTGTCGCTGTGCGACCACAACGTGGACGCCATCTGCGCCGCGTCCGTCGCGAACAAGCAGGCGTACGCGGACAGGCACGGGTACGACGTCATCGTCGACAGCGAGATCATCGACGAGTCCAGACCCACGTCGTGGTCCAAGCTCCTCGCGATGCGAAAGTACCTCCCGTACTACGACTACCTCTTCTACGTCGACGTCGACACGATCATCGCCAACGTGGACGTCAAGCTCGAGGACATCGTGGACTACGGGTACGACCAGATCTTGGCGGCGGATAGGAACGGGCTGAACTGCGGGGTGTGGCTCATACGCAACACGCCGTGGTCGCTGTGGTTCCTGGACGAGATGTGGGCACAGGAGCAGCTGGTGGCGCCGAGCACCCGGGTGCTGTTCCACTACGAGCAGCGCGCGATGCACTACCTGTACCAGTCGCGGGTGTGGCGCAGGGGTGTCAAGGGGGAGCCGTACAAGGGGGCGAACACCATACGCGCGAGGACCAAGGTTGTGAACAGTTGCGTCTTCAACTCGCTGCCGGCGTGGTACGTCAAAGGGGATTTTGTGGTGCACCTGGCGGGTTTAAAGGGCATCGCCAAGTGCTTGGCGTTTCGTCACTACTACGGCATCGCGAGGCGGGAGACGACGGAGAAGTACGGGGCGCTGACGGACGAGGCGAACGTGGAGCCGCCGACGCTGACCACGTGCCTGTTCGGGAGGATATGATGAGAG
>MDTA01171264.1_pt1 | contig 10368 bp, 10 predicted proteins | sample 811151 | NCBI WGS metagenome assembly MDTA01 (sample SAMN05326648, study PRJNA326480) | marine metagenome | isolation source: seawater | place: Indian Ocean: South | collected 2010 | reverse complement strand
TTAAAAATTTTCCAATCCTCCTTTGATAATCCGGGTGGATAACTAGCTTTTAAACACTTTTGTAACCTTCCTTCTAAATTAATAAATAAACCATCTTGTTCAGTATATGCGGGACTAGGAAGAACAATGTCTGCTATTTGAGCCATTTTGTCACCATGACTAACTTGATAAATAATGAACTCATTTTTTTTAACAAAATTTAAATTATCTGATCCAACAAAATATAATAAGTTAAATTCATTATTTTTTAACTTTTTAAAGAAAATATCATCTTTCATAAAAAATTTTAAATCTATCGCACCTACTGTAGAGGCGTTTTTCGATAAAATATTTAACGCATTCCATTCTTCATTTATAAAATTATTTTTTATAAGAAAATTTTTTAAACCTTCTAAAACAAATTTACCTGACTTAAGCGCCAGAGCTGACTCCCCAATTACAATCATTGGTTTTTTTGATTTAAAAAGAATTGAATTAATTGTACTTTTGCTCTCTATAATTTTTTTTATTTCTTCTGTGGTATTACCAACAACTTTATAATCATAAGTCAAATCTCCTGGTGAGCCTATAGAAAAAATTGGTATCTTTTTTGATAAAAAAGTTTTTCTTATTCTTGCATTAAGAATTGTGGCTTCTGTTCTTGGGTTCGTTCCAATTAAAAGTATAAAATCACTTTTTTCAATCCCAGCAATGGAAGTATTAAAAATATAATTTTCTTTATTTTGTTCGTTAATATAAAAAAATCTTTCTCTAAAATCATAATTATTTGAACCTATAGAGTTAAGAAAAGTTTTAAATGAATTTATTGTTTCCAAACTAGACATGTCTCCTGAATGTCCAGCTATAAGTTTAGGATCGGTTTCTTTAATTTTTGATGATATTAAATTTACAGCATCGTCCCAATTTGTTTCTACAAGATTCCCATTTACTCTTTTGTAGGGTTTGTCTACTCTTTGTTTTAATAATCCATCACAAGCAAACCTTGTTTTGTCTGATATCCATTCCTCATTGATACTGTTATTTAATCTTGGTAGTATTCTTTTAACTTCCCATCCGTAAGAGTCTACTCTGACATTTGAACCTACAGCATCCATTACATCGATGCTTTCAGTTTTTTTTAATTCCCATGGTCTTGCCTCAAAAGCATAAGGTTTTGAAGTTAAAGCTCCAACTGGACAAAGATCGATTACATTTCCTGATAGTTCTGAATCCATTGATTTTTCAAGATAAGTTGTAATCTGCATATCCTCTCCTCGTCCAATGGCTCCAAGTTCTGTGACTCCACCAATCTCTGTTGCAAATCTTATACATCTTGTGCAATGTATACATCTGGTCATTTGGGTTTTTATTAGAGGACCCATGTACTTATCTTCTACATCTCTTTTGTTTTCCTTAAATCTAGATTTATCAAAACCGTAATATAAAGATTGGTCTTGCAAATCACATTCACCGCCTTGGTCACAAACTGGACAATCTAACGGATGATTAGCCAAAAGAAATTCCATAACTCCTTTTCTGGCTTTCTCAACCATTTTAGTATTCGTTTTAATATTCATGCCTTCAGTAGCAGGCATTGCACAAGAAGCTATAGGTTTTCCTGATTTTTCCATTTCAACCAAACACATTCTACAGTTTCCGGCGATAGAAAGTCTTTCGTGATAACAAAATCTAGGTATTTCGGCTCCAGCTATTTCACATGCTTGCAAAACTGTCATGCCTTTTTCGAACTCAACCTCTTTATTATTCACTTTTAGTTTAGGCATCCTTGCTCTCTAATAAATGTTGATCCACAAGATAAGGTATTTTTCTTTTCTTTTTGATCAATGGTTCTGAAAAACATCTTTTGTCAATTTCTTTTCTGAAGTGTCTTAGGAGACCTTGGACAGGCCAAGCCGAACCTTCTCCAAACGCGCATATAGTATGTCCTTCAATTTGCTTTGTAACCTCAGATAATAGATTAACATCTTCTTTAGTGGCTTCATTTTTTGAAATTCTTTCCAATATTCTCCACATCCATCCTGAACCTTCTCTGCATGGCGTGCATTGACCACAACTTTCGTGTTTATAAAACTTAGCAATTCTTGCCATACATTTAACTATGTCTTGGTCTTTGTTAATTACGACAATTCCTGCTGTACCAAGGCCACTTTTGGCTGCAATCAAAGAATCAAAATCCATTTTAATTGTTTCACAAATATCTTTAGGGATAAGAGGCATTGATGAGCCACCAGGTATAACAGCTTGTAAATTTTTCCAACCACCTATGACGCCTCCAGCATATTTTTCTATAAGAAATTTTAAAGGGACGCCCATTTCTTCTTCAACATTACATGGGTTGTTCACGTTTCCTGAGATACAAAATATTTTTGTCCCAGTATTTTTGGGGCGTCCAATAGACGAAAACCATTTTCCTCCTTTTCTTAAGATAGTTGGCACAACAGCAATTGTCTCAACATTGTTTACTATTGTAGGACATCCGTATAATCCTACAAGAGCAGGAAATGGTGGTTTTAATCTAGGCTGACCTTTGTTACCTTCTAAACTTTCCAACAGTGCTGTTTCTTCTCCACAAATATAAGCCCCAGCACCATAATGAATATAAATATCGAAATCCCAGCCTGAGTTACAGGCATTTTTTCCTATTAATTTTTTTTCATATGCTTCGTCTATAGCTTCTTGAAGTCTTTGACCCTCGTTAAAATATTCACCCCTAATATAAACATAGCAAATATGGGCGTTAACAGCAAAAGAGGATATTAAACAACCTTCTATTAGTTTTTGTGGTTCGAACCTAAGTATATCTCTATCTTTGCAGGTCCCTGGTTCGGACTCATCAGCATTAATAACTAAATAGTGTGGTCTTGAACTTACTTTTTTAGGAGTAAATGACCATTTTACACCAGTTGGAAACCCAGCTCCGCCCCTTCCTCTTAATTCAGATAATTTAATCTCGTTAATAATCCAATCTCTTCCTTTTGAAATTATTTCATTAGTGTTAGACCAGTCATCTCTTTTTAAAGAATCTTCAAGGCTATAACCATATTCATTATATAAATTTTTAAAAATTCTATCTTCTTGTTTAAGCATCAATTCTACCATTAGTTTTATTATTTTCTGGGGCACTACTTTTTCTATTTTTAGAAGATCCTGGCTTCAAAGGTTTATCTTCTAAAAATGAATCCAGAACTTTTTCGGCGCTACTAGTGTCTAAATCCTCATAATAATCATTATTTACTTGAATCATTGGAGCATTCACACAAGCGCCTAAACATTCAACCTCAGTCCATGAGCACATTCCATTTTCAGAAATTTGATTTGGATCTTTTGATATTTTTTTTTGACATGCCTTAACAATTTCTCCCGCTCCTCTTAGGAGACAAGGACTTGTAGTACAAACTTGTACAAAATACTTTCCTACTGGAGCTAAATTATACATTGTATAGAACGTAGCAATTTCGTAAACATTTATGTAAGGGATGGACAAAAACTTTCCAATATACTTTAGGGCAGCCAAAGGTATCCAATTATTGTTCTGTTTTTGAGCTAAATATAATAAAGGCATTACTGCACTTTTTTTATTTTTTTCAGGATAATTTTTTAATATTTTTTTGGCAGCTTCTACGTTTTCTTTAGAAAATTCAAAACTCTCAGGTTGCTGATCGTGTACTTTTTTAATGCTCATCTATCCACTTCTCCAAAAACAATATCCATTGACCCCAAAAGAGCAGGAACGTCAGCTAACATGTGTCCACGTATTAAATAATCCATTGCCTGTAGGTGGGAAAATCCTGGTGCTCTAATTTTGCATCTGTATGGCCTATTACTTCCATCTGATATTAAATAAACCCCAAATTCACCTTTGGGCGCTTCTACAGCTGAATAAACTTCTCCTTCAGGAACCCTGTAACCTTCAGTAAAGAGTTTAAAATGATGAATCAGAGCCTCCATTGATTGTTTCAGCTCATCTTTTTTTGGAGGAGAAATTTTATTATCTATATTCTTAACTGGACCAACAGGAATTTTTTTTAAACATTGTTTTATTATTTTAACGCTTTCTCTCATCTCGTCCATTCTACAAAGATATCTGTCATAACAATCACCGTTCTTTCCGATAGGTATTTTAAAATCTAATTCTTCATAACACTCGTAAGGTTGAGATTTTCTTAAATCCCAAGCTATACCTGAGCCTCTAAGCATAACTCCAGAAAAACTATGAGCAACAGCTTCTTCTTTTGTCACTACTCCAATTTCTACGTTTCTTTGTTTGAAGATTCTGTTATCTGTTAGAAGATTTTCTAAATCATCAATTATTTTTGGAAAATTTTCGCAGAATTTACCAATATCATCCAAAAGATTATTTGGAACGTCTTGATGAACGCCACCGGTTCTAAAATAATTTGCATGTAATCTAGAACCAGATGCTCTTTCATAAAAAGTCATTAGAGTTTCCCTTTCTTCAAAGCCCCATAAAGATGGAGTTAAAGCTCCGACATCTAAAGCTTGCGTTGTTACATTTAATAAATGACTCAATATTCTTCCCACCTCACAAAAAATCACTCTTAAAAACTGTGCTCTGATAGGTACATCTATCTTTAATAATTTTTCAGTAGCCAATGCGAAAGCATGTTCTTGATTCATTGGAGCTACATAATCAAGTCTATCAAAATAAGGTAAGGCTTGGGTATAAGTTTTATGTTCAATTAATTTTTCTGTACCTCTGTGGAGCAAACCTATGTGGGGATCAGCTTTCTCTACAAGTTCTCCATCTAACTCAAGAATAAGTCTTAGAACACCATGTGCTGCAGGATGTTGGGGTCCAAAATTTAAGTTTAGTGTTTTTTTTTGTTTATTCATTATTTATTTTTTTTTACATCATCAAGGTATTTTGTGCCTTCCCAAGGACTTTCGAAATCAAAATTCCTATAGTCTTGCTCTAGCTTTACAGGTTCATAAATAACTTTTTTATCTTTTTCACTGTACCTAACCTCATTGAAACCTGTCAGTGGAAAATCTTTCCTAAGTGGATGTCCAGTAAAACCGTAGTCTGTTAGTATTCTTCTCATATCGGGGTGGTTTTTAAATTTAATTCCATACATGTCAAAAACTTCTCTTTCCATCCAGTTTGCCGAAGGATAAAGTTTTACAATTGAAGGAATTTTTTCTTCTACGTTAAAATTTATCAATACTTTTACTCTTAAATTTTTTTCATGGCTTAGAAGCAAATAGTATATCTTGAATCTTTGTTCATAATTTGGGTAATCAGCGCCAACAATATCTATAAGTTGTTTAAATTTACATTTTTCATCAGTCTTTAGAAATAGAAGTGTTGAGTACAAATTTTCGATTCCAACGTTAATTAAAATTTCATCATTTTGAATATCTGATTTTAAAATTTTACTTGTGAGTTCTGAATTTATCAGTTTGTTTAAATCTATTAGATTCATTGTTAAATTTATCTTTTTTGACTGCCTTCTCTTCTAATTTTTTTTTGAAGCTGAAGAATTCCATAAAGCAAAGACTCTGCAGAAGGTGGGCAGCCTGGTACATATATGTCCACTGGAACAATCCTATCGCACCCTCTAACCACAGAATAAGAATAATGATAATAACCTCCACCATTTGCACAGCTACCCATAGATATTACGTATCTTGGCTCTGGCATTTGATCGTATACTTTTCTTAGTGGAGCAGCCATTTTGTTTGTTAAAGTACCTGCAACAATCATTACATCGGATTGTCTTGGTGAAGCTCTTGGGGCAGCTCCAAATCTTTCTAAATCATATCTTGGCATAGATGTCTGCATCATTTCAACCGCGCAACATGCTAAACCGAAAGTCATCCAATGAAGAGAGCCTGTTCTTGCCCACTTAATAAGATTTTCTGAAGATGTTGTTACAAAACCTTTTTCACTAAAATCTTTAGCAATTTTTCTAAATTCTTCAGGAATTTTTTTCTCTTTGTCTTTAAAATTTGAAAATCCTAATCCCATTCTAAAGCACCCTTTTTCCATTCATAAATAAAGCCAATTGTTAAAGTAAATAAAAAAATCATCATGGAATAAAAACCTAAAAGACCAATGTTTCCAAGGGAGATGGCCCAAGGGAATAAAAAAGCTATCTCTAGATCAAATATTATAAATAGTATAGCGACCAAATAAAATCTAACATCGAATTGTATCCTGGAGTCACTAAAAGCTTCAAACCCACACTCATAGGCTGATAACTTTTCTGGATCAGGGTTTTTTGGAGAAGCTAAAAAATTGATAAAAACAAAACCTATGCTTAGCAACAAGGAAATGAATACAAAGATAAGTATAGACAGATATTCTGTTAAAAAATTAAAAAGCATTGTTCACCAATATGTACCCCAATACATTATAGCTTGGGGATTTTCATACTAATTACTATTGTATATATTATATCAAGGAACATTAAAACAGACTTTTGAGTGCGTTATATTGGTATGTGTTTATAATTTTTGAAAACAGTTCTCAACAAGGTAATTTTTTTTGAAAAAATCAGACTTACTTTACAAATAAAATTAGTCTTTTTCGAATTTGTTTTTATAGTCAATTGACATTCCTGGAGATTGCTTATCTTTGTACATTATAAAATCCCCACAAACTAAAACGTCTAAATTTGTACCCATAAAACATCTAAAAGCATCCTCTATAGAACATACGATTGGTTCGCCTCGTACATTAAAAGAAGTATTAACGAGTAAGGGGCAACCTGTAATTTCTTTAAATTTACTAATTAATTTATAGTATTTTGGGTTAGTTTCCTTATGAACTGTTTGAACTCTTGCTGAATAATCAACGTGAGTTACTGCAGGAATAGTTGATCTTTTTACATTGAGTTTATCTATACCAAAAAGTTTTTTATCTTTTTCATTCATTGCTATTTGAATACTTTTTTTTACATCAGAGACTAGAAGCATGTAAGGACTATCACAATTCAAATCAAACCAATTATTTAAATCTTCTCTTAAAATAGAAGGAGCAAAAGGTCTAAAACTTTCTCTAAATTTAACTTTTAGGTTAAGTTCTTTTTGCATTTTTTCAGATCTTGGGTCAGCAATTATTGATCTGCCTCCCAGAGCTCTTGGTCCAAATTCCATTCTTCCTTGAAACCAACCAATAGTTCTTTGATTTTTTAAATCATTGGCAACAATATTTATTAAGTTTTCCTCGTTTTGCTTTTCGAACTTCGCCCCTAAGGCTTTTAAAGCATTTTCTACTTCCGTGTTATTATAAGAAGGTCCTAGATAAGAACCTTTCATGTCGTCACCATTAGAACTTACTTCTCTTTTTCTTCCAAGTTCTTTGTGCCAAAATGCCAAGGCCGCACCCAAAGATCCGCCTGCATCACCTGCAGCAGGTTGGAACCAAATATTCTCAAACATATTTTTTTTTAATATTTTGCCGTTTGCAACACAGTTCAAAGCGACACCTCCTGCCATACATAAATTTTTGATTTTCGTTTCTTTGTAAATAGAATCGGTTAACTTTATAACAATTTCTTCGGTAACTGCTTGAATTGATGCAGCGATATCCATATGAAATTGGGTTAGCAAATCTTTTTCTGGATTTCTAACATTTTGCCCAAATAATTTGGAAAATTTATCGTTTGTCATGGTTAGTCCAGTTGCAAAATTAAAATATTTCATATTAAGTTTAAATGAACCGTCGTCTTTAAGGTCAATAAGCTGTTTTAAGATAATATCTTTATACTTTGGTTGGCCGTAAGGAGCCAATCCCATAACCTTATACTCTCCACTATTTACTTTAAAACCGGTGTAATAAGTAAATGCTGAGTATAGTAAACCAATGGAATGTGGAAAATGAATTTCTTTTATCATGTTTATTTGATTTTCTTTACCTATCGCAACTGTAGTAGTTGCCCACTCACCAACACCATCAAGAGTCAATATAACAGCCTCTTTAAATGGAGATGGATAAAAAGCACTAGCTGCATGACTATAGTGATGCTCTGAAAAATGAATTTTATTTATATCTTTAAAATTTTTATCGTGTTTTTTTAAATTATCAAATAAAAATTTCTTTTGAAAAAGTTTTTCTCTTAACCATATAGGCATTGCCATTGAAAACGATTTGAAACCCTTTGGGGCAAAAGCTAAATAAGTTTCTAGCAATCTTTCAAATTTTAAAAATGGTTTTTCAAAAAAAACAATGTGGTCTAATTCACTTAATTTTATTTTCGAATTATCTAAGACAAACTGGATGGCATTTACAGGATATCTAGGATCATGTTTTTTTCTTGAAAATCTTTCTTCTTGAGCAGCAGATATGATTTTCCCGTCTACTATAAGTGCGGCTGCACTGTCATGATAAAATGCTGATATGCCTAAAATTGATGTCACTTAAAATAGTGTATAAATAAACGGAGCTACTGCAGAACCTTGGCTAAGGACTATTAGCATTCCGAACAAAGCAAGGACAATAAAAATTGGTAACAACCAGTATTTTTTTCTTTCGTTTAAGAAATCCCAGAACTCTTTTAAAAAACTTAACATTAAAATTGCCTCTTCATAGAGCCAATATTTTTTTCTCGTTTAATCCAATATGTTCTAACATTTGAAAATTTTAAATTTAATAAATCTTTTCCTAGTAAGCGCATAAATAAACCTATTGGAGTTAGTACAATGAAATATACAACTCCCATAACGATAGGTGCAATAATTTTTCCGAGAAGTTCCCCAAATTTCACCCAAATTTTATTTAATGGTGATAATAATTTTGAATTAAGTAAACCTAAAATTAAAAAAATTACCGAAAGAGATAAGGACCAAATTCTAAATGTTTCCCCATTAAAAACAGGCCAAATTGCTATTAGAAGAAAGACTATAAAAAAAAGTATACCAAAACTTCTATTTGAGCCAATTTTTTCCATCAGAACTTTTTATATCACTAAAAGTTTACAAAATAAAATTAAAAAAGTATTAAAATTACAACTTTTCACTTAAAGCCTCAGCAATTTTTTTATAACCGTTTGCATTAAAATGTCCAAGATATCCTAAAGGAAAATATTGTTTTATGTTTTCTTCATTTTTGAAAACTGTGGTCAAATCTAAAGTTTCGATACCCATGTCGTTCAGTTTATTTAAAATTTCGTCCTTTAAAAAAATTGAAGAGTCTTTTTTTGTAAACTTTGTGAAATATCTTGACCAAGTAGGTACATAAACAAATATATATTTGCTTCCAAGTTTAGTGGAATTTAACTTCATTTTTGAAATGATCTCATAAAAAAGATTCAGATCATAATTTTTTTTTGAGGTCTTGATAATACTATTTTTGACAATGTTTCTAATATTATTAAGCTCTAATATGTCTTGGGCTGTTTCAATTAAATCATAATTTTTTTTATTAATATTATTCTTCTTTAAAGACACTAGTCTCTCAGCAGACTTTATACTTTCTTTTGAGATCTCATCTAAAAATATTTTTATTTCATCATATTTTTTTATGTAATTAACGCTATAATCATCATCTAAATATTTAATTAAGTCTTTTTGTTTTTTTTCCCAGTTAAGCCCATCTAAATCGTTCCCCTCAAAATAAAAAAATATAAAATTTTTAGGTCTCAAAGTTTCCCCGAATTCTCTCAATACAGCCAAAGAAACAAGCGGTGAAGATGTCCCAACAGCAAAGTTTGCTGTTGAATGTCCACTTAAATTTAAAAAAGCCGTGATATCTTCATCTTGTCCTACACAAAAACCCTCAGCATAAGAGTCGCCTAAAATTACATTGTTTATTTTTTTTTTATAAATAGTATTTAAATTTCTAAATCCATATTTGTCATTAACAATTGTTCTATGCTTCAAATCTTCTGTGCATGAAATAGATTTTGAGTTAATAGGTCCTCTGAATGGAATTATTTTATTTTTTTCTTTATAATTTTTATAAGTTTTAAAATTTGAAAAAAGTGGCGCATAATAAAAATTAGGTTTAATATTTACATTATTTTCTCTTAATTCTAAAAAAACTTCTTCTGGTGATCTTGAGTCATAAGTCAATTTTTGCTCCTTCGCTAACTTGAGCCTACTATCATTTAAGTTGACCATCATTTTTTGTTCTTTTGGTGTGTATAAAAATAAACAGAATTCCACAGCATAAAATATTAAGATCAAATAAATTAAAGTAATTTTTAATTTTGAAAAAATACTTTTTGTCATAAATATTCTGCTGGCGGGAGTGACGGGACTCGAACCCGCGACCTCCTGCGTGACAGGCAGGCGCTCTAACCAACTGAGCTACACCCCCACTTTTTAGTGGTGGGCGGTAAAGGACTCGAACCTATGACCCTCTCGGTGTAAACGAGATGCTCTACCAACTGAGCTAACCGCCCT
>MDTA01132925.1_pt1 | contig 10369 bp, 10 predicted proteins | sample 811151 | NCBI WGS metagenome assembly MDTA01 (sample SAMN05326648, study PRJNA326480) | marine metagenome | isolation source: seawater | place: Indian Ocean: South | collected 2010 | reverse complement strand
GCTTTAACGGACGGACCTCAAGATCCATGTTCTGCCTCTTACGTTTGGTTTAACGATCAAATCATTCCTTTTATGATCTGATCTATTGAGAACCTGTAACAATATAGCTCAGAAAGAGATGATGTAATACCCGTTCAAGTACCCGAAGGATCAGAAAATAACCGATGCAAATTATGCCAATACGATGACAGCTTCAACATCATGGCAAATCGACAGACCGTAACGCGGTTTCTTGTAGGTTTAACGAAGCAGTGCAAAGAGTTAAGATGAGTGTCTTTTGATTAGGTCTACTCTGTATAGTTTACTAGGGCTTGAGGGTCGTAAGTAATTGAAATGTCACCATCCAAACCGCTCTCTAAAATCATCTTATGCCTGATGATTAATGGCAACTTATTCAGAAAATAAAAAATATAATAATGTCAAAAATGACGTTAAAACTATTCCAACAATCATACGACTTTTAGAAGGTGGTAATATTTCATAAGAAAATAAAGAAGAATTTTCTTTGTCATAAAGGTTTTTTTTCATGATATTATTTTGCTCGTATTAAAAAATAAACCAAATATTTATAAAAATTTGAATATAAAATCTATTTTTATTATTCATCAGAGAATTTTTTTCGAATAAAAAACCAAATTATGCCGACGGCCATTCCTGCAAGAGAACCAATAATGGTTATAAAGTCGATTGGATTGGATATGTCTGAATGTGTTCCATCACTGCGTATCAGCTTGGTTGCTGCTACGCCTATACATGAGCCAAGTATAATAGAAATTATCAATAAGGATTTGTCTCTTTGCGTCAGATTAGGAAGTTTCATTGGCTGTTACTTATCAACTTTTTTTAAAAAAGTTTCGATAAGTTTTTCTTCCGCTTTGATCACACGACTATCATCAGGGAATAGTCCGTTCCGAACCTCATCTGCGAATTCCTTAAATCCTGATATACGCTCTTTTTGTATTTCTTGCTTCATTTTATAGATGTTTCGATATTGCTTTGAATGACGTGGATATGGCGGAGCGTTATTTCCGAGAATATCCTCAGCGAATAAGAATTGGATATCTCCCCCACTTCCCGCTCCAATTGAAGATGTTAGTAGTGTGGTTCTTCTGCTAATCTCAGAAAGCAGCTCCTCAGGTATGACTTCTACTTCAACCGCATACGCACCAGCATTCTCGAGTTTTTTAATTTCATCATAAACCCAAATGGCTTCTTCAATGGTTTTCCCAACTGCGCGGAGACCGCCGGTCCACGTACTGCGTCTCGGCACTAAACCGGCATGCCCCTGAACAGGGATGCCGGCTTCAGCAGCAGCTTCGATAAAGCGGGGGCTCCACTGACACATGACTGCATCGGCTCCGATTGCCATCGCTTCGTAGCCCAGCCTTACTGCCTCTTCTGGGCTCGCACATGCTATTAGTGGAACGGAAAATGCCATAAACGTGTTTGGCGCAGCTTTTCTAATTGCAGCTGCTAGGTCTGGCTGGTTGGGGTCAAACCTAACCTTTAATGTGTCTATTCCGGCTTCTTCGGCTGCAGATGCCTCTTCGTCTGAGAAGGGCAGGGTTTCAACCAAAACTCGTTTTCCCTTCTGATCCCGCAGGTCCTTTACCGTGAAATTTCGTGTGCCGTATGCCCCGCCGAGGGTCATGATGCGCGTCAACCCTTTTGCTTTTGCTGATCGTGGTGGAATTCCACCATCTCCGGTTGAATGACTTGCCATGTAAAAACCCCCTTCGCTTTTAAGTAAATTGTTTAACAAATGTTGAAGTTATTGCTCAATGGTTTTAACGCATGATTTAGAGCATCAGGATTGAGTCAAGGATTTTGCTTAATCCTCCGCTATAAACAACTTAGAGATCGGCTTGAGCCTGGGCCTCTCTGAATAAAATTTGCTTGCTACATGAATATCAAGATCTTGGGCATTAAGGGTTTCAATCGAGAATTTGCGCTGGCCACGGTCGGCAGAAATCTATATCAATGCGCGTACGATTGTTCCTAAATTAAATTTTCCGTCAAATCGGGGGGATAAATATGAAGTTTAGCTTAACAAAGTCGGTAGCCGGAGCGGTTTTCGGTGCTGGTTTGCTCTTCAGCGGCACTGCTGGCGCTGTAGACTGGAAAATGGCTACACCGTGGGGTGGCGGCGTCTTATTGGAAGAGATGAAGCAGTTAGCGGTCAAGATTAAAGCTGCAACTGAAGGTCGGGTAAATATTACTGTCTTCCCAGCTGGCACTTTTGGTAAAGCCTTAAAAGTTACGGATTCAGTCAAGTCCGGGGTCGCTCAAGTTGGCCATAACTGGATGGGTTACGACTGGGGTATTGATAAGACTACCGTTATTTTTGGTGGTTATGTTGGTGGATTGAACGAAGAAGAGTTCTTCCTCTGGCTGTATGAAGCGGGCGGCGCGAAGCTCTGGGAACAGTACCGAATGGAAAAATTTGGTGTTGTCTCAATGCCTTGCGGTATCTTCCCGGCTGAGATTTTCCTGCACTCCAAGAAGAAAGTTACCAATCTTGAAGAGTATAAGGGTATCAAGCAGCGTACAGCAGGGGCTTGGGCTGAGGTTGGAGGATCGTTAGGTGCAACGACGGTTATTCTTCCCGGTACAGAGGTTTATCCAGCTCTTGAGCGTGGTGTGATTGACGCAACCGAGTGGAGTTCGCCGTCGATTAATGAGCCGGTTGGCTTCCATAAGATTGCCAAATACATCATTTTCCCCGGTATTCATCAGCCCGGCGCAACGCAGGAATGCGAATTCAACAAAAAAGCGTGGGATTCACTGGAAGACAGAGATCGTAAAGCTATTCGTAAAGTAGCGGAATTAGCGGTCTTCCAAAGCTGGAGGAACTACGCCTATAAAGACTTGTTTGCATATCGCCGTATGGAAAAAGGCGGCAACACGATGTTGCGTCTCGAACAGTCTTTCATTGATGTTGCCCAAAAAGCTGGTAATGACTGGGCAGATGGTGTTGTGAAAAAAGAGCCGAACAACAAGTGGTTTAAGAAGGCTCTTAACCACCAACGTCAATTCCAACATGATATGTCCGTTTATTCCAAGATGCGTTCTGCACCTGGTTCGCGGACTGCGATCGGTAAAGTTCTTAAGTAGGACTTTTCCGTTCCGACTCAAAGATGAGGAGGGGTTTTCAAACCCCTCCTCATTGTGTTGGTACCAAGTAAAAAAATAGGAATTCTTGGATGTTAGACCACGTCTTAAACGTTCTTGGTGAAACGCACGGTTACGTTATGTCAGGTGAACCAGCTGGTCATGGCTGGGTTCTAGGCATCGGGATGTTGCTGATTTATGGAACTTTGCTGTTTGTAATTTGGGGTGCGATTCAAGCTATCGCCCAGCGAAATCCATTGGTTTTTTTAAAGCCCATCGAACAAATCAATCACCTCGCAGCGAAAGTAGCGATGATCTGCATACCAATTATGGCAGTTTCCATTGTTTATGAAGTTATATGCAGCTACGCACTTAATTCACCAACGATATGGGCTTTTGAAGTCTCGTATATGTTAATGGGTGTCAGCCTTTTGCTGGGTATTGGTTATTGCGCGCAATTAAGGAAACACATTCGCGTTGATTTTCTCTATGATAATTTGTCGCTAAAAAAACAATCGCTCCTTGATGGTGCGGGCTACATATTCCTTTTAATACCCGCTTCTGTTTTGCTTACTTGGGGATTATTCGAATATTGGATTGAAGCCTACAAAGTTAATGAACGTACTGGGGAATCTGCATGGAACCCACTCGTTTGGCCCTTCAAATTTTTCTTCGCCTTCGGTTTCTATCTATTCACGCTGCAGATCATATCCGAGTTGGTTAAATGTTTGATGAGAGCTATGGGTCGGGATGTACCAGAGCCTGATATGCCGAAGGGATTCGAATAATGGATGTCACATTCGCGCTGTGGATGTTTCCTGCGCTTTTAGGTTGCCTGTTTTTAGGTTTTCCAGTTGCATTTTCTCTAATGGGCATAACGCTTGTTTGGGGCCTTTCCACATTTGGTGGTTCCGTCGTAGCGATGATGCTCGCAAAGGTTGACGATGTAGCCTCTAACTATGTTATTGCCGCTGTGCCGCTGTTTATTTTCATGGGATCACTACTTGAGAGATCCGGAGTTGCGGCAAGGCTTTTTGAGGCCATACATATATGGGTAAGACGATTACCTGGTGGTCTGGCAATCGGAACTATACTGCTTTGCGTGGTATTTGCTGCTTCGACGGGTATCGTTGGTGCAACTGAGACAGTGGTTGGCCTTTTGGCGATACCTGTGATGATGAAGGCGGGTTACAACAAAGCCCTAATATCCGGAACAATTTGCGCTGGTGGTTCACTGGGTACAATTATTCCTCCCTCGGTGGTTGTGATTATCTTAGGGCCGGTGGCAGACGTCTCGATTGGCGATTTGTTTGCGGGAATGATCATTCCAGGCCTATGTCTCGCTGGTTGTTACATCCTTTATGTGATGTTCCGTTGTTTGATCAAACCAGAGGACGGCCCGCGCGTTCTTGATGAAGACTTCATGAGCCTTCCTCAAAAATTAAAGCTCACTGTCACTGCTCTTGTCCCACCGCTATTACTCATAGCGATAGTTCTTGGTTCAATTCTTGGTGGCTTGGCTACACCGACCGAAGCCGCAGGTTGCGGCGCAGTTGCTTCGATGATCCTATGCGCGTCATATAAGAACCTTACCGTAGAAGTTGTAAAAGAGGCTCTTTATAAGACGGTGGTAATTACTGCTATGATCCTACTGATCTTAGTGACGGGAAACATGTTTGCTGGAGTATTCTCGGCTACAGGCGGCATGGTCGGCGTTCAGCAGTTGCTTGCGGCTTTCGAGCTCACGAGTTGGGAAACCATGTTTATCCTGCTCTTTATCGCCTTTGTGGCGGGTTTTATGCTCGACTTGATATCGTTAATGCTCATTGTTGTTCCGATAGCAATGCCAATCATCATTGCCCAGCAATTCACCGATTTTACAACCGGTGAAATGCTCGCTCGGGGAGATATCAAAGTTTGGTTCTCAATATGTTTCCTAATAATGATCCAAACAAGTTATCTCACACCACCTATGGCACCAGCTATTTTCTATCTTAGAGGAATAAGTCCGCCGGAAATCACTTTAATGCACATGTATAAAGGAGTTATTCCCTTTATTGTGTTGCACGGTGTGGTTTTAGCGGGTGTCTTGATGGTACCGCAAATGGCTCTTTGGTTGCCATCAATTTTATTTAGAGGGTTCTGACGACTGAGCGGAATGCGTTATATGAGGCAAGAAAAGGCGACCTTTTGGTCGCCTTTTCTTTAATGTTATTTGAGATGTGACGCTTTAATTAAATGATAGATAGATAGTGTTACACCCTGGTTTAGGTAATTGGTTTTCTCTTGTATTCTGCTTATGACCGGGCAAAGTTTCTGCTATCGAACATGAAGTCGATATAATATTCAGCCAGTTAGAGAAGTGGCATCAGCTTGACCCTGGGTCCAGATGCATTGATTTGGCGTGCCCAGTTATGCGAGATCCCGCCCGTTTCGATCCCGGTCAAGCAAGGTGTGGATACTTATAGAAGAAGTCTAAAACTTTTCCCCGCGCGGTTGGCGCCGGACGCAAATCGAACATTTGTCTACATCTTTGTGCGCGGCCCGGACTTTCTGCATGCTGTCAATTGAGAGCGTGTGATCAACGATGTTGATGACATCATCTGTCCATCGTCTCATAGTATTCGGAGGAAGTTGCCGAAATAATAGCACCGTTTCTTAAACTTACGGCTGCCAATGTGCGTTTGAAATTTTTATATGCCTTTGAAGTGGGTCTTACGATGTTCCTGCAAGATAACTAATATCGCAGCTTTCACTTAGTTTTTATCATTCTCAGGCAAGCGTTTCGTTTCGGGGAATAACCAAACGGCAATAATCATCATTACTGCGAGAATAGGAATGATTATTCCACCTTTGACACCAAAGGTAAAAGCAGCCCAAGCAACACCAGCCACGATAACTGAGATGATAAGCTTCAAATAGGCTGGCATCGTCTAATTCTGACTGATCGGATCCGCAGCAGCTTCGATTGGTGTCTTTGGTGTACCACGCAGATCTGTCTTGAGATATTGAGTGCTGTAGCCGTTGAAAAGATGTCCCAGTAATCCTCGGTTGAGGTCTGAGGTCCCGAATAGCCAATCAGAAATTGGGAAGGTGAGGTTCATATTCACTTCCATCATCAGACGTGAATTGTGATGTGCGGTATGATGGCGGCGCAGCGTATTCACGAAGGGGCAATAACGCACAAACCAATTTTCGTCTACGTGACAGCAGTAGTGCATAAATTCATATGTGAGATACATGCCGGTGGTCGTCGAAATCAGCAACCAACCGACATTGGATGAGATAAGGAAACCAAGAACCAGAGCGCCAGGCGCTGACATAAGTATAAACACGACTAGTGCATAAGGAGGAAAGAATGTTACCCGCCAGTCCTTTTGATCGCGAAAACGCATATCAGAATCGGAAAAGAATTGGTGATGGTTCAGCGTGTGGCGCACGTAGATGGGGCGCAGGCCTTTCACAGTAATGGGCCGGTGCATGATTTGCGTATGGAGATACCACTCAAAAATATTACAGATGACTAGAACGACCGGAATAGTAAGCCACTCCCACCAAACGACATTTTCAATGTTCTGGAGATAGATGTACATCGCGGTGAAACCGATCGCATAGATAACCGCTACGTGGAAATAGCCGTTGTACCAGCCAGCGATCCTTGAGCGGTATTCCTTCCGGAAATTGATCTGCTTTTCACTCATCATAATTTCTTACTCCGTCTTACTCTTCGCACGCGCAGTTATTTTAATTTAGGTTAAGTGCTTTATCGATCTGATCGCTTGTTAGTACCCAGTCATTGTCCATATTTGCGACGACATCCTGCATGAACTTTTCACTGTGTTCTATGGCCTTGGGGCCGTCACTTAGGTGATCAACTAGGATGGCCAAAGCAAGTTGTTGTGGCTCTGACCCTTCGTATGCCCACTCAAAGCCCCAGGTCGAAAATTGTTTTACATCATAGCACTCATCGAGCGGTTTTTCATCGACCGATACCCGAAGACCGTCAATGGTCCGCACACCCCGATAGGTCTTCATCGTCGTAAAACTCCTGACAGCAAAGGCCGACCCTGCAACTTTAATGGAATATAATCACTAAAGCACGAAGGTTAAAGGCGCTTTCAGTCGAGTCTAACGATAGCGCTTTCCTTTGTCGGAATTAGCGCCGTCGTAAAGGATACGTTTCTTGATCTCAGCGTCGCGGCGGCAGGCCTCGAAGTCCTCTTCATGCAGCCAACCCTTTGGACCTTCCGCGACGGTGAAGTTCTTATACCGATCTTCGCCGTTAACGAGCGCAACAAGCGACTTATCACCTGTATTCTGCTTCATCGAGGTCTTTATATAGCGAATTGCTGAACCAATCCGCCTGTCTCCGGTAGAGTTGGGACCGGAAGAATGAAATAAGTGTCCATGATGCAAGGAAGCTTGTCCTGTGTTTAGCACGACGTCGACGCCGGAACTGTCGTCGACCTCCACGCTAATTTCCTGTCCGCGCGAAAGAAGATTCTTATCATCAAAAGTGTCCCTGTGGGTCACTAAGCGTTTTTTATGACTGCCTGGCACAAAGCGCATGCAGCCGCTGTCGATATTCGAAGGAGATAGTGCAACCCAGGCGGTAACTTCCTCTGCGTTATTCAAGCCCCAATAAGTGAGATCCTGGTGCCAGGTAACAATTTTGTCGGTGTTTGCTTCCTTGATAAACAAGCCAGCACTCCAAACCATCAAGTCGAGGCCAAGCATCGGTTCCACAGCTTTGATCAATTTCTCACTTCGAACAAGCTGATCAAAGGAGGGAATAAGCCGGTCCGGATAAGAGCGCAGAAGAGCAAGTTTTTCAGGGTGATTAACACATTCGGCCTCGGCTTTCTCCAGATCGGCGCGAATGCAAGTGGCCTCTTCTTCCGTGACAACATCAATAGGAAAGACAAAGCCATCATTGGCGTAGGTTTTTGAGATACTGTCTATTACCACATTCATGTCACTTGCTTCTTGGAAAAGTTTGAATTCTACGACGTTAGGAAGCGTTAGCGATGTCTTCTTCCTGTTGAGCCGCAAAGATTGAGGAGTAACCCTTTGAAAAATCTGGAGGTATTGGGCAAGGCTCAGCGTCGTAATCAATCCAACGTGCTGGTTTGCCACGAATGATTTCATCAGCCCTGTCACCTGGGTATGGATGCCCGGTAACCGTTAATGCATCAGCGGCTGAATAAGCATTTATCAGAAGGGGACGGGGGCGCGGTGAGTTGTTTGGTACCGAACCGTGAACTGCACGACAATGATGAACCGTAACCGAGCCAGCAGGGCCCTTGAGCCAATCGACTTTATCTAACGCAATCCGGTTATAGTTTTTCTCGTCGATTGCGCCGACCCATTCGTCGTTGTCATTGTAATGGTCAAAAATTTCGCGTTTATGACTCCCACGTATAATTCCCATGGGTCCCATTTCATCATCGACATCCTCGAGATAGAGACCGATTGCTAGAACCCCGTAATTGGTGTGAGGATAAAAGGGAATGTCTTGATGCCATTTCACTTCTTCGCCGCCGTCGGACCATTTGAAGTTCAGCTTGGAGTGATGGACCTTCACATTGGGACCAAGTAAATCTTCAGCGACATCGGTAATCGGACTGTTGCTTGTAAATTCCCAATAGAGCGGATGTTGACGATAAGGCATGTTTAATCGGCGTACGCGTGGAACCTCGCTATTATGATCGGGCTCAAGATCAAACATGTCGTTTGATGCGCCGAATTCTCTAGATTTTTGTATAAATTCTTCGGTGACATCCTGGAGCTGTTTTAAGAGCTCCCCAGTGATAAAATTTTCTAGTAAGAGGCAGCCATTCTCAAAATAATACTCGCGCTGTGCCTGGCTCAAAGTTTTTGGGCTGCAAGATAGAATTTCTTCGATTTTCATGACGCAGTCTCTCCCATTTAGGCAGATTAGTCGAAAAATTATTGTGCCATGCTCCCTGCGAGACGCCATTTAATCTTCATCGACGAGCCCAGCACCCGCGTCATTAAGGCGGGATACTTCGGAGTTGGAAACCAAGCACTTGGCGGCAATTGTGACAATACTTTGCCAGCAGACGTCGTTGGCTTCAATAGCCCCATTTTTATGCGTCTGCTTGGCCTTAATTTTTTCCGGGCGTAAGCAAAATTTCAAATCTGCAGTGTTATGCCACGATTCAATTTCTTCTTTAACAATGTTAAATTTTCCATTCTCACAACGCACGGGTTGAAGGTTACCAGCGGTATCGTGAATTTCAGCGTTAAGGGAGCGCGCGGCAATAAGGGCTATAGCCAATAGCGGCGAATCTAAGGCGTGGGCTAAGACTGTATCTTGGCCAAGAGCGAGTAAATCGCAGATAGAGGGCCCAGCCAAGATGGTCGAAATGTGTGACCCGGTCGGCACAAAATAACCATGAATTGCTTCTTCGATATGGAATTGCCCGGCTTCAGAACCCTTAAGGTTTTCTAATGCTAAAGCCACAATAGGGGATGGGTCGACGTTTTGATGGGATAGGGCGAGGGCCGCCTTACCGATTTCAACGCCGATCCCCGCTGGTGCGCCGGCCCCGATAACCGCTGTTTTTATGTTTGTTTCGAGTTCTGCAGCTGAAACATGCATAAAATTTAGGCCTCCAAAGTTGGGAAACAACAATCCCGGGCTTCGGTTAACTCCGATGGTAGTGGTGCACCTTGATACATCGTTATACGGGTCCAAAGGTCACTTTTGGGATCGAATTTGCTAGCTCCAAAATATGCTAGTTTCGCCCGTAAAATATCGATTGGGCGGCATTCGGTACCAATGAGGTTACCTTGCAGCTCGCTATATGGATAGTCGGCAATATTTTGGACGCGGCACACAACGTTTCGGTAGTTCGGATGCCGTAGTAAGAATATTGCGATGGGCGTGTCGGCGTCCTCGTGCTTAAGGCCCTCTTTTAATGACTGTATGTCGCGGGCAATAGCAACGGAAATTGATTGAATTTCTGCGATGCTTGGTCGATACTCACCGCGCCTTGGCTCCAGTTTTTCGTCGGAATAGTACCAGACAAATCGGTTTGTTCCTTTGTCTCCAAAGTCGTAATTAAAGGCCCAATCATAATAATCGTCCAAAAGACGCTCTACTTCAGAAATTGACATGTTTGGATCAACCATGGGCTCTGGAGCAGAAGACAGTTCCTCAGCAAGAGGGTCAACAATTTCTGGGTATAGTTCCATAAGAATTGAGACGAGTATTTCTTGACCTTCTAGTGAG
>MDTA01159003.1_pt1 | contig 10372 bp, 9 predicted proteins | sample 811151 | NCBI WGS metagenome assembly MDTA01 (sample SAMN05326648, study PRJNA326480) | marine metagenome | isolation source: seawater | place: Indian Ocean: South | collected 2010 | reverse complement strand
TGAAAATCTTTTTTAACAAATTCCTTTAAGTTTTTAAAATTGATATATGAACTGGTATTTGTTCTAAAGACAAAATCATATTCATAATTTGAATTTATACTATCAAGAGCTAAAAAAGTTTTTTTTGCAATATTGTAATAATCATCTTTAGTATCAACTACTAAATACTCGCTTTCTTGATCTCCTACATAATCAGACTCTCTTTGATTATGGTATTTTTGGCCTATAAAGTGAATTATTTGAAAATTTTTTAAATCTTCTTTCCATATTTTTTTTTGAACTTTTGAAGATAAAAAAGATAAATAATTTCTGGAACAGAGAACTAAAACTAAAACTTTAGGATTTTTATCTATTTCGTTCAAATTAAAATAATTTTTGGGTCCAAGTTTTTGGAGTTTTTTCATTTAGTATCTCTATATCTAAATGATATCTAAACTTTTTTGGACCAACATCAATTATCCAGTTCGCAATCTTTTCAATTGAGTCGTCCAAACTAACTGAAGTGTTATATCCAAGAATATTTCTAGCTTTATCTGCTGAACAATGTGCTAATTTTACTTCTTGTGGTCTAGGGTCTACAAAAATAGGCTCTAAATCAGAATTCAAAACTTTCAATATTTTAAGTGCAAGGTCTTTAATTGAGATTACGTCTTCATCTGGCCCTATATTAATTGTCTCTCCTATCGCCTTTGGTGAATCAATAGATTTAATAATTGGATCAACTACATCATCAATATCAGAGAAACAGCGCTCTTGGGAACCATCTCCATATATAATTGGTGGATTTCCATTTAATATCCTGTTGATCATTATTGATACAACATTCCTATATGGATCATCATACTTTTGTCTTGGACCAATTATGTTGTGTGGTACTAGATTAACATACTGAAAATTGTGAACATTGCTCATAATATCTAAAGTTTGCTCAGAAGCATATTTAGCAATACCATATGGATCTTGGGGTTTAGGAAGTAAGTCTTCTGTAAATGGCACAATATCTTGTTCTCCATATCTAGCCATACTTGAACAATTTATTATTTTTGGAATTTTATTTTCTGCAGCTGCTGTAAAGACCGACATAGATATTTGATAAGTATTCTGACCTACCAAATATGGAGAGAATACGCTTAAGCCTTCATAAGCAGTGCACGCTGTGTGAATAATTAAATCAACATCTTTAGTCATTTTTTTCATTTGATTTAAATAAATGGCATCAACTTGATAAAAATCTGCACCACTTGGAACATTTTCTAAATAACCACCAATTAAATTATCACAACCAGAAACCTGATTACCTTGGCTAATCAATTTATCAGCAATATGACTTCCTAAAAATCCAGCAATACCTGTAATAAATACATTCATGAATTAATTGTACAGTATTATGTTTCTATAAGAAATATGTTGAAAATATAAAAATGTATCTAGATGGATCTTAGATAAAATCATTTTGATTTAACTTCTTTTTTTTATTATTAATTGTTCACCCAAGTAAATAATCTTATATTTTTTTCTATTCTCATATAAGAATTTTGTTATACCGAAAAAAGGATTATCTTCCATAGTTGGGTACCATGACCAAAAAAAATCATCAAAAACAATATATCCATTAGAGTCTATATGAGCATCTGCATTTAAAAAATCTAGATAAACATCTTCACTCAAATGAGAACCATCAATGTATATAAAATCAAATTTATCTGTATTATCCAATGTTTCAAAAAATTTTTTAGAGGTGGTTTTAAATATCTCATATCTATTTGGAAATTTATTAACATTTGATAAAAAGTTTTTGTAAATAGCAACATAATTATTTTGATTTGTTGATTCAGTCATTTCATAATACTCTTTGAAGGGATCAACAAAATAACAATAAGCATTTCTTAAATTTTCTAATACGTATACGCTTGACCTACCTTCAAAACATCCTATTTCTAAATATTTAAGTGACTTATATCTTAATTTTGATGTATTAAAAAACTTTTCCCAGTTAAATACATTTAGTGAAAATGAATCCATTTCATCAAACAGGTACTCATTTTCATAATATGTAGGTCTACTTGAATCCGTTATCATGTTTTTTGAAAAAGAATAATTTTGATATTTAGCACTTTTTAATTTAGGAAAGAAAAATTTTAATTCTGTGGAGATAAGTGCGTAAATAAGTCTAAAAGCAAAAATTAATGAAAGATGTGTTTTCAAATAACGTGATCTAATGTAGATATATTTAAATTTATTCAGAATAAATTTTTTATAATTTTTAAGAGCTTTTTTCATTAATTTATTTTTTTATCTTTTTGAGTGACGAGATGTTTAAATACATCACAATAAAATCGAAAAATGTTGGAGTTTGGCCATAAAAAGCTTTAATTGATAAATTTTGTGGTAAGTATGCTATTTTTTCTTTGTTAATAATTTTTAGAATTATTCTTTCCAGCAAACTTGCACTTAAAGATACTGATTTTAAGTGTAAATCTTTCAGAGTTAAAGGAGGATTTTTCAAATTTGAAGATAGTGCAATATCACCACTGTCCACGCCCGATGAAAGATGCAATATTGATGATCCCATATTTTCGAAATCTTTGAAATAATAAGACCAAAAAACACTGTGTACATTTCTATAATTTGGCACAAGCCCTCCGTGAATGTTTAAAAAATAATTAACAGGATAATTAACTAGTGGTTCCTTTATTATCGATGTACCTCTTGTAATAATTACATCCGGTTTGAAATCATTAATTTTTTCAAATATTTTTTGATTATTTACATTATCAGTTTTATATATTTTTTCTGAACTAAAATCTATAAACTTTTTTAAATTCATATTTTTTTTAACATAATTGGTAATTAAATTTTTATAAAATAAAAGGGTTATTAAATCCAAAGGGAAAAATACTTTACCAAAAAAATTACTTTTTTTATATTTTGTTTTTATTAAATTAGTTTTATTTTTTGTATTATTTTCCACAATAACCATTAAATCTACTTCATATTTTTTAAGTGTGTTAATAAACAAATTATTTGTAATATCTGAATTGCAAAGGTATATAATTTTCAATTAGACCAACTCGTTTAATTTAACAAACTTAATATCTTCATTTTTTAATTTTAAAATGAGGTCTATAAATTCTTCTTTTATAAATTTTATGATTAAAGGATGGTCGTATAAGACAAAGGTGTTTTGATTAGAGTTGACTATTTCAATATAGAGATCATCAACAATTTTTTTTGGTGAAATATTTTTTGCTAGTTGGTACTCAAAATAACCAACTCCTCTTTGACCTATAAGATTTACGTCTATATTTTTTATTTTTTTTAATATTTCTTTTTTGGATTCATACGTACTTTTATTTTTGTAAGTGTACGTATCAGAAATATAATTAAAATTTTTAGAAATTAAAATATTTGACAAATTTTTATTAGTGACCATTCCTGGTGATGCGAAACCATGAAAAGTAAAGTTATATTTATTAGCTTCACTCAATCCAAAATCAATCTCCTCGCTCAATCTAGCAATATTGAAATTTTCACCTTTTACTTGCCAGGTACCATGGTTAATGCCGCCGTGTAAACCTATTTCATTATTAGAATTGGCTAATTTCAAAATCTGTTTTTTATAATTTTTCAATTTTGGATTAATAATGAGTGTGATTAAAAAGTCTTTTAATCCTAGTTTTTTTAAAGTTTCCAATTTAATAGAATTATTATTTGATCCCTCATTTGTTCTTTTTATAACTGTTGTCCTATCAATAGCTCTTCCGAAGTTTATAAAAAAAGTAAAATCAACATCATACTTGTTTGATATATCGACTAAGTCAGGAACGCCTTTTTTGATACATGAAATCGTATCAATATCAAATCTCATTGCTATCTTTTTGTCTACTTTACTGTTCATTTTCTAAGCAAGTTAAAGTTTTTTGCAACTACTTGTTTTAAATTAATATTGTAATAATCGTAAGCTAGTTCACCTAAATCTGAAACCTGAAAAGGAGCAGGATTTGGTTTTGGATCATATGCATCTGTAAACCAATATGGATCACCGTCTCCGAGTGGCCAGTGTACATATTTATTATCAACACCTAGCTCAATGTTATTTATTTGGTCTGACCAATCAATACAATATGGATCACATTCAATAAAATACTTCCCTCCTTGTGTGTTGAAGTTTGCAATACTTATAAAAAGTAAATATAAGAAAATTTTTTTATTTGATGGATATAGTTGCAATAACAAAAAAACAATTAATGTAGGCAATACGACAGCATATCTACCATAAAATTCGCCAATCATTCCAAAGTTTAACAATATTATTTGTAAGAATATCGCTACGATTGTCAAAAAAATATTTACTTCTTTGTAATTCTTTTTATACAAGACACGAGCAACAATTAAAAATATTAAAAACGTAGACATTACGCTTACTATTGAATCTTTATTTTGAAACCTGTCAAGAATACTAATTGTATGGCTAAACATAGATACCATTCCCAATTTATATTCGCCAAAAAAATTGAAAGTTACACTGTCAATAACTATGTTGTACAGTTTACTTAACTCTATACCTGTATCTAATCCTCTATTAAATAAGCTACCAGTTTGTACAAAATTAAATTTGTAAAATAAAATGTTTATTTGAATAGCGGAAGAAACTATTCCAATAATGAAGGCATTCATAAAGTTTTTATTATTGTTTACAAAATACTTTAATAAAAATAAAGGAAACATAATTAATGAATAATATTGAGATAAGAATCCTATGAAAATGATAGCGTACTGAAGAATAAGGTTTTGGTTGTTCTCAAGACCATATATTAAAATTATAAAAACACTTAGCCCTAAATATGTGGGATTATTTATTGAATGGCCAAAAACTTCTAAAAAATTTATAGAGGGCAAAACTAGAAGCAAAATACCTAAAGTCAGCCTATTTAAGTTTGTTGTTTTTTCTTTTGAAAGTGTAAAAAATAAATAGCTAGGTAAAAAATAAATTACAAGTGATAGCCAGGTAGTTAAAAATGGGCCTGCCAAAACAGGAACTAATTTTGTTGTTGCGATTTGTAAATTACAAATAAAGCATATATATCCTGCTGAAACTGGCGTATATAGTAATGTATCAAAAAAACTATTTTGCAGTGAGTAGCTCCACCAAATTGCACCTTCTTCAGCAAAATACCTGCCACCAAAAAATATTTCAGGTGATCGAAATACTAAATAGATGGCATGAACTACTACAGTTAAAAAATAAAGTAGATTTGAGTTTTTTACAGTAAGCTTCATTAATTTATAGTTTATATGAATATTGATGCAATAGAATGAAACTTGCTTTTTTGAGATAATAAGATTTTTATAAGTACTGAATTCAAATTAGTTTGAGTGTTTAAGGAGTATACTGTTTACAATGCAGCCATCAATATCAGCGATAATTCCCTTGCATAATAAAGAATCAGAGATTCTTTACACTCTTGATTCTCTAATAACCTATTTCAAAAAAGAAAAATTAGATTATGAAATTATAATTATTGAAAATGGTTCAACAGATGATTCAAAATTAATTGCTTATAATTATATTAAAAATCTTGATAATATTTCTTTAACAGAATGCCAAAAAGGCTTAGGAAAAGCTTTAAAACTAGGTATTAAAAATTCATCAAAAAAAATTATATGGTTTGTTCCTGCCGATTTTCTATTTAAAACATCAGATTTATCATATTATCTAAATAATAATATTTTTCCTAAGTTTGGAATATCATCTAGAGCACACCCTAATTCAATAGTGGATAGAGAGCTCAATAGAAAAATTATCTCTTTTGTTTATTTTTTAATTTATAAAACTACTTTAAATTTAAATTTAAGAGACCTCAACGGAGCTTTCATAGGAGAAGCAAAGAGAATTAAAGAAATAGCAAGTTCGGTTAATTCAGATAATTTCTTCTTCCAAACTGAACTTATTTCAAGATATATTAAAAAATACGAAGATTATAAAGAAATACCAGTTGAAGTTTATGAGTCCGATACAAATAAAACCACTATAAAATTTTTTCGTGATATATTTCTCATACTAAAAGACTTGTTAAGATACAAATTTTTTAAATAATCTTATATTAAAAAATTATCAATAAATTAGATTTTATATTTATACGGTTTAATTATTGTTCTAAAGAAATTTAAGGTGATGGTAAATTTTAACACCCCCTCTATTTTTAGAATCATAAATTAATTTAAAGTTTGTTTTATTTGTATTAATAAAATTTAATACGTTGTGTTGTTTAAAAGAGTTTACATCATCTAGTACGATGAACTTACTTCTTGTATACAAACTTAAAAAGTCTGCATATCCAGAAAACTCTCCACCATCTAAAAGAAGTAGATCAATTTCGTCAGGAATTTGTTTAGCAACATTTTTTATTTTTTTATATCTTCTTAGGTCTTGGATAAACCACTCATATTCTTTTTCACCATAACCGTACTCAAAAATTATATCTTTATTGACGTAGTTGAGATCATCAATTTCATGAACTCTGCCTAAAATTAAATTTACATACTCTAATTCATTCTTTAGATTTCTTTTTGCAGCCCTAAAGCAAAGCACATCTGATTCTATAGAATGAAAGCTCCGAATTGTTTTTGAATTTTTAGTGAGATTTAACAGCATTTTAGTAGAACCAAGCCCATTCCAGGTTCCAATTTCAACAATGGCTTTGATATTATTTTTAAGAATTATATTTCTAAGCTCGTTTTCCAACTCAACATCCTTCATTTGACCAGTAGAATTTTTGAGTTTATTTTTAGTTGAAAAATAATTTTTAAAATTTATAACTTTTCTATTAAGAAAAGGGGATTTGCTAACTAAACTTTTCAATATTTTTTTCATAACAGCGCCTATTTTTTCTTACACTTAACAAAGTACCCTAAACAAAGTAGTTCGCTACTTCCTTTGTCAACAAATGATAGCCTAGAAAGATAGCGTAAAACGATATAAATTGAAGCAGTGAATATAATGCTTAATTTTTTTGAAGTGTATTTTTCTGATACATTTTTAACTCTTCTAAGCTCTTGTGCCATATATTCAAAAAAATTTCCATTAGGCGTTAATTCGATTATTTCAAACCCCAGTTCTGTAAGATGATGATTGTAATAGTAAGAACTAAATCCAGTAGAGTAAAAATGCGGTGCATAATGGGTGAGGCTATTAAATGGAGCAGTCAGGACAAGGGTTCCACCTTTCTTAAGTACTCTGTATATTTCTTTTAGAGCAACATTTGGATTCTTTACGTGCTCTAATACTTCAACACACAACACAGCATCATATGTACCTTCTTTGATAGGAAGATCTTCTATGTCAGCTATGATGTCTATTTTGGAATAATCTCTACTACCCTTATGTAGCCCGTGCTTGTCTCCAACTCCATCATATTCACCAGAATCTAGAGAAGTATAATCAAGGTGTGAACAAAACTTTTTGTTTCTTCCTTCGCCTGCACCAGCATCCAAGATTTTACTTCCTACAGGTATTTTTAAAAGAGTATGTTCAAGCCAGTTTTCTCTGTTTTTACCGCCCCTTAAACCTGTATCTTTTGTTATAAAATTATTAATAAATTTTTTTATTTTCACATTAATAATTCTATCTTTCATCAAAAACTGAAAACCAAAAATTATATAAAGTTTTTGTACCAGATTTTGTAAGATGAGGAGAGGTATCTGCATACAATAATAAATTATCTTGTGCTAATGTGCATAAAGATTGTCCGCATAATTCATCGTGAGGATCAATATATTTTATATAAGCTTGAATTGAGCTTTCTGTAAGAATTTGACTGTAAACTCCTCTAGACTCTTTTGATTGATTTTTATTGATTTTACATATGTTATAATTTTTTTTAATCAATACTTCTTTTTCATAATTTAATTGACTAGTAAGACAGGGTTTAGGTATATCATCGACCAAAAATAAAGCACTGTTATTTTTAGCAACAACTTCAGCAATATTATTTAAATTATTGATAAATACTACCTGATTTTGTTTATTAACTCTCGAGCTTGTGAATCCTAGAACAACAATATCTTTGGGCTTTAATTTTTTATTTAAATAATTAAGATAATCATCAAGTCCATTTTTTGAACAACTTCTGTTTCCGATACACAGGTCCTGATCAACAAATGCTCCTACAAATGACCAGTCTACCAGTAAGTTTACATTGGAGTCACTATTCGCTTCAAGTATGGGAAAATAGTGATTTGTTATGTGACTGTCTCCCAACAAAATTATATTTTGCACTTCTGCATCAAAAACCAAACACTTTTCAAAAATATCATCAGTAATTTCTGGAAGATGGCAATCTACTAATTTGTAGACAGGAGTTTGATCAAATTCTGAATTATTAGATACAGCATATGATTCAAATGGTTTTGTGTAAAAAGCAGTTAAGAAAAAAAATAAAATTAGTAGGAAGAAAATATTTAACTTTTTAAAGTTATAAAGTATGTTTTTTACTCTAATTGGTATGTCTAGAAAATAAAATGTACCTATAGACAATACTAAAATCATCAATATTTCAACTTCTGTATTAAGAAAATAAAAATCATTCCAATATTTAATGGTAAAAATAGGCAAGTGCCACAAATATAGTGCATATGAAATTACACCTAAGTTTGTTAAAAGCTTGCTTTTCAAAAACTTGTTTGAGTATTTATTTTTATTTGATTTTATTAATAGCAATCCCGCAAGTATTGAAATAGATATGTGTGGATTAACAGCAAATTGTGGTCCAATAACTACGAATAAAATTATTACTAATGTAACTAATAAATTTTTATCAAAATTTAAATTTAATAAATTATTTTTTTGATATGAAAAAACAATTGCCCCTAAAATGATTTGCCATATCCTTGCATGTGTTAAGTAATATGCACCATTAAAGTTTGAATCAAAAATAATTACAAAATATATTAAAGATAATGAAAAAAGAAATAATAAAAAGTTTTTAAATTGTCTGCTGTTCTTTTTGAAGTATAAAAAATAAAATAATATTAATGGGTAAAATAAGTAAAATTGTTCTTCTATTCCTAACGACCACGTGTGTAGCAAAGGATTATATTTTGCCGATGTTGAAAAATATTCTAGAGAAGAGTTGTATAAATATAAATTTGACAGACCAAAAAGTGAGAAAAATCCTGTGCTAAAAGTAGATAGAAAATAATAATCATATTCAAATAAAATCAAGTAAGTAAAAGTAACAGTAACAAATAAGGTTGGAAAAAGTCTTTTAAATCTTTTAATGTAAAAATTGGATAAAAATGAAGAAAAGTCTTGATGTTTAGAATTACTTAACGAACTTGTTATAACATATCCAGACAAAACGAAAAATATATCCACTCCAAGATATCCATATGGAAGAGTCTCGTAATTTAGATGGTTAAAAATAACAAATACAACCGAGAGTGCTCTAAGTCCATCTAATTCTTTCCTATAATTTGATTTTTTGTTAATGTTAAGTGCTTGATGAAAATCTCTAAAAATTAAGATTTCCACACAAGCAATGAGTAGCACTTTAGTGCAGATGACTAAAATCAATATTTGTAAATCATTTGAAATATTAAAAAAGTCATAGGAAATTAAAATAAAAATGATAGATAGAATATATAAATAGTTTTGTTTACTATATCTTCTGAGATTTAAAAATAATATCATAAAAATTAGATAAGAAATATTAAATCCTAGTGAGCTTGTTCCTGTAAAAATATTTATATGTCGAAGTGAATCATTGATCTCAACATAGCTTACAGTGCCAATACACCTTATATTCTTAAAATTATTTAAAAGATCTTTGTCATCTGGTTTTAAAATAATTTGATAATCTTCATATTGATTGGTAAGTATCGACTCAATATCTTTAAATGTTAGGTTGCAAACTTCCAAATTATTATTGAATGAATAATTTTCTTCTGATAAATGAGTGGCGTTGTATTCAGCGTAAGTTAAATTTCTATAAATTGAAGAGGAAAATACTACAAATATTTGAATAAACATTACAAAAGAAAAACAAATAATTGCTAGTTTTTTTGATTTAAAAAAATTAGTTTTGATTCGAGATTTCATATATAAATTATGTTAACTTTTTTTGTGTTCTTTTATTAAGAATGAATGACAAAAAAATTTTTAACTTCAAAATTGTTATAGTGGTTGGTGAAAGAAATACTCAAATTTTGTTTGTTTATTAAAAAAAGTAGAGCCTATGTTTATTGTGGCCAGAGGCAGAATCGAACTGCCGACCCCTTGTTTTCAGATATAAATTAAAATAATGTTTATGAATACTTTTTTTGTATTGGGTGCAGTAGCTTTATTATCACTATTGGCTTTTTACTGGAAAGG
>MDTA01045739.1_pt1 | contig 10372 bp, 7 predicted proteins | sample 811151 | NCBI WGS metagenome assembly MDTA01 (sample SAMN05326648, study PRJNA326480) | marine metagenome | isolation source: seawater | place: Indian Ocean: South | collected 2010 | reverse complement strand
GCTTGTGCTCGACCGATACGGGGTAGGCGTCATTTCGCTCACCTAAGCTTCCATCGTCATTGACCAGAAACTTGGGAACGATGAACAGCGAGATACCTTTGCTTCCTGCGGGAGCATCGGGCAAACGGGCTAATACCAAGTGGATAATATTGTCAGTGGCGTCGTGATCACCCCAGGTGATATATATCTTCTGCCCGAAAATCTTGTAGTGATCGCCGTGACGCTCCGCGCGAGTTTTCATGGGACCCAAATCGGAACCAGCACCGGACTCGGTGAGGTTCATTGTGCCTGACCAGATACCGGCGTTGATATTAGGCAGGTACTTATCCTTAAGCTCGGGACTCGCATGCGCCGAAATCGCAAGCGCAGCACCTGTGCTCAAAAAGGGTTCCAGCGCGAACGCCATATCGGCTGAATTCCACATTTCGCAGGCGGCCGTACCGTAGAGCTCGGGTAAACCTTGGCCTCCGTGAGATGCCTCAGCCGAAATCCCTACCCAACCACCTTCACCGAGTGCTTTGATTGCATCGCCGTAGCCCGGAGGAATGGTCACAGCACCGTTTGAGCAGCGCGCAGGTTGCTGGTCACCAACGCGACGAAGCGGCGAAACCACGTCCGCTGCCAGCTTACCTGCCTCTTCAAGCAACGCCGTGGTCAAATCCGCACCGACCTCCAAGCCGTCAAAGCGTGGCAAATGTCCCAGTCGCTCACCCGCCCGACAGACGTCGTCGATCAGAAACTGCATATCATCTAATGGTGCGTTGTACATAAGCCCTCCAAAACGTGTCGCTATTGTAGCTGTTCATCCGTTCAGACCAAGAATTTCTATTCTTCACCCTAGAAGATGTATTATTCATATGGTGAATAGTACGTCCCTTAGGAGAACCCACTGAATGAGTCGCCTTGGTCGCGTTGATCTAAACCTCCTCGTCTACCTCGATGCGCTGCTTCGCGAACGCAACGTTACGCAAGCCGCGCATAGCCTCGGTCTCTCTCAGCCCGCCATGAGTAACGGACTCAAGCGATTGCGCGAGGTCTTCAACGATCCGCTCCTGATTCGAACCTCCGATGGCATGACGCCAACCGCAAAGGCAGAAGAACTCGAGCCCCAGTTACGCGAGATTCTGACGAACGTCGATCGCGCACTGCAGCCCACCGAAGAATTTGTCCCAGAGACTGAGAATCGTGTGGTCCGACTGATGGCCAGTGACTACGCCGAATCCACCTTGCTCCCCTACGTTCTGAAAGAGCTTCGTGAGCAGGCGCCGGGCATCACGCTCGATATCATGAATCCCTCGGATGTCAGCTTTCTCGACGTGGAGCGAGGCAAAGTCGATTTGGTCATCAACCGATTTGCTCAGATGCCGCAGTCATTCCACCAGATTACGTTGTGGCAGGACACCTTCTCTTGCCTCTTGAGCCCGGAGAACCCCATTCTTGAGGACTTCACGCTCGATAACTATCTTGCAGCCGATCACATTTGGGTCAGTAAGACCGGCATGGGGGTCGGAGTCGGTGTAAACCCCGATGATGTTCAACGCCTTGGCTGGGTCGACTCGACGCTCGGGGAGCTCGGTAAAAAGCGCCGCATCCGAGTGTTCACGCGCCACTACCAAGCGGCCATGACCTTGGCTGAGCAAAACGATCTCATCGTGACACTGCCCACGCGAGCAACGCAATTGAAACGCGATAATCCGCGGGTGGTTGTGCGCGATGTCCCCTTCGAAATTCCGCCACTGGAGCTCAAAATGGCATGGAGCCCCTTGTTACAGCACAACCCGGGTCACCGTTGGATCCGTCAGCTCATCACGAAGATAGCGCGCTCCATCTAGTGTCATGGAGTGGCATGAGGGAAACTGATACTACGCAACGACAGTGGGGAGCCGCGAGATAGACCATAGGTTTAGTCAATGAGCGATACGATTCAGTTAAAAAGCGAATACGAGGGAGCTGAGGTCTTCTCGAGCGAACCTCTTGTAGCTGTTCGCAATAACGTCATCTCGCCCATTGAATGCGCCTACCTGATTGAACTTGCCAAACCGCATATCAAACGCGCAGGCGTGGTACTGGACGAGGGTTTTAAACCCAGTGAGGGTCGAACCGGCTCAAACTATTGGCTTAAGTACGACGAAGATGATGTGGTCAAATCGATTGGCCAGCGAATCGCCGATATCGTTGGCCTCCCCCTGGAAAACGCCGAATCTATGCAAATTATCCACTACGGTCCCGAGCAGGAATACCGGCCGCATTTCGATGCCTTCAACCTCTCGCTCGCTCGTGGACAAAAAGCGGCTAAGTGGGGTGGGCAGCGCTTGGTCACCGCCTTGGTTTACCTCAATAAAGTCGAGGGCGGCGGTGCGACGCAGTTCCCTAAGTTGGGCATTACTGTCCCTGCCTCTCCCGGGCGCATGGTGATCTTTCACAACACCACGGAAGACATCAGCGGTCCCCACCCGCTTAGCCTACACGCCGGTATGCCGGTGGAAGCGGGCGAAAAATGGGCCTTCAATTTGTGGTTCCGGCACCACGACACTCGGGAAATGTTCGACAAAGACAGAGCGCTGCCGTCAGTCGCCTTTGATGCGACAACCAGCACGGTCTCCGGTAACGATACGACAGACACGCAAGCGGCTAACGATGGTGTTAACGCCCCCGACATGGAAAAAACAGCACCCACACGACCAGACGCTGTCGACAACGTCGTGTCAATTCAAGGCGAGAGCTTACGAGTTGTCGCTAATCGCGCTGACGTCCTGTGGCAGAGAGCCGTTAAAACACTGAAAGCGCGCGACAATCACTTCCCTGCTGTTCACTTGAGCTACTGGGATAGCTACGGCAATAAGCCTCAACCGTCCGCTCCCGATGGGTGGTCAGGTCCTCGTTTTAAAACGGTGGAGCGAAGCGTTCTAAACCCGCTGTCAGATGCAGGTAAGATCGCTGCAAGAATGGCTGAACTCGGGTTTGCTGATCGCGTACCCAAGACCTATGCCTCGGTTCAGGATGCGCTCAATGAACAGCCCAAGGCTGATGATCTTTGGTTTGTTCGCAGTCAGTTCCGCGGGGCAAACGACAAGACCCTTTGCCTACCCACGCCCATCATGGCGGCGGCGACGGTTCCGAGCGGTCATCTCTTACAAAAAGCCGTGGACGGGCTCGCGCTTATTGATCAGCACAAATTTACGGCACGCTTCTACATCGTTGCCGTGGATGGTCACTTGATGTGCTACGAAGACAGCGTCGTGTTTGTTCACGGTGCGGCGTATGCGCCCAATGATGCGAATCATGCATCGCAGGTGGATAACCGCAGCTACCGAGACACGGGCTCCCATATCAAGTTAGTGCCCGGCAACCAAACACCGCATGCGGCAACGCTCACCGAGGCAGCTAAAGTACTCACCATAGATATTACGGAGTTATTTGACGAGGTGCGTCAGGCATCTGCCGCAGGTGTTTCTGAAGAGAAGGCGTTTGCAGTACTTGCACTCGATACACTGCTCACGAAATCGGGTGACCTCAAGCTCCTGCGGATCCACACCTTCCCGAACTTCATCACCACCGCGCAGATCGACGCCGATGTTCACGTCCCCCTCTTCGAGGACGTCTTGCGCGTCATGGCAGGCATCTCTAGCCGCAAGCTGGCAACTATCAATGATTAAAATTATTTTATGTACCACCATCATTATTTTTTATGGTGGTCATAAATCAGTCCGCTTCCACTCGACGTAACAACCAAACGAAAATGGCGTCTCGTAATAATGCCGAGTTAATTGGGAGCACATCATGTCAGCACGTATCGAATGCGCGGGACTTCAGGTCGATCCGGAGATTCACGCACTCCTTGAGAACGAGATACTGCCTGGCACGGCCTTAGAAGCTACTGCGTTTTGGAAGGCACTGGCGGATATTGTCAAAACCTTCACGCCTCGAAATCGTAAGCTTCTTGCCGTTCGCGATGAGATGCAGGCCAAGATCAGCGCCTGGCATAAAGCGAACCCCGGCGCGGATTATAACCGAGCAGCCTACAAAGCCATGCTCGAAGACATTGGCTATTTGTTGCCCCAACCTGCGCCTTTCAAAATCGCGACTCAGAACATAGACCCTGAAATTGCAGAAATCGCAGGTCCACAGCTTGTTGTTCCAGTGATGAACGCGCGCTACGCGCTTAACGCGGCCAACGCACGCTGGGGCTCTATCTACGATGCGCTGTATGGTACCGATGTCATTTCCGAGGAAGACGGGGCTGTCCGGGCTGGCGCTTACAACCCAGTCCGTGGTCACAAAGTCATCGAGTGGGCACGTGACTTCCTTGACACGCACTTCCCATTGAACCAGGGCAGCCACAAGCAAGCCGCTCACTACACCATTGTTGATGGCGATCTACTGATTAACCAGATTGATGGCAGCCTGAGCATGCTCGCCGCGCCCGACCAGTTCGTTGGCTTTGCGGGGGATGCAGGTGATCCATCAGGTGTCTTGCTTAAGCACAATGGCCTCCACGCTGAAATACAAATCGACCGTGAGCACTCAGTGGGAAGCACGGATGCCGCAGGCGTCAAAGACATATGCCTTGAATCGGCCCTCACGACCATTCAAGACTGTGAGGATTCGGTTGCGGCAGTGGACGCTGAAGACAAGACCGTTGTGTACCGCAACTGGCTGGGTTTGATGCGTGGCGATTTGAGCGATAGCTTCAATAAAGGCGGCCGAACACTCACTCGAAGCCTCAATACTGACCATGAGTTCACATCACCCCGCGGTGAAAGCTTCAGCCTGCCCGGTCGGAGCCTCATGTTCGTGCGCAACGTAGGGCATTTGATGACCAACCCCGCCATCTTGGATGCCGAGGGTAATGAAATCTTCGAAGGCATTATGGACGCGCTGTTCACCACAGCTTGCTCGCTTCATGACCTGAGAGGCTCGAGCAAAGGCGGCAACTCACGCACAGGCTCCATGTACATTGTAAAACCAAAGATGCACGGACCCGATGAGGTCAGTATGACGGTTGACCTGTTTGCCGCGGTCGAGGATGCGTTTGGCCTGCCACGTAACACAATCAAAGTCGGCATTATGGATGAGGAGCGTCGCACGACTGTGAATCTTGCGGAGTGCATCCGCCGCGCCTCCGAGCGTGTGGTCTTCATCAACACCGGATTTCTCGATCGCACCGGTGACGAAATCCATACCAGTATGGAAGCTGGCCCCATGGTAGCCAAGACTGCAATGAAAGGTGAGCTCTGGATTAACGCCTACGAGGATTGGAACGTCGACACCGGCCTCAACTGTGGGCTCCGCGGCAAGGCGCAGATTGGTAAAGGCATGTGGGCCATGCCCGACCTTATGCAAGCGATGATCGATACAAAGCTAGGTCACCCCAAAGCCGGCGCCAACTGTGCCTGGGTACCCTCGCCCACAGCAGCGACGCTTCACGCGACGCACTACCATGATGTGTCCGTCAACGAGATTCAAGCCGAGCTTGAAGGCACCCAACGCCGTAGCGTCGATGACATACTCACGATTCCATTGGGCGACTCCAGCCTGCTATCAGCCGAAGAAATCCAACGAGAGCTCGATAACAACGTGCAAGGCATGTTGGGCTATGTGGTTCGTTGGGTTGATCAAGGTGTGGGCTGTTCAAAAGTCCCGGACATCAACAACGTGGGACTCATGGAAGACAGAGCAACGCTCAGAATTTCTAGCCAGCACATTGCCAACTGGTTACATCATGGTGTCATCACCGAAGACCAGTTCAAAGAATCAATGCTGAGGATGGCGGGTGTGGTAGACAGCCAGAATGCGGCAGATCCCAGCTATAAGCCGATGGTGGTTGACGGTCAGCCACAGGGCAATGCGTTTCATGCGGCTTGCAGGCTCGTTCACGACGGGGGTTCAGAGCCCAGCGGATATACCGAGCCGCGACTTCATACATCTCGAAGACTTTCAAAATAAAGTTTTGTCTCCGCATCTTTATGTTCGACTGGGTGATGTAATATCACCCAATGGATCCACTTGAAGAACTTATCCGAGCCCAACCGGGCTTAAGCATCTCGCTCACTATCCTCGGTCTTGTTGTCGGTAGCTTTTTAAACGTCGTCATTTACCGGCTCCCAAAAATGATGGAAACGCAGTGGCAGCGAGACTATGCCCAATTCAGTGGTGAAGTATCGGAAGTGTCAGAAAAGCTCTCCCTCGCGTTCCCGGGGTCGCGCTGTCCACACTGCGGTGCGGCAATAAAAGCAACGCAGAATATTCCCGTAATAAGTTACCTGGCACTAGGCGGGAAGTGCGCCTCCTGCAAAGCGCCGATTTCGGTTCGCTACCCAGTCGTGGAGGCACTTACTGCCCTTCTTTGGGTGCTATGCGGTCTCCAGTTTGGAGTGAGTAATGCCTTGGCGGGCGCCATGCTTCTTACGTCCGTTCTCGTTGTTCTCACCGCTATTGATCTCGATCATCAGCTTCTTCCCGATAGCCTCACATTACCCCTAGTGTGGATAGGACTGCTGCTCAACATTGATAACACCTTTGTATCACTTGAGAGCGCTGTCCTAGGCGCTGTCTTTGGTTACCTGTGCCTGTGGTCGATTTTTTGGCTCTTCAAAATCGTCACTGGCAAAGAAGGTATGGGCCATGGCGACTTCAAGTTACTCGCTGCATTGGGTGCGTGGTTCGGATTGGCCGCCTTGCCCACCATCGTTTTACTGTCTTCAGTCGTTGGTGCCGTTCTCGGTATCGCCCTGATAGTAACGGGCAAGCAGGGCCGAGAGACGCCGATGCCGTTTGGACCCTTCCTCGCGGGCGCAGGGCTCGTTCATTTGTTTTATCCCAATGTGCTCCTCACTTGGGTAACAGGGGCTTAGCCGCATGTTTGTGGTAGGCATCACGGGAGGCATCGGTAGCGGCAAGTCTGCGGTGACCGATCATCTCGATACATTGGGCATCACCGTCGTTGACGCAGATAAGGTTGCACGTGTGGTGGTTGAGCCAGGCACCCCCGGGCTTGCTGCCATTGCCGGGCACTTTGGTACAGACATACTGCTTGCCGACGGCGGTCTCGACCGTGCCGCGCTGCGAAAAATTGTTTTCGACAACCCCGACGAGCGAAAAGTACTGGAAGGCATTACTCACCCGCGCATCCGCGACGAGATCGCAAGACAGCTCAGTGAAGCGAACTCTCCCTACGTAGTTCTGTCGTCACCGCTTCTTTTGGAGAGCGGCCAGAACACATTCGCGGACTATGTTGTCGTAGTCGATGTACCTGAAGAAGTGCAGTTGAAGCGAACTATGGCACGCGACGACAACAGCGAGGCTCTGGTAAAGCAAATTATGGCAGCGCAGCTCGATCGGCATACGCGTCTATCGCGGGCAGACACGTCGATTCCGAATGATGGGAGCCTCGAAACGCTTTATGAGCGTGTTGAACAACTGCACGACGACTTACTGGCAAGAGCCGCGTTGGCCTCAGGCGAGTAGCGCTTTTACCCGCGACATAATCTCCGCATTCGCTTCAGGCACCTGAAACTCATCGAGCGAGCCAGCATCGACCCAGGCCAAAGGTTGCCCTTCTGCCCCGTGGGGCTCGCCATTCCAGTCTTTCACTTGGTGAACATCGAGCAAGACCTGCTTTTCCCCGTAGTCATGGCTCACGGTCATGAGTGGAACTGTCTCACCGATGCGGGTGCCAAGCTCCTCCTCGAGCTCACGCGCCAGCGCGATTTGCACGGATTCCCCCGCTTCAACTTTGCCTCCGGGAAACTCCCAATAGCCGGCAAGATGGCTACCTTTGAGGCGCCGCGTAAGAAGCACGCAGCCTTTTGAGTCAATCAGTACACCGACCGCCACATGAATGCGATTCACCATCAGGTGCGGTACTCAGCGTTTATCTTGACGTAGTCGTAAGAGAAGTCAGTCGTCCAGATCGTCGCAGTCTCATTGCCACGGGCCAAATCAATGGTAATTAGTAGATCCTCAGGTGCCATGGCAGCAACGCCCGCCTGCTCGGTATAGCTCTCAGCGCGCGCACCGTTCTCGGCAATCAGCGTGCCGTTGATAAAAAGCGAGACTGCATCGACGTCTAGGTCCTCTACCCCCACACGTCCAATGGCTGCGAGGATGCGCCCCCAGTTCGGGTCTGAGGCAAAAAGCGCTGTCTTCACCAAGGGAGAATGTGCGACTGTCCGCGCTACCGAATCCGCCTCCGCAACGCTTGTTGCGCCTGAGACCTCGATAGCAACAAACTTCGTTGCACCCTCACCGTCTCGCACAATGTCCTGTGCAAGCTCCGTTGCCAGGGTGGTCAATGCTAGTTGGAAGACCTGCGCCGCGTCTGTCGTAGTTGGAGAAATAACGACATCAGACTGGCCCGTCGCGGTTAGGGTTACCGCGTCATTCGTACTGGTGTCACCGTCAACCGTAATCCGGTTAAAGCTGAGATTGACGGCGACACGCAACATGCCATCCAGCATTGCTGGTGGAATGGATGCATCTGTTGCGATGAAACCCAGCATGGTTGCCATATTGGGCTGAATCATCCCAGAACCTTTGCTCATCCCTACGATCCGGCAGGTTTGGCCATTCACCTCAACGGTTTTGAATCGCAGTTTTGGCCGCGTATCAGTAGTCATGATGGCCCGAGCGGCACGCGCCCAATTTGCCTCGGACAAGTCAGCCATGGCCGCAGGTAAAGCAGCTTCAATCTTGTCTACTGGCAGTACCTCACCAATCACTCCGGTGGAGAAAGGCAATACACGATTGGGAACGTCATTCGTCAGTTTGGCAACCGCTGCGCAGCTCGCCTCACAGGCGTCCATGCCGGGCTTGCCGGTACCGGCGTTGGCATTACCTGAATTGATCAGGATGTAACGCGCATCCTGACTGGCGTTATTGCGCTCCGCGACCACCACAGGTGCTGCGCGAAACGCATTTAAGGTAAAGACCGCCGCCGTCGAACTTCCCTCGGCGATCTCGATCAGCGTCAGATCATCACGGCCTTCATATTTGATGCCCGCTTGCGCAACCCCGAGCCGAACGCCCGGGATAGAAAACTCGCTCATACTTAGTTAAGCGCTCCGTGACACTGCTTGTACTTCTTACCACTGCCACAGGGACACGGATCATTTCGGCCTACCTTGGGTGCATCGCGCACCATCGGTTGCTGTGGTGCCTCCGCCTGCTGGCCTGACTCCTGTTCAGCCTCTGGCAATGCCGACGCCTGCGCGTGCTGGAAGGCTAACTGCTGCCGCTCCGCTTCTTCACGACGCTTTTGCTCAATCAGCTCTGCCTCATCCTGTCGCTTGATCTGAAGGTGACTCAGGATACGCACCACTTCTTGCTTCAAACGCTCGAGCAACGCCTCGAATAACTCGAAGGCCTCACGTTTGTACTCCTGCTTGGGGTTCTTGTTGGCGTAGGCGCGCAAGTGAATGCCCTGTCGGAGCTGATCCATAGTTTGGAGATGCTCCTTCCACAGGCCATCCAGCACCTGCAGCATGACCTGCTTCTCAATCTGGCGCATGGCATCACCAATGAGTGAGCCCTTCTCATCATAGGTTGATTGCACCGACCCAATGATGCGCTCGCGCAGCGTCTCCTCATGAAGGTTGGTGTCTTCCTCCAACCAGCTAGCCACAGGAAGCTCCTGCGCAAACTCGGTTTTGAGGTACTGCTCAAGCCCCGGGATATCCCACTGCTCCTCAACACTCATTGGAGGGATAAAGCGATCGATACCGGTGTGGATAACGTCGGCACGGATATTCGTGATCATCTCCGCAACATCGTCCTCATCCAGTAATTGGTCACGCTGTGAGTAGATAATCTGGCGCTGGTCATTCGCAACGTCATCGTATTCGAGCAACTGCTTACGAATATCGAAGTTACGTCCCTCAACCTTACGCTGCGCACGCTCGATCGAGTTGGTCACCATGCCGCTTTCGATCGCTTCACCACGCTCCATGCCGACCTTCTGCATAATGCCGGCCATGTTGCCCATGAAGATGCGCATTAGGTTGTCGTCGAGCGATATGTAAAACCGCGATGCACCAGGGTCACCCTGACGCCCAGCACGACCGCGGAGCTGGTTATCAATCCGGCGTGACTCGTGACGCTCGGTACCCACGATGTGAAGACCACCGGCATCGAGGACGGCTTGATGACGCTCTTCCCATGCCGCGCGCGCTGCTTCCTGAGCCGCCTCGTCATCGAGTCCTGCAAGCTCGGCCTCAAGATTACCGCCCAACACAATATCGGTACCGCGACCCGCCATATTGGTAGCGATGGTGACGACGCCCGGCCGCCCCGCCTGAGCAATAATCTCTGCTTCCTGCTCGTGGTACTTCGCGTTCAGCACCTTGTGCTCGATACCCGCCTGCTTGAAGTACTC
>MDTA01002619.1_pt1 | contig 10373 bp, 12 predicted proteins | sample 811151 | NCBI WGS metagenome assembly MDTA01 (sample SAMN05326648, study PRJNA326480) | marine metagenome | isolation source: seawater | place: Indian Ocean: South | collected 2010 | reverse complement strand
CCTGTAATATTAAAAAATATTTTTTCTCCATTGAATATTAAATGAGGACCTTGATATGCAAATTCAATAACGGGTGTATTTTCGTTATTGCCAGCGATAGCGTTGGACAATAGATAGTTCCTATTATCCATGGCTCCACTAGCAGGGATGCCAATATGATGTAAATTATTTCTTCCTAAATCTTGAAATGTAGAATTTATTCCAGGTCTTATAACTTCAAAATAATTTTTATTTTTTATTTTTTTCATATTCACCTTTTGAAATTTGTTTAAAAACTACAGTATCACCAGGATCAATTAGATTTGGCTTTTTCTGATTTGTTGTATCAAAAATGTTTATAGGTGTATTACCAATTATATTCCAGCCACCAGGGCTTTCAAAAGTATAAATATTGCAAAATTGCTCAGTTAAACCTACGGCTCCTTTAGGAACTTTAACTCTTGGCGTTTCTAATCTTTTAAGTCTTAAAGAAATTTCTAAATCACCTAAAAAAGGCATGCCAGCAATGAAGCCTGTCATATAACAAAAATATTCTTTTGAAAAAAATATTTCCTGTATTTTATTTTCTTTAATTTTAAGTTTTTGCTCTAGACGTTTAATATCTAATGAAAATTCTTTATCACAACAAACTGGAATTTCGATTTTATTATTAGTTGATTTTTCATAATCTTCTATATCCAAGTTTTCTATCTTTTTTTTTAAATTTATAAAATTTAATTTTTTAAGATCGAAAGAAATGATTAATTTATTATATGAAGGAGTAATATTTGTAATGCCTTGAATTTTTTTACTTTTAATATTTTTAAAGTATTTTATAACTTCTGAGTTAATTTCTTTATTAACTTCTTTCCCAAAATCACAATATAGGGCTGCGTCACCAAGATTAGATATATTTTTTATCATGAAATGCTATACTTAAACTAATTATAATATGGAAATCAATATCAATTGCGATTTAGGTGAAAAATCTAAACACCATTCAAATATACACGACCCTGATTTGCTGGAGATAGTAAATTCAGCAAATATTGCTTGTGGTTATCATGCTGGTGACAACCAATCAATGAATGAGGTAATTAAAATTTCAAAAAAAAATGGTGTTAGTATTGGTGCGCACCCGTCTTTTAAAGATCTAGAAAATTTTGGTAGAAAAAGGATGAATTTGTCTTCTTTGGAAATAAGAAAAATAATTATTGATCAATATAAAATATTACAAACTATTGCTTCTGAGCATGATGAAAATGTTACGCATATTAAACCTCATGGAGCACTTAATAATATGGCATGCGAAGATATTGAATTAGCAATGATACTGGCAAAAACTATTAAAGAAATAAATAAAGATCTTATTTATTTAGTTCCCACAGGATCTAAAATGGAAGAGGCAGCAAAAAAATTAGACATGAAAATTGCTTGTGAAATTTTTGCAGATCGAAATTATGAAGATGATGGAAATCTTGTTTCTAGAAAAAAAAAAAATGCATTAATAACTGACCCAGAAGAGGCAAAAAAGCATGTTTTGAAAATGGTTAAAAATCAAGCCATTAATTGTTTCAGTGGAAAACAAATACCATGTGAAATAGACTCTGTATGTATACACGGAGATAATAAAAGCTCTTTAGCAACTGCAAAATCTATTAGAGATAATATGCTTGATAACGGATTAAGTTTAAAACCTTTAAATAAAATGCAGAAATTTATTTAATCTATTTGATAGATTAATTTATGTTTTGAACCATTTGTTCTGGCATCCACAAAGCTATTTCTGGAAAAATAACAATTAATATTACTGCCATGATCAAAAGTAAGAAAAGAGGAAAGGCACTTTTTGCAATATAGCCCATATCTTTATTTGCCATACCTTGAAGAACAAATAGATTAAAACCAACTGGTGGAGTTATTTGTGCCATTTCAACAACTATGACTAAAAATATACCAAACCAAATCATATCAAATCCAGCTTGTCTTATCATTGGCTCAATTATTGCCATTGTCAAAACTACTGCAGAGATTCCGTCAAGAAACATTCCAAGAATAATGTAAAATATCATCAAAACAAAAATTAATACATAAGGAGATAATTCCATTTCCTGTATCCAGATGGCTAAGTTTCTAGGAAGACCAGTAAAGCCCATTGCTAATGATAAAAAAGTTGCTCCTGCTAAAATGAAAGCAATCATGCAAGATGTCTTTGTTGCTCCTAGTAAAGATGCCTTGAATGTTTTCATGTTCAAACTTTTTTGAAAATAAGATAAAACTAATGCTCCAACTACTCCTAAAGATGCAGCTTCAGTTGCGGTTGCTATACCTGTGTAGATTGATCCAATCACACTTAAAATCAATAAAATTACTGGCAAAAGTTTTTTAGACTTTTTCACTTTTTCAAAAAAGGAAAAATTTTCCTCAAATTTTGGCATGTGTTTTCTATTTATTAGAGACCAAACGATCACATAAGACATAAATATTAACGCTATTAATATTCCAGGAATGATTCCTGCAATAAAAAGTTTAGCGATGGACTCTTGTACGGTTACTCCGTAAATTATCAGTATAATTGAAGGAGGTATTAACAGACCAAGCGTACCAGATCCTGCCAGACTTCCTAATAATATTTTTTCTGGGTATTTTCTTTTTCTTAGTTCTGGTATAGACATTTTACCAACTGTAGCCACAGTTGCTGCAGAAGAGCCTGAGATTGCTGCAAATAATGCGCAACCAACCACATTAACATGAATTAAACCTCCAGGTAATTTTTGCATCCAAGGTGATAATCCTTCAAATAGATTTTTTGACAATTTTGTTCTAAATAAAATTTCTCCCATCCAAACAAATAAAGGTAATGCAGTTAACGTCCAAGATGAGGAGGCTCCCCAAATAGTTGTGGCCATTGCATCTCCCACCGGTCTAGAGGTAAACAACATCATTCCTATTGCTGAAACACCAATCATACTTAGTGCAACCCAAATACCTGTTCCTAAAAAAAATAGAAGAACGCTAATAAAAAAAGTAGTTAATAATATTTCAGTCATTGGATTTATTTAATATTTTTAGAATAAATTGATGTAATACACAGATAAAGAATATTGAAGCTCCTATTGCTACACTTGTTTGTGGTATCCAGATTAAGATTTCGTCAGCTCCTTCACTTCTTTCTTGAAATTTGTAGGATACGTACAACATTTTTATAAAATAGAAAGCAACATATCCTGAATAAAAACTAGCTATAATTAAACACCAAATTTCCAAAATTTTTTTTTTAATACCAGATGCTTTTTCTAAAAAAAGAGTAATTCTGATATGACCACCTTCAACAAAAGTGAAAGCTAAAGCAAAAAAAGATGAGGCAGCCATGCAGTAACCAGAATATTCTGCCAAACCTCTTATATAAAAACCAAACATTCTTGATGCAATTCCTGTAAGAATACAGACTGCAACAAGAATTAAAAATGAAGCTGCCAGATAACCAGAGAATTTGTAAACAGAATTTAGATAATTATTGATTTTATTTAACATATAAAAAAGGCCGTTTTTTTAAACGGCCTTTTTAATTATATTATTTTTATTTGTATGCAGCAAGAACGCTAGATCCTCTATCTCCTGCTTTTTTCTTCCACTCTTCAGCCATAGTAGCTCCTACCTTTTGAAAATGTTTTTGTAGTGCAGAATTTACTTTTGTTACTTTCATTCCTGCGTCAGCTAATGCTTTTTTATCAGCTACATTTCCTTTTTTAGATAAGTCCCAACCTTTTTTTTCAGCTATAGCTGATTCAGACATAATTAATTTCTGAGTTGCAGAATCTAATTTATTCCAAGCATCTTTATTAACTATAACCATATTTTTTGGGAACCATGCAGCAATATCATAGAAATATTTTACACCATTTTCCCAAATTTTTTTATTTTTACCTGTTGTTGGAGAAGTAATCATGCTTTCTACAGCTCCTGTAGAGAAAGCTTGACTTATTTCTGCTGCTTCGATTTTTGTAGGTGCCATACCTGTTAATTCTGCAATTCTTATAGTTGCTGAATTGTATGCTCTAAACTTTAATCCTTTAAGATCACCTACACTATTTATTTCTTTTTTACTGTAAAGACCTTGTGCTGGCCAAGGAACAGCGTATAAAAATACTAGTCCTTTTTCATCAAGACCTTCAATTATTTTTGGTTTTGAAGCTTGATAAAGTTTCATAGCATCATCGTATGATGTAGCTAAAAACGGTTGAGAGTCTATCTCCAACAAAGGATCTTCTTTTCCTAAAGCTGACATAAATCTTTCTCCTATTTGAGCTTGACCTGTTCTTACAGCTCTAAAGATTTCTCCACCTTTAAATAAAGAGCCTCCTGGATGAGTTACAATAGTTAATTTTCCTCCACTTTTGTTACTTACGTTTTTGGCAAACTCAGTAGCATTTGCTGAGTGAAAATTACCTGCACCATATGCAAGAGCCATATCCCATTTTTCAGCTAAAGAAACGTTTGTCAAAATTAATAAGGAAATTATCGTGGAAATAAAATATTTAATATATTTCATTATTCCTCCATTTGTTAAAATCTTATTTAATTATGTATAAAAAATTAAATCAATAAAAAATTCACACTAGTTTTGTTGAATAGATTTAAATTTATTATATTATGATGATGCTTTGTTAGAAGAATCGATAGTTTTAGTTCAAATAATATTTATAGACGTAATAATGGCGGCTGATAATGCCATCATAATTGGAATGATAGCCGCAAGTTTTGCTCCAAAGCACAGAAATCAAATTATATTGTGGGGAGTTTGCGGAGCATTAGTATTTAGAATTATATTTGCTTTTTTTGCATCATATTTGTTTGGTTTTGCTTATGTAAAAATTATTGGTGGATTATTACTAATTTGGATAGTTAATGATTTAAGACGAGATTTATTTAATTTAAAAAAAATTAAATCACCAACTAAAATATCAAAGGAACCTTCATATATTCAAAGTGTTTATAAAGTTTTATTTGCTGATATCACTCTAAGTTTTGACAATGTAATTGGAGTAGTGGCAGTTTCAAAAGATAATTTTAATTTAATGATATTTGGACTATTTTTGTCAGTAGTATTAGTAGTTACCCTTGCAAGATTTTTTGCAGAAAAAATTAAAAAACATCAATGGTTCGGTTATATAGGTTTATTTGTAATTTTAATTGTTGCTTTACAATTAATTATAGGCGGATTGACTGATCTAAATATAATTGAGATTAATGATGAATTTAAAAAGTTTTTCTAGGATAAAATATTTTTAATCAATTTACGACTCTTCCTTAGTATCAAAGTTTTTTAAACGCTCATCAATTAAGACAATATTATCACAAAGTATTGAGCATACAATTTTGAATTTCTTTTTTAATTCTTTGACTTCAGAAAAATTTGATCTTTCTAGTTCAATATCTATTAACATATATAATGCTTCCTCATTATTTGGATCCAATAATAATGTTGTATTAAGATTCTTTAATTCTTCTTTCTCATTTTCTTCAATTTTAAAAATTTTTGCTAGATATAAATAAGACATTGAGTCTTTTGGATTAAAAACAATATTTCTTTGGAATAAAAATTTTGATTCTTCATAATTTTCTTTTTTAAAATACTCTTGTGCTTTATTAAAAAAATTCTCTTTAGCATTTGCAGATAATGAAAAGAAAAATATTAATACAAAAATTTTAATTAAAATTTTCATTTATTTATTGTTATCATACTTTTATTCAAATGAATAATAAAAGTATAGACTATTTTATATCTCTTAGATAACTACAAACTATAAAACTTTCTTTTGAGTCCTTCTTGCTAGCCATTGGTTTAAACATCTTGGCTGATTTAAAGATTTTCTTTGCATGAGAAATTATTTCATTAAAACTAGAGCCCATAAATATCTTTGAGACAAATTGTCCATTAGATTTTAAAATTTCTTTAGAAAAATTTATAGCTTCTATGCAAAGCTCTCCTGTTAGCAAAGAGTCTATACTTTTATTGCCAGTAGTATTTACTGCCATATCAGAAATAACAACATCAACTTTTTTCCCAAAATATTCCTTAATTTTTTTTTGATAATTCTCGTCCATAAAATCTCCTTTTATTTGAAAGGTATTTGGAATTTTTTCCATTTCTTTAATATCAATTGATAAAATTTTTGAATTTTTAATTTTCCTTGAAACAAATTCTGACCAACTACCAGGTGCAGCTCCCAAATCAATTACATAAGACCCATTTTTAAAAATTTTGAACTTGCTGTCAATTTCTTGTAATTTATAAACCGCTCTAGATCTATATCCTTCTAATTTTGATCTTTTGACATATATATCTCTTGCATTTTTATTTATCCAGTTTTTTGAGATTTTATTTTTTTTCAACTAGTTAAAATACCTCAAACTTTTTGGTATATTTTTGTTTTCTAAAGTTTTAATTTCGATCTTAAGATCTTTGTCAGATCTCATATCTCTTCCATCTTTCCAAATACCTGCAGCAAGATGCATAATTCCTATTTTATTATTAGGCAAATATGGTTCTACAAAAGTTTTTGTTTTTTCATCAAATTTTGGAAGCAAATTACTAGCAATCCAATTACAATTTATAGGCAAAAATTCTGTTTCCATCTCATCTATATAAACACTCATATTAATTGCCAGACCTTCTGAACCAAAAATTTTTCCTGAACTTAATGTTTTAGTAAGATTGTTTTGCCAATTTTCCCAACATGGTGAATCTTTTTCGAGAGAAAAAACTCCAATATTTATATGTGGCGCAAAAGCTAATTTTCTTGCATTATCTATACCTATTTTTGAGCTAATGGCGTGCTTAAAATTTTGTCCTTTTATTATTGCTAGTTTTCCAAAAACCCATTTAACCTTTGACATAATTTTATATCCAGGTGCCATGGTTTGAGTAATTCCTAATTTACCTTCATCGCAAGCTTTAAAATATAATTCTACGCATGACCAGTCTTGGACCCAAGCATCACAATCTATCCAAAGATATTTATTATAATTCGGAAAATATTTTGGTAAAAATGCTCTTGATACTTGACTTTTAAGCCACTCTTTGCCTCTTACTTTGTAATCAGGTACTTTTATATCCCATTCTGCTTTTTTTATTTCATCTACTTTTTCAGATAATATTTTTTTTTGACTATCTTCTAAACCTGCATCTAATATACAAATTGCTATATTTGAACTTTCTTTGAAAGATTTGATTGAGTCTACTAACTCATTTAAAAGATTAAAATAATTTGCGTCTGCTAAAGATATAATAACATTTTTTTTCATCTATAAAATATCTTCGTGATCTTCAATTTCATCATATTGTGTTTTGTATTTATTTTTAATTTTATAATAATGAATGGCGCTAATAGGTATTGCCAATAAATAAAATAATCCAGATATAACTATTGTATTAAATGTATAAACTAGTATCAGGCCAAAGTAAAAAACTACTCCAAACAAAAGAAAAATGGTCATTCTTCTTGGTACGATTATTTTTTTTAAAGAGTATGTTGGTATCTTGCTAATTAATAGTATTGATATTGTTATAAATAAAATTGGTACAAAAAAATTATAATTTATATTAAAAATATTTAATTCACTAAAGCTATAAATAAGAGGAATCAAAACTAATACTCCTCCTGCAGGTGATGGGATTCCCTCAAAAAAATTATCTTTCCAAGATGGTTCGCCTGTTGAATTTACATTAAATCTTGCTAACCTTAGAGCAACACAAACAACATAAATTAAGCAAATAAACCAGCCTATTCTTCCTAGCTCATTGAGTTTCCAAAAATACATTATAAATGCTGGAGCAACACCAAAACTGATTACGTCTGTAAGAGAATCTAGTTCTTTGCCAACTTTAGATGTCCCTTTAATTAGTCTTGCGATACGACCATCTAATCCGTCTATTACGGCTGCTACAATTATAGCTAAAGTTGAAATCTCAAATCTACCATCAAAAGCAAATTTTATTGAACTTAATCCAATACAAACACCAATAAGTGTGAATATATTAGGAAGTATAACTCTTGAATTTTTCGTTGATACTAATTTAAAATTTTTTTTTGGTTCCATAATTATCTTTGTGCTAATAAAGTTTCTCCTGCTATAGTTTTTTGATCTACTTTTACTAATGGACTATAGTTTTCAAAATAAATATCAGCCCTACTTCCAAATCTAATCATTCCAATTCTTGATCCTTGTTTCAAGTTGGTATCCTTAGAAGTTTCGGTTACAATTCTTCTTGCAATCAAGCCTGCTATTTGAACAACTACTATATCTTCTCCAAAGCTATTCTTTATTTTATAATAATTTCTTTCGTTATCTTCACTTGCTTTATCTAATGATGCATTAAAAAATTTTCCTGGTTTATATAAAATTTCACTTATAGTTCCTGAGCAAGGAGAGCGATTAACATGACAATCAAATACATTCATAAAAATACTAATTTTTTTGTATTTTTTATTCTCTAATCCTAATTCTTTTGGTCCGTTGGTTTCTAAAACCTGTAAAACAATTCCATCTGCTGGACTTGTTAGATAAGTATCGTCATTAATTGATATTCTTTCAGGATCTCTAAAAAAATAGTAACACCAGATGGTTAGTACTAATCCGATAAAACCTAAAAATCCGTTAATTAGATATAGTACTACAGTTATAAAGGAAAAAATTAATAAGAATTTATAACCTTCACTATGTATCTTTGGAAATATTTTATCTATCATAATCGTTTATTTGCTAATTTTAGAGTAATATGTATATAAGATATTTAAATTCAACTATTAAGATACATCTAAATTATGTCTAAAATAAAGGTAAAAAATCCAATTGTAGAGCTAGATGGGGATGAAATGACCCGAGTGATATGGGAATTTATTAAAAAAAAATTAATTCTACCCTATTTAGATTTAGGTATTGAATATTACGACCTAGGAATGAAAAATAGAGATAAAACCAACGATAAAATAACAATAGATTGTGCAAATGCTATAAAAAAAGTTGGTGTTGGAATTAAATGTGCAACCATTACTCCTGATGAAGCAAGAGTAAAAGAATTCAAATTAAAAAAAATGTGGAGATCGCCAAATGGTACAATTAGAAATATTTTGGGTGGAACTGTTTTTCGAGAACCCATTCTTTGTAAAAATATTCCAAAATTAGTTCCAAGCTGGACTAACCCTATTTGTATTGGAAGACATGCTTTTGGTGATCAATATAGAGCTACTGATTTTAAAGTTCCAGGTAAAGGTAAATTAGAAATGAAATGGACATCTGAAGATGGAAAGGAAAAAAAGGAATTTGAAGTATTTAATTTCCCAGGACCTGGCGTTGCTTTGTCTATGTATAATTTGGATGAGTCTATAAAAGATTTTGCAAGAGCATGTATGAATTATGGACTAAATAGGAAATGGCCAGTTTATCTCTCTACTAAAAATACAATTTTAAAAAATTACGATGGAAGGTTTAAAGATCTTTTTGAAGAAGTGTTTGAAAAAGAATTTAAAGAAAAATTTAATGAAAGAGAAATAAAATATGAGCATAGATTAATAGATGATATGGTAGCTTGTGCTATGAAATGGAATGGAAATTATATATGGGCATGTAAAAATTATGATGGTGATGTACAATCAGATACAATAGCTCAAGGATTTGGTTCGTTAGGATTAATGACAAGTGTATTATTGACTCCAGATGGTAAGACAATAGAAGCTGAGGCTGCTCATGGTACAGTGACTAGACACTATAGAATGCATCAACAAGGAAAAGAAACTTCGACAAATCCTATAGCCTCTATTTTTGCATGGGCTAGAGGGTTATATCATAGAGCAAAAATTGATGGTAATGAAGATTTGAAAAAATTTGTAAAAAATTTAGAAAAGGTTTGTATTGATGCAGTTGAAAATGGATCAATGACTAAAGATTTAGCAATTCTCATTGGTCCATCTACTAAATATTTAAATACTAATCAGTTTTTAGATATAATTGATGCTAGTCTTAAAAAAAAATTAAATTAAAGCTTTCAATTTTTCGATTGCATCATCAATTTTATTAATTTCACTACCACCTGCTTGTGCAAAATCTGGTCTACCACCTCCACCTTTACCACCAATTATTTCGGATCCTACTTTTACAAGTTTCACAGCATCATATTTATTTGTAAGTTTATTAGTAACTCCAATAGCTAATCCAATTTTATCATCCTTGCTAGCAAATATAATTATTATACCTTCTCCTAATTCTTTCTTACCATTATCTACTAATTTTCTTAAATCCTTTGGATGAAGGTCGATTACTTTTTGAAATCTTACATTAATACTGTTTATTTTTTCATCTTTAATAATGTTTTTAGATTTATCTCCTAAAAT
>MDTA01145072.1_pt1 | contig 10374 bp, 10 predicted proteins | sample 811151 | NCBI WGS metagenome assembly MDTA01 (sample SAMN05326648, study PRJNA326480) | marine metagenome | isolation source: seawater | place: Indian Ocean: South | collected 2010 | reverse complement strand
TATGACACGATTTATGGATATCAAGATATTAAAGATGACGAAATAATAGGTTTAAAATCAACATCAATTAAATTTAAAAATAGCCCAAAAAAATTTTTAATAATATGCTACTTAGTTTTTTTGCTAAATCTTTTAATCACAGGTTATATTATGGAATTAAGTAGTTTTTTTTACTCAATATACATATTAATCATATTACAAATGTTTTATTTTCAGCTTAGGAAACTTGATATAAAAGACAGTTTACTATGTTTAAAAATTTTTAAATCAAATAATTTTTTAGGTTTATTAGTTTTAGTAGGTTTAATTGGTGGTAAAATATAAATGACTGATTTCCAAATATTAAAAAGACTCTATGAAGACTATACAAGGAAATATGTAAAGAAAATATTAATCTCAGTAATTTTTACAATTTTATTAGCTGGTAGTACTTCATCAATTGCTTATTTATTAGATCCGGCAATAAAACAATTATTTATAGAACAGAAGAAAAATTTAATTTTAGTTATACCTGCACTTATTGTTTTGGCTTTTGCAGTAAAAGGCGCCTCTTTGTACATCGCAAAGGTTATAATGATAGGAGTATCGGTTGACGTAACCCGAGACATACAGAGAGATATTTTTTCATCAGTGTTAAATGCAGATACAAAATTGATTGAAAATAAACATTCTGGAAAATTTATAAGTAATTTATCTAATGATGTTGGGATGATCACTGCTCTCGTAAGCACTGGTATTTTAAACCTCTTTAAAGATACTTTAACTTTAATTGGATTATTATGTGTAATGTTCTATCAAAATTGGATTCTGTCATTGTTTGCAATTATAATGATTCCGGTAGCCTCTGTAGCTGCAAAATCTCTTGGGAAAAGAATAGGAAAAGTTTCAACTCTACAAATGAAACGAGCAGGTATTCTTAATGCATATCTGATGGAAATTTTAAAAAATCATAAACTTGCAAAAGTTTTTCAAAATGAAAAATATGAGCAAGAAAGAGCAGATAAATTGCTTGAAAATGTTAAAGAAGACTCGAAAAAGATAAATATAATTTATGTAAGAGCTTCCCCAATAATGGAGGTTCTTACTGGCATAATGATAGCAGTTTTAATCTATTTATCAGCAATATTGATTTCAAAAAACGAACTTGAAGTAAGTAACTTTTTTTCATTTTTAGCAGCTATGATGCTAGCTTATCAACCAGTTAGATCTTTAGCTACCTTAAACATTTCTTTTCAACAAGGTATAGCTGGTGCAAAAAGTGTTCTTCCAATAATTGATTACATTCCAGAAGTTAGAGATAAAAAAGACTCAGAAAAATTAATTATTGATAAAGCTCAAATTGATTTTGAAAAAGTAAATTTCAATTATACTTCTAACGACTCTTCAGTTTTAAATTCAATCAATCTCAATATTCCAGGTCAAAAAATGACAGCTTTGGTTGGTCATAGTGGAGCAGGAAAATCCACAATTTTAAATCTTATTCCAAGATTTTATGATGCAAATTCTGGAGATATTAAGATTGATAACCAATCAATTTACAACTCTTCAATTTATTCTTTAAGACAAAATATATCTTTAGTAGGTCAAGATACAACTTTATTTGATGATACAATTTTTAATAATATAGCCTACGCTAATAGAGGTGCTTCAATGCATGAAATCCAAGAGGCAGCAAAATACTCTTTCGCTAGTGAATTTATAGAAAAATTACCAAATAAATACGATACAGTAATTGGAGAAAATGGTACCAGACTTTCAGGTGGTGAAAAACAAAGATTATCAATAGCTAGGGCAATACTGAAAAAAAGTCCTATTATATTGCTTGACGAAGCAACTTCATCTCTTGATGCAGAAACAGAGAGCAAGATTCAAAAAGCAATTAATTTTTTAACTAAAGGAAGAACCACTATTGTTATTGCTCATAGGCTTTCGACAATATTAAATTCTGATGTAATTTATGTAATAGATAAAGGAAAAGTTATAGACCACGGAAAGCATGATGATTTAGTTAAAAACTCTGAAACCTATAAAAATTTTTATGAAAAACAGATAAAAAGATCTTAATGGTTTTAATTTACAGAATTTTTATTAATTTAATTTTAATCTTATCACCTATAATTATTCTATTTAGATTATTAAAAAAAAAAGAAGATTTGCAAAGATTTAAAGAAAAACTTGGCTTCTTTCAAAAAAACAATACCAAAAAAAAACTAATATGGTTTCATGGAGCTAGTGTTGGAGAAATTCAAAGTATAATACCTTTACTAGAAAAATATGAAAAATCAAAAAAAATTGATAGAATATTAATTACATCTAACACTTTAAGCTCATCTAAGATAATTTCAAAAATTAAATTAAAAAAAATAACTCATCAATTTTTTCCAATAGATAGTAATATAATCGTTAAAAAATTTATAAAACATTGGAAACCTTCCATGGCTTTTTTTATTGACTCAGAGATTTGGCCAAATATGTTAATTAATTTAAATAAAGAGAAAATCCCAACGGTTTTACTTAATGCAAGAATTACTCAAAAATCTTTCAAAAGATGGATTAAATTAAAAAATTTTTCAAAATTTATTTTTACTAAGTTTGAACTCTGTTTATCTGCAAATAAAGAGACATTTGGATTTTTAAAAAGACTAGGCACGAATAATGTAAAATATTTTGGCAATTTAAAGTATTCTCAGTCTGAGAATGAAAAAATTGAGATCGATAATCAGACTATTAAATTTATTTCAAAAAGAACGGCTTGGTGCGCCTCAAGTACTCATAATTCTGAAGAAGAATTTGTTGGAATAGTTCACAATAAATTAAAAAGAAAATATAAAAATCTTTTAACAGTAATTATTCCTAGACACATAGAAAGAGAAGATCAAATAAAAGAACAATTATCGAATTTAGGTTTAAAAATTCACACTCATGAACCAAAGTCTAGAATTAATAAAAACACAGATATTTATTTGGTTAATTCTTTTGGTAAAACCAAATCTTTTTATTCAATATTAAATAACATTTTCTTAGGTGGATCTTTGATAAATCATGGCGGACAAAATCCTTTAGAGGCCGTTAGATATAACTGCAATATTCTACATGGTCCAAATATTTCTAATTTTAAAGAAATTTACAAATTTTTAGGTAATCAAAATGTATCAACAAAAATTTCAAATATAAATCAAATTACATATATTCTTGATAAGCTTTTGGCATCAAAAAAAACAAAAAAAAATATAAAAGACAAAATAAATTCTATTGGTCAAAAAATTTTAAAAAAAAATTTTCAAGAAATAAATTTAATTTTAAATAGATTATGAATTTAAAAAAACCTTCTTTTTGGGAACAGTCAAAACCAAATTTAATTTCTTACATATTACTTCCTTTTTCACTGCCAATTTTTTTAAGAAATTTTTTATTCCAATTTATTAAAAAAGAAAAATCATCTAAAATAAAAACTATATGTATAGGTAATATTTATATAGGGGGTACTGGAAAAACACCTCTAACTATTAAAATTTATGAAATTTTAAAAAATCTAAATATTAGAGTTTCAACAGTAAAAAAAGATTACTCTGATCAGCTAGATGAACAATTATTGTTAAAACAAAAAACGAATGTAATAATTACAAAATTAAGAAAAGACTCTATTCAGCAAGGCATTGATAAAAATTTTGATTATCTGATATTTGACGATGGTTTACAGGAAATGAAGATTGATTTTGATATTAAATTTGTATGTTTTAAGTCCAAAAGTTGGATTGGAAATGGTCAACTAATTCCTGCTGGACCAATGAGAGAAAAGATCTCAAGTTTAAAAAGATTTGATGCTGTATTTTTAAATGGTTATTCAAATAATCTTGAAAAAATTGAAAATCAAATTAAAAAAATTAATCCTAATATAAATATTTTTAAGACTTATTATAAAATTTTGAACATTCAAGAATATGATCTTAATTCAAAATATTTGATATTTTCAGGAATAGGTAATCCATCTGATTTTAAAGATATTTTGATAGAGAATAAATTTAATGTTAAAGAAGAAATCATCTTTCCAGATCATTATAGATATAAGTCTAATGATTTTGAAAAGATTATAGATAAAGCGAAAAATGAAAACTTACAAATTTTAACAACTGAAAAAGATTATATGAAAATCCCAGAAAAATTCAAAAAAGAAATTAAGTTTTTATCAATTGATTTAATTATTCAAAATGAAAATCAATTAATTGAATTATTAAAAAGTTAATATGAGACCAATAAAATATCTTTTTCAATTTTTTTTTATTAGTTTACTTTTGATTATATTTAAGATCATAGGTTTAAAATTATCTAGAATCTTAGCTAGTAAACTATTTTTAATTGTTGGTCCTTTTTTTAGATCAGAAAAAATAATAGAAAAAAATATTTCTTTAGCATTTTCAAATCATGATAATCAGTCCAAAAAAGAAATTGCTAATAAGATGTGGAAAAGTTACGGAAAAATTTTGGCAGAATATATGTTTATTAAAAAATTTAGAGAAATAGAATCAGAAAAATTTTTAAATATAAAAGGTCAAGAAATATTAAGTGAAATAAAAAATTCTAATGAGCCTGTAATATTTGTATCTGGTCATTTTGATAATTTTGAGTTAATGGCAATGCATATTGAAAAATCAGGAATTGATGTAGCAGCCATTTATAGACCACTAAATAATAATTTTTTAAATCCATTAATGGAAAATATAAGAAAAAAATATATTTGTCGTAAACAAATTAAGAAAGGTGTTTCAGGTACTAAAGAAATTTTAAAACATTTTAAGTCTGGGACTTCAATAGCTTTGATGATAGATCAAAGAGTTTCCCAAGGTATTAAATCTTTATTTTTCAATAAGAATGCCTTCACGACAACTATTCCAGCTCAATTTGTTAAAAAATTTAATTGTAAAATTGTCCCGATTTATATCGAACGAAAAAATGACGAAAAATTTTTGTTAGAAATTATGGAACCTATAACTTTTAAAAATGATCAAAATATCGAAAATATAACTTTGAAGTTAAATCAATTACTAGAACAAATGATACTAAGAAATCCTCATCAGTGGATATGGTCCCATAACAGGTGGAAATAATTAACTATTTTCTCTTTTAATAGTTGCTTCTTTGTAAGAGTAATATGCCTCTTGTAATTCAACATTCCAGTAAGTTAATTTCTCTAGGGGAATTTTCTTTCCTGAGATTGCGCATATAACATAATCTCCCTTCTGAATAACTTGAAAATTATTTGGTAAATATTTTATTTTTGCTAATTTTTTAAACATTTTTGGTTTATATACACTATATGAAAGTTGGTGTAATAGGAAGTGGTGGACGAGAACATGCTTTATGTTTTTCATTAAAAAGTTCAGATAAAATAAAACAAATTTATTGCTTTCCAGGTAACGCAGGCACAAGTTTAATAGCAAAGAATATAGATATAAATATTAACGATTTTGAAAAAATTAAAGATTTCATAATAAAAAACAACATTAATTTTGTTATTGTTGGTCCAGAAAAACCTCTTGTAGATGGAATAGTTGATTATTTAGAAAAATTTAATATCAAAGTTTTTGGACCGAATAAAATAGCCTCACAACTTGAAGGATCAAAAATATTTACAAAAAAAATTTGCGAAAAATATAAAATACCAACTGCAAAATTTGGAATTTTTTCTGATACAAAAACAGCATTGTCTTTCTTAAAAAATTGTAATTTCCCAATAGTCATTAAAGCTGATGGTTTAGCTGCTGGGAAAGGTGTTTATATTTCTGAAAATTATAATGAAGCATCTAAAGCAGTAGATGAAATATTTAATGGAAAATTTGGTAATGCTGAAAATTTACTTATTGAGGAATTTTTAAATGGAGAAGAAATGAGTTTTTTTATTATCTCAGACGGTAAAAGTTATAAAATGTTTGGAACTGCTCAAGATCATAAAAGAGTTTTTGAGGGAGACAAAGGTAAAAATACTGGTGGGATGGGAGCATACTCACCCTCTAGACTAGAAACAAATGACCTTAATTTTAAAATAATTAATAGAATTATTGAACCAACACTTAAAGGTTTACAGGAATTAAATTGTCAATATAGAGGTTTTCTATACGCAGGACTAATGATCGTAAATGGAGATCCTTTTTTAATTGAATATAATGTTAGGATGGGTGACCCAGAATGTCAGACATTGCTACCAAAATTAAAAACTGATTTTTCAATAGTTATAGACAAATGTATTCAAAGAAAACTTCATGAGTTAGATATTGAGTGGCACAATGATAAATCAATTTGTATTGTATTATGTTCTCAAGGTTATCCTGATACTTATACAAACCATGTTGAAATTGATCTAAAAAAATTAAATTTAAATAAAAATCAATTTATTTTTCACGCTGGAACTAAAATTGTAAAAAATAAAATTTTATCTAATGGTGGTAGAGTTTTGAATATAGTCACGAGATCTAATAATTTTAAATCAGCTAGACAAAATTCTTTAAAAATCCTCGAAGAAATCAATTGGAAAAATGGATTTTATAGAAAAGATATAGGTTATAAGGTTATTCAAGAATGAGGATTATATCTGGATCTTTTAAAGGAAAAAAAATTTTAGAGCCAAAAGATAATAAAACAAGACCTCTTAAAGATCTTACAAAAGAATCTATCTTTAATATAATTAAACACTCAAACAAATTTGAGATAGATTTTTCAAAATCATATATTTTAGATTTATTTTCTGGAGTAGGATCTTTTGGCATTGAATGTTTATCAAGAGGAGTAAATAAAGTTATTTTTGTTGAAAATTATGAGGGTGTTTTACCTATATTAAAAAAAAATTTACATAATTTAAAGCTAGTCCAAAATTATGAAATAATTAAAAAAGATATTTTCAATGAAAATCTATTTTTAAAGTTTAATATTAAATTTGATATAATTTTTTTAGATCCACCTTATAAATATAAAAACTTATCAAATATATTTGACCAAATTCATAAACAAGAAATTTTAAAAAAAAATGGTATAATTATTTTACATAGACATAAAAATGAAAAAGAAAATTTTAATTTAAATTTTAAATTAGTAGAAAAAAAAATTTATGGGATTTCTAAAATAATATTTTTATCTAACTTAAATTAAAATTTTTTTTGTTTCTTTTTTTATTAATTCAACAGCTGGTTGATCATAAGGATTTATGTTCATTAATTTTCCTAAGAGTATCGTTTCAAGGATAAAATAAGTAAATAACTCACCGAGTGTCTCCTCTTTTCTGTTTTGAACAATAAAACTTCTAAAAGGAATTTTTTTTTGTTTAAAAACTTTTTCAGTAGCAAGAAATTGAGAGAAAGAAATTTGGTTAAGACTTTTATTTTTTAAAAAATTATGAGTATCCAGAATTTTAGTATTATTTATTTTTTTTGAATTTTTTTCTTTAACGAAAAAAAGTGTAAAAAAATGGTTTTGTTTTCCATCTAAATAATATTGCATTAAGCTATGGTTATCTTGAGGCATCATTGAAACTAAAGGGAGTATACCTTTATTCTTTTTTCCAAGACTTTCAGCTACTAACTGTTGATACCAATAAAATAACTCATTTGACTTAAAGTCATAATTTAGAATTACAGAATTAGTTTTTTTTGAATTAATTAGCTTATATATACTCATAACATTTTTTATTAGTGTTTGAATAAAATACTTATTATTTACGAGATGATTTAATCTTCTGAACTTTTTTGGTTGAAATCCCATTAATTGTGCTGGTAGCATTCCTACTTCAGATAGAACAGAATACCTTCCTCCAATAAAATTATTATGGTGAACTACTTCACATTTTAATTTTTTAGCTAATTCAGTTAAGTAACTTTTTTTGTTTTCTGTTAAAAATATATTAATATCTTTTTCTTTTATCAAAATATTTGAATTTGAAATTGTTTCTAAAGTATTTCCTGATTTAGAAATTATAAGAGTTATTTTTTTTTTGTTACTATTCTTTAAATTAGAATTTGAATAATTATCATAAAAATCAATAGTTTTATTTCTAGGATTTAAAAATTTATATATTGCTTTTGCACCAAGAATGGATCCTCCCATTCCAATTAATGCAATGTGATTAATTTTTTTAAACTTATTAATTTTTTTACTTAAAAAAGAATCTTTATATTTGTTTGTTAACGAAAATTTAATTTCATTATTTTCATTTATAAAATTTTTATAAATTTTAAAAATCTTTTTATGTAAAAGAGAATTTTTTTTTAGGATAAAATTTTTAATTTTTATATTTTTTCCTAACATCAAATTATTTTATTTGTTTTAAAATAGATTCTTCTAGCGATGCTGGTATATTATTCTTTTCAGTATTTTTAGATGAATTTTCGTTATTGCTTCCAATTATAAGTTTAATGTCATCATCTTTAGTTTCATTTTCATCTTTTATTTTATCATCTGGTAAAGGTAACTTATTATAATCAGGAGGTAAAACTAATGGGCTTTTTTTTTCAACCAAGAATTCATCAGCACTTGATTTTTTTTTCAAAGTAAAAGCATCTTTCGCTGACTGACAACTAGACAAAAATAACATTAAAATTATAAAAGCAAAAATTTTATTCATATCTTTTCTTAAAAAACTCCAAACTTATTAGAATAATAACTCCTAATGAAATGAATATATCAGCAACATTAAATATAAACCAATGAAAATTATCAAAATATATATCTATAAAATCAGGGACAGCTGAATAATAAATTCTATCAAATATATTTCCCAAAGATCCACCTATTATCATTATAAAGCTGAATTTTTCTAAACCTTTTGATTTAATCATTAACCAAAAGATAATTAATATAATTATAAATATGAAAATTGTTAATAAATTATAATAAATTTTTTGATCAAAAGAAAATAAACCAAAAGCTATCCCTTCATTCCAAATTAAATTAAAATTTAGAAAGGATGTTACATTTATATTCATTTCTCCTTGTGCCTCAGCAAATCTAATGACAAGCAACTTGCTGATTCTATCAATACAAAAAATAATTATTATAAAAAAAAAATTTAAAAAATATTTTTTTGACATATCATTTATTATTATGTCTTTCACATGGTGACGTACTTATTTTCCAGCAAACTGGACATTTTTGTCCCTTAGCCTTAGTCGTTTGGACTGTGATTTCTTGCTTATCGCTTTTTTCAATTTTAACTAAAGAAGTAATACACAATTCCGATAAATCTATTCCTTCAATAATTTTTTGATTATTTTCATTTAATTTAACCAATAACTCAGCTTCTAAGCTAGAACCGATTTCTTTATTTGCTCTTTTTTCCTCAATACTTAAATTACAAGCATCTCTAATCTTAAGCAATTTTAACCATTTTGTATTAAGTTCAGCGTTTTCGAATTTTTTTGGAATATCTAAAAAATTTTCTAAATGAATACTCTTATTATCTTTTTTAATTAATCTATAAATTTCTTCAGTTGTAAATGATAAAATTGGTGCAAACCATCTAAGTAGTGAGTTTAAAATAATGTTCAGTAATACTAAAGTGTTTTTTCTTTTTTCAGAATTAATTGGATCACAGTATAAAGTATCTTTTCTTATATCAAAATAAAAGGCAGATAAGTCAACTGTGCAAAAATTTAAAAGTTCTTTATAAAGATTGTGAAAATCGTAATTTTTGAAATATTTTTTAAAATTTACATCTAAACTGTAGATTTTATGAAGCATATATTTCTCCAATTCAGGCATATTATTCAAATCGAGGTTTTCAAGATTTATATCTTCGAAATGATCATTTAAATTACCTAATAAATATCTAAAAGTATTTCTAATTTTTCTATAAGACTCAGAATGTTGATCTAATATTGAATAATCAATTCTTAAATCTTCAGCATAGTTAGATGAAGCTACCCATATCCTTAAGATGTCTGCACCATATTTTTTTAGTATGTCCTCTGGAGCAATTACATTTCCCAATGATTTAGACATTTTAAGACCTTTTCCATCAACCACAAATCCATGGGACAGGATTGATTCAAACGGAGCTTTACCCCTAGTTCCGCACGACTCAAGTAAAGATGAATGAAACCAACCTCTATGTTGATCTGATCCTTCCAAATACATAGAAGCAGGCCATTTCAAATCTTTCCTTTTTTCTAAAACAAACGAATGAGTAGAGCCACTATCAAACCATACTTCAACAATATCACTTAATTTTTCAAAATTTTCTGCTTTATACTTTTTTCCTAAAAATTTTTGAGGGTCGTCTGAAAACCAACAATCAGAACCTTCTTTTTCAAATATTTTAGCAATATTTTCAAATACTTCTTCGTCTATTAGTGGCTTACCATCATTTTTAGATAAAAATATTGGTAAAGG
>MDTA01067457.1_pt1 | contig 10374 bp, 8 predicted proteins | sample 811151 | NCBI WGS metagenome assembly MDTA01 (sample SAMN05326648, study PRJNA326480) | marine metagenome | isolation source: seawater | place: Indian Ocean: South | collected 2010 | reverse complement strand
TGCGCCGGCAGCTGTTGCTGCAGACCATTTCGCGTCAAGGGAATTTGGTGACCGGGCCAAAACAAGACGTCGGCAGCAAGCTGAACTGCCGGCATGGCGTGCTGCAGGCCCAAATGATGCACGGACATGCGCACAAACATCTCGCGCGCCGCCTCGACGCCCAGCACTTTTTGTGTTGCAACGCAGCACGACGTAACGTGACGTGCGTCCATGAGACGCTGAGCCTGGACGGCACACGGCGTCGAGCTCGGAGTTACGCTGCAGCCGGCCACGCGCGCCGCAGGGTTCCACGCAACGTCGTCCCACAGCAGAACGGATCTACCGTCGGGAGCAATCGTGCAATAGTGACTGGCGTGATTCACATTGCATCTTCGCACGGCCCATGCCACGTCGTGCGGCTGTATGCCGTGCATCAGCATGGCGTCAACCCTTAGGGTTATTTGGCGCACACGCTTGACGTAATGTTTTGGGCGCGTCCATCCCATGACTTGTCGCGTCATCAACATGAGCGGCGTGGGCCGCCGGGTAACGGGTTTCTGCTGCATGACAACGACTTGCAGCGCTATGCAAGGCCGCGGAACGCCCGACGCGGCGTCGTGCGCGGACCACGTGCCGTCCGACGCGGCCGTGCTGGGCGCCGCCACCATGCGCAAAAACGCCGGCAATCCCGGTGCGGACATTGACGCAGCATCTGTGTGCTTGAAGGCGTCGAGCGACGCTTGAAACGCGGCGTGCCCCAAAATGGTGGCGGCCATGCACCCAGCAGCATCGCCCGCTTCAAAATTGTCCGCATGGCGAAATTGCACGACGTCGTGACTCACCAATCGTGCGGTGCCGTCGTGCTCGATGGTGACGTTCTCAAGCAGCGCCATCAGCCGCCGTCGCAAGTATCCAACTGTGCGCGTCTTGACGGCCTGATCCACTTGTCCAACTCGCGCCGACATGGCGTGATCGACGGCTTGGTGCACCGTCAAACCCTGGGCAAAGCAGCGATCGATGTACCCCTTGTTCGTGCTGTAAGTGTCCGACCACCGCAGTTGCTGTCCCAGGCAGCACCGCAGTTGCACAAGATGAGTAAATTTGCCCTTGGCGCCCGACCGTATCAAATCAGCCAAGCCGCCACGGGGCGGCATGCGTCGCATGGATTGTGCTAGATGCGCTACGTGCGACGTCTTTGGTACGTTTTCCAAAACCTGTGGGGAACAAGCGCGCAGCGGCAACATGTCGCTCAACCCAATGGTTACGGCGCGCCGGCGCAAAACAGTTTCGGCGTTTGCCGCGCTTTCTTGCATTGCGTGCAACATAGATACCGGGTGTCCGGTTCCGATTTGGGACCATGCAATGCTTGGCGACAACCAGTTTGCTATGCGATGTGCGTGACACGGCTGAATGCGGACGCGGCCCGTAATGTTGCATCGCATGATAGCGTCCACGCCGCACAACAGCAACGCTTCGTATCGTGCTGCCGGGTCAGTGATGTGATGCAGGTTCACTTCATCTCCGTCAAAATCCAGGTTCAAGGATGCGCACAACCACGTAGACACCTGCATCACGTAGCTATGGGGGTTGCGTGAAACACGCACGCGCACGGCAAAAATAGAACCGACACCCAGCGTGGGCTGTCTGTTCAGCAAGCAGACCGCCCCGTCCTGCATGTTACCTAGGCATTTGGCAATGTGTTGTGGCACGATCACGGTGTCGACGGGCATGTCGGGCGGTGCCGGCTGCGCAACGCATCGCGCTACGTCCCCTAAACGCCAGCCCAGCAACGATGCTCGCATGCGACCGGTCTTCCCATTCAGCCGATGCTTTAGACCCGTGTCACTTCCGGGGCTGACAATATCACGCCCGGGTTTCTTTTTGCTGAGCGGTGGCGCAAACCCAAAGTATTTGTGCACCGTGCGCTGCAAATGATGCCTCGCAGCCGCGTGCGCAACAGATTGAGCCCCGTGCACGGCTTTTGTTTTGCGGCAACGATTGTCTGTGCGCACAATGCAAGCCAGATGTGTGGTCAAGTGATCGTCCGACGGTCGACCATCGGGCATCGTTTGCGTCGGTCGCGCCCACAATTCTGGTGCGATAACGTGGCGCAAAGCCAAAACGTGCCTGGGTGGCATACTTGGGGTGCCAAACTTTATCCACGTTGCGCGCTCAATTGCGTCAGCGGCAAAGGCGGCGCGCGGAACTGGTGCGACGTCGCACGCCGGACACTTGGCAGCTCGCGCCGGCGCTTTTGCTCCGCATGCGTTGCACGTCAATTTTGCACAGCGCTGAATCAAAGCTGCGTGCATTGGGTGCATGACTGGTGCACACAACGTCACAGCCATGGCCTGCGACGCGGCAACTGGACACACCAAGCCTCCAGGCGTCGGTTGGCCGTTGCAATCGCGCACTGGCTGTTGGCGTGCTGTTTCAGCCAGTGCGGGCAGCTTCGACGCATCAATCCACGAGAATTGTGTAATCATGGACGGATGTTCGCCGGCTGCAAAATCAATGGTCACCGCAAGTATATACCGCCAGCATGCACCGGTGGTGTTGGTCACTTGAGTTTTACCGCATTAAGCGATGGAGCACGTGATTTTGTTTTTGCAATGCGTCGCGTTGTACGTTTTGGTTACGATTGCTTCGATGCTAGAAACCAATTCAAAGCAACCGTGCAACGCAAAATTGCGCATGGCGGTGCACATCGTGCGCGACACCGATGCAAATCACACGCTGTCGGTCATTCTTCAACACACCGGTACGCTTGTCAAGTGCGATTCTGTCGTTCACAATGATTTGATACAGGTCTCAAAACGTCGCACGACGCAAGATTTGATGTCAGGTCGTTCTTTGCGGCAAATTGACGGCACAGAAATAGAGTTCGTCCGCATAGTGCACGATGGTGTTGACCGCGAACGCATGCAGCAATTGCTCGAAACACACTCGTGCGACATCGTGCCTGTAGGTACGGACGCTCCGGATCCGGCGCTGATACTGGATGACATCCATGCGCTGCTTGGCGTCTTGCTGTCAAAGCACAACGTCATTGAATCGAATTGTTTTGCATGCGCTCATACACATCCGCCGACACCGATGCCTTCACCGCAGAAGTCACCGCGCCAAACACCGCGGTGTCGGAACAAAGCAAAAGATGGCAAAGCGTAAAGGTTTGTCACAACGCCGAAGACCCCATGGCGACTGTTCACGAACACAACGTGCATAAACGTACAGATGAGCTGGTGCATTTGGTGCGCCGCGCCGTGGACGAGCTTGGCAGTGCGGCGTGGCCTGTGTGTACACGCAACGTTTTTGTTCATAAAAACGCACTAAAATTCAGGCCCGCGGTGCTTGACAACAGCGAACTGCCCAGTTCTGCGTCATGGCCCTTGTTGCTGGATGGCGACAGCGCCATGCGGTACCCAGCCATCTACGGTTTGTTGTGCACTGTGTTTGAATGGTTCCGCGTCGCCGTCGATGGCCAGTGGGCTGTAGGACCGTACGACATGCGATACTGGGATTTCATGCACGGTGTTGCTCCAGTGCCGTACGTGATAGCGCGCGACAAAAATGCGCCGCACTATGCAATGTGTACGCGCACTGGCTTTCGCAGGTGGACCGCTGCCGGCATGTTGCATCTTTTGCGCGCACGGTACAGCGTGTCTGCCAACACATTGGCTTACCTTGAATTAGCTGTGTCGTCCACATAAGTATAAAGCAACGCCTTACACTGTATCTTGATTACTTTTGGTACAATTGCATGTTTAATCCGTACGACACACAAGCCGTGATTGACTTTTTGTCCACGCACGCAGCAGACGTCAAATCGTCCGGCTCGAGTGCGACTGGCGTGCGCAAATTGATGCACACGGTTGACGCGCGCGTGCAACGCCATCGAGACGCAAAGCAATTGCTGAAGCAAACGGCAGCGAATCTCGTCGACGCCGGTTGGACGCGGCACGACGTCGTAGCTAGCCGCGCGAAGTGGAGCAAATTGGTGCGTCAGCACGGCGCTCACGATCTTGTACAAACGTTGCAACTCACGTTGCACGATGCGACTGAGTTGGGCATGACTGCCACGCAGCTTTTGCGCATGAGCAGCGATTTGCTGCAGGCGTGGAATGTCCGGGCGCAGGATATGATTGCACTTGGCGTCACCGTGCCGCAGTTGCTGGATCGGTATGAAACGGGTCAAAATTTGGCGGACATGGGATTCACGTCAAATATCATGCAGCAGATGGGTATGCCACAAGCAAAAGCCGAAGACTTATTTGCCGGTGTTGCCCAGCAGCAAGCGTGTAGCACCGATGCCAATTGCATTGCGCTTGCCGACAACGTGCAAGCAAATACCGCAGCAGATATGTCCGCCGTCAACGAACGCAAGCCTGTACAGATTGACGGCAATGTGGTGTTAGATTTTTGAGCCACACGCGTGCATTTGCTGCGTGATCGATCTATGCAAATGCGGACTTGTGACACTTGTTGGTTGTCGCGTGCACGGTCCACCAAAGGTGTGCATCTTTAAGGCACTGGGCACGTGCGCCACAGTTGCTCTTAGCACAAGCGACAAAAGCAAAGGATCGGTTTTCAATGCCATCGCATCGCTATCGTTCTGCAGCAAATCACGCAACCATTGCACGGGGTGCAGCACGTCATCGTGAGCGCAAAACGAGCTAATGTACAGCAGCCGCACCCGATTGCGCTGTTGCACCTTCGACGCATTGTTGTTGTATGCTACGTTTGTTTGCTTTTGACGTATTTCAATGGCGCTGCAACGCTCGTTTTGCTCACCGCGCGTTTGCACAAAAGCGGTGCAATTCTCAGCAGCAAGCATTGGCATGTCCTCGTGCACAACAGCCATGGGCCATTGCTGCGGCACGTTGTACACAAAACTGCCGTCCTGCACCACGGCGTGCAACGCGGCTTTGTCGCTGACGTACATGTCACTAACGCTGTGGCCAATGGCACCTGAAACGGCGCATACGTGCTCGATGTTTGTAATCCTTGATGCAACAAAAGCGTGCAACCCGGTAACGTTTTTGAACAAATGCAGCTGCGACCACGTGGTGTCGTCGCCGTCGGCTGCCACCCAGTGTTGCACAAAGGCAGAAATGTCCTCGTCGCGCATCAACACGCCAATTTGTAGGTCTGGTAACTGCTGCAAGGCCTGCATGGCCAGCATCAACTCGCGCACGCTGACGGAGTTCGTTTCCGGTTGCGCCGTCAGCAACCACATGACGTTTTTGCCCGTGCCTTGGCCGTGATCTCTGGCATGCTTGATCCAGGCCGTGTTGTGCTTGCGCAAGCTGCCCACTTGCTTTGCGGTTGCGTGTGTGACCGTAAACTGATTGTTGCACGCCGCAGCCACCTGCACAATGCGCGGCTCTATTGGCAGGGCGTCAAAAGTTACCTGAACGACGGCGCCATTGCCAAACGTGCGGACGTGCGTGCTGGGCGTTTGCATATTTGGCTGCTTGTGTTCTTTGCACATGTCGACATCATCGTGGGTGCAGCTCGAAGAAGACCGACTGCGTCACGACAACATGTATCGCTTGTTGGCCGTGTGGTCGCCTGCCGGAAACGTGGAGCGACAAGAATTCTTTGCGATGGCCCTTGCCAACAACAGCAAGCACAAGAAACGCGCACCGCGAAGTACGGACGGCAAGCAAGAAACTGACGCCATGGTGTGCGTTTCTACCATACTGTTGGCGCTGCACACCGGCGACAACGCGCTCATGGCCGAGATTGACGCGCGCTTGCTGGCGTCTAAACGCGAAAAAGAGGCGTTTGGATGTTTTTTGACGCTTCTATTGCCACAACTGATAGATGCGTTGCATCAAGGCGCGTTCGCGCAGCATCGTGCTGATCACGGCGGCGAGCTGGCCATGTTTTGCGGTGCCGCCGTGCACGCTTGGATGTGTCAGGTTTAACTAGTAGTTCGTATACATTTATCAATAAACTCATGCCCAAGCGTGCACGACATCCCGTGCCCGTGACAATCGATACACGCGATTACGTGCACGACAGCGGAGCGCTGCAGTTGCGGCCGTCCGATTTCTCGACCAAGGTGAGCTTGCGTTTTTTTGACTCGTGTGTTTGACTTGGTTGACTCAAGTCGGTAACTGTGTGTTGCTTGTCTTTGGCTTTTGCTTGTACTTCAGCCAACCCAGGTTCTTGCATTTGAGCGCCAGCGTCATGCTTTGCTTGCGGCGCTGCAGGATCCAACTCAAGGCCCTTTGTTGTTGACAACCGCCGTATGCCGTGCACTGTGGTCGCCAAGCGATTACTGTACCGTCCAGTCTGACACGGATCATGCACGGGCAATCTACCTATTGGATCAACGTATAGGCCTTTCAAGTGCATCTGCTCTTGCCGAACTGTGTAACCGGCTTCGCTCAATGGGTTTTGCCATTCACTGAGCGGTCGGACTCGCGGACGGCAGTACAGATGGTGGTGCTTGTTGTCACCGGGCTTGCAGTATCGTAACGGTCCATTCAAAATAGCGTTCCACAATTTGCTGCCCGATGCAAGCTGGATGTTGGCATCAAATTCGGTGCGCAAATAATGTTCCAGTTCATCTTTAAGCACGTTGCGCATGGTCTCGCCCTGACCCACCAGGTACCGTGCGTGAAACCACTCGTTGGCCAAGCGTATGCACACTTCGTCGGCCGGGACTTCGCGCATGCCTCGCTCCGCAAGCTGCATGCGCAGCGATTTGATCAGCATAGATTTGTCGTCGCAACCGGGGCACGGCAATATTGCATCACTGCTGCCGCGCTGCCGCTTCAGCAGTTGTTGCTGGTCCAATTGCATGACAATATCAAGAAAAGGTTCGGTGGACAACGTTTTTTGACGATCTAACCACGCAAAACGGTTGCGAAATCGGCGCACGGTCTGGTTTGCCTCGGTGCTGCCCATGACTTCGCCCACCAAAACGGGCCACGCGTCGCTGTGCTTACGTGTCATGTGCTCGACCCATTGCTTGAACTGGTCGGTGTTGTCCAAGCGATTGCGGTACACGTCAGCCACGGTAAGACCTTCGTGACCGGGTACCGCCGACGGCTGGCACAAGACGGCGTGCAACCAGTGCGTGAATTTGTTGTCGGCGCGAGATTGTTTCACTTGATCTTGCGTCGAAGAAGCTGTGGTGCCTGACTTTGTTGCCGGCATCGCGGACGTTTGAGACGGGCGTTTAGCTTGGCGCACAAGTATAAATGTCGTACATGCACAGAGTCGACAAGCACAAGCACCACAACTTGCAGTGATGGCAGCAGAAGTTCAAGTTACGCACAGCACGACGTTGTGCGATATGTTAGTTCGTGGGTGGACAATTAACAGCAAGGCTAAAATCAAGAATTACAATCTGACGTCGTCTGACAGTGTGGTGTTACAGTGTGAATCGAGTACTGCTGGCGGTAGTACATTGCCTTACACCGTTACTATTTCAGACAACAAAACATACATTGATTCAACTGGCCAAACGCAAATCAAGGTACCGTTTGTGTGCTTACCTATGCAGCATACAGATAATTATAAGGAATTGCGAAACAGTGTCATTATAATGCAACGTCTGTCGGTTGGTGGTGGTGGTGGTGTTTTTGCGCCCAGTGCACCAACACCATCGACACCAGCGCCTGCACCGGTGCCAGCACCTACGTTTATAGCACAAGATCTTGATCTTCGATTTCAAGCAATGTTGAAAGCAATACTGCAAATTGAGCAAAAAAGAAATCAGTTGCATAATGAACAATCACAAATATATAATTCTGCATTGCAAAACGCAGCCGAAAACCTAAATGACGCAGCTAACGATATTATGAATACAGCTAAACTATTGGGTCATGTAACCGATGCGTTCCAAACAGCACAAAAAAGTGCCGGCGTATCTTCTACTGATATTTTAACGGTAGACCCTGCACCGGCGGCGGGCGACTCACCGGAGGCCAACGCAAATCCAAGCGCAGCTTCCATTGCTTCTCCTCCGCCGGTGGCCCCTGCACCGGAGGCGAGCGACTCGCCCAAGGCCGACGGCACCGAGCTCAGCGCAAGATCCATTGAAATTGCAACAATTTTGCACGAATTACAAAATTCCGAAGAAGCATTCCAAATTGATTTTGTTGATAATATTGAAAACGTGCCTGAAAATCTTGAAAAGTTGTGTAAAATAATTTATTATGCAAACTTGTCACATATAAAAAAAATAAAATATATGATCAGTTTAGTTCGAATTCAAACAGAAGACGCAAAAACATCTTCAAAATTTTTTGCGCAAATGGAAGCATACACACAGTATTTAGCTTCATCACAATGGCTTCTCACCAAAATTGATTTTGAAGACTACAATGCTTTGTCTGTGTGTATTTTACTTGTAGCAAGACAAACGTTTAGCGAACAGATAAGTACGCAACAACAACATGTGTATGATTCTCTTATCAAAAAAGACGTAAATCGCATATATGTAGTTGATGCTGATATGTCAATTTTCGACCTTGTCACACGAAAATTAAAAAGTTTAGCAAAAGGTGACAACGATACAAATGATGCGACTGTGAAATGTCCACAGGTTTATTTGTGGCATGTAAAAAAAGCTAAATCATCACAAAGTACATTTTTTAGTGCAAACGTAGAAGAAAATAATGCCTTAATTTTGCAAGCAATAGACGAAAACCACATTGATCATGTAGGCAATCACGAATATATACAAAGTCTTCTTGAAAACAATCCGGCATCTTCCGACGCTATGCATATACAACAACATGTCACAACATTCGATGACATTTTTGTAGACACTATCAGCAAAACACCTTTTGCAGGTACTGACAAGGACGATACGGACAGCAACCTTGTCACTATCGGCAAAACACTTTTCGGACATGATGACGAGGACTATATGTACAAAGATATCGTCAGCATCATGAACACACTTTTTGCACCAACGCAGGTCGAGGACGAAGGCAAATCAGAAGCAGACCATTCTGATGCTAGCGTGTATTACTCCTTAGAATCTGGCGACGATGCACAACTCAAAACGATTTCGACTATAATTCCCCCTAACAACATGTTTCTTTTTACCTTAGAAACACAAACTCCTTATCTACCCATGTTAAAAACATGCACAAGATACGAGCAATTTCTTATTTTTAACAAATTGAGAGAGTTTTTTGTACTTAGAAGACTAGGTATTGCTCAAAATAATAGCGCTTATAACAAATGTGTAGAATATGCAATGTGGTTTCTTGCTACTTTTTCAATTTTAAACACTTCAAAGAACTTTAAACAGTTTATACAGTTTTACACAGACGAGTTCCAAAAGCTCAAACTTCAACGGCACAATTATACAATTGAACAACTGGATGTCATTGACCAAAATTACGAGGCATGTGTTGGAACAATAGTTGATGATTATTTAGAAGAAGAAGATCAAAAAGATGCTTTGAACGACCATGCAATAACAAATCAAGAAATGGCTGCGCACAGCCTTGAAAAAGCTTTTGGAAAAATTGACACAAATAGATGGGATATGTTACAAAGATTACGATCAATATTTAACTTTTCTGATTTTACCGCGTTGGATTCATTAAAAGATACACAAAAAGCACAAATTTTAAAATATGATTCGGTATTACAATTTTCAGATGTGGATGATGAAATAAACACAGTTGGATTAAATTTATGCTTTTTGTTTGCAAATGAAGCACAAAGCACGTTAGAAAAATATACAGATGTATTGTACGCTGTCGACGCTGTCGAAGCTGTAAAAAATATGGCGGGCACTGCTGAACAAGACGCTTTAAAGGTACCTATATGGTACGATTATGCACGCTTTAACTACATTTACAAATTTGACATATAAATTTTTCAATAAACTTAAACGCACACGTCATTTTCTACGACCCCCATCCCTATTTACCGCACTAACGCCACGCACATCGACACGGCCGCGCAATGGCAAAATCCGACATCCAGCCCTTGCTGTTTGGCCTAGGCATTGTCATATGCGTCCTGATGTGGCTGTGCACGGGACACGTTGCGCTGCACCAGTTCACCAAGCAAGTCACGTGCAACGGCAACGGCAACATTGGCTTTATTTTGTCGTCCTGCGAGTGCACGCCGCCATACGCTGGTCGCCGTTGCACCACGTGCACGTGTCAGAACGGCGGAACGTGCACCAAAATCAACGGCGTGCCACAGTGCGCGTGCCCGGACATGCTGTGCGGCAAGACGTGCGAAACATGTCACGGCACGACTGACAACACCACGGGCCGGTGCCTGCTACCGTGCCAACCTCCGTATTACCTCAGCGCCAGCGGCGGCTGCTGTCGGCACTGCAACGACACCACCACGTGCAACGGTGCCGGCACGTGCCAGGCATCCGGTCGCTGCAAGTGCGACAAC
>MDTA01189432.1_pt1 | contig 10376 bp, 10 predicted proteins | sample 811151 | NCBI WGS metagenome assembly MDTA01 (sample SAMN05326648, study PRJNA326480) | marine metagenome | isolation source: seawater | place: Indian Ocean: South | collected 2010 | reverse complement strand
GTAAATTCTAAATTGGATTCAGGAAAGATTATTCTACAAAAGAAAGTTAAAATTTCAAAAAATGAAACTGAGGCTTCTCTTGCTAAAAAAATTTTAGCTCAAGAACACAAGCTATACCCAAAAGCTATATTAAAAGTTTTTAATCTTTGAAGAAAAAATCTATTTCTATTTTGGCATTTTCAACACTATCCGATCCATGAACTGAGTTTTTATCTATTGAAATTCCATATTTTTTACGGATAGTACCCTCTTCAGCGTCTTTAGGATTTGTAGCGCCCATTAACTCTCTGTTTCCTAAAACTGCGTTATCTTTTTCAAGTACCATAACAACTATTGGACCAGATGATAAATAATCACATAAATCGTTATAAAATGGCTTAGTTTCATGGACTTTATAAAATTTTTCAGCTTCTGTTTTTTCAATTTGTATTTTTTTTTCTTTTATTATTGAGAAACCATTAATTTGAAACATTTGTTTGATTTCATTTTCTAGATTTCTCTCAACTGCATCTGGTTTAATGATTGATAAAGTTTGCTCTTTGTTACTCATAATAATCCTCAATTAATTTGTTTAATAATCTTACTCCATATCCAGTTGCACCACCCGAATTTAAAGCGCCTCCATATTTAGAAAAAGCCATACCAGCTATATCAAGATGTGCCCATGGTGTCTTATTTAAAATAAATCTTTGCAAAAATTGTGCAGCTGTAGTTGATCCGGCTCCACCTACATAATTTATATTTTGCATATCAGCATTTTTAGAATCTATTAACTTATCAAAGTTTTTATTAAGAGGCATTCTCCAAACTTTTTCCTCAACATTCTCTCCTGCATCAATCAATTGTTTAGACAAATTTTCGTCGTTAGAAAACAAACCAGCATATTCAGAACCTAGTGAAACTATAATTGCACCGGTTAATGTTGCAAGATCTACTATAAATTTTGGTTTAAATTTTTCTTCTGTATAAGTTAATGCGTCAGCAAGTACTAATCTTCCTTCTGCATCAGTATTTAAAACTTCAACTGTTTTGCCACTATAAGACTTCACTATATCACCTGGTCTTTGTGCGTTACCACCAGGCATATTTTCAACAAGACCAACTACACCGACAGCATTTACTTTAGCTTTTCTAAGAGCTAAACTTTTCATAAGACCTACCACTACTGCAGAACCAGCCATATCATAAGTCATATCTTCCATAAATTTAGCAGGCTTTAATGATATACCTCCGGTATCAAAACAAACTCCTTTTCCAACGAAAGCTAAAGGTTTAGATTTATCTTTTAATCCGTTCCATTCCATTGTAACTAAGTAAGATCCTCTAATGCTTCCCTGTCCTACACCAAGCAGTGTATTCATACCAAGTTTTTTTAATTTCTTTTCATCATAAATATTAATTTTTAAACCAATTTTTTTTAATGAGTTTAATCTCTTTGCATATTCATCTGGATGTAAAACATTTCCTGGCTCTGAAACTAAATCTCTAGTATAAAATGCTCCATCCTCCAAAGCTTTAAATTTAATCTGATCTTCAAGTAATGGTTTATTTTTACCAGTCACTATCACAATTAATTTTTTATTATTTTTTTTTGTCTTATATTTTTGAAAACTATATGATTTTAAACTTAAACCGTGTAAAAAATATCCTATCAGATTTTTGTCTTTGCTAGCCAAAGAGTCAGAATTCAAGTTATACTCATTTTTCTTCGAGTCTTTAAACAAATCATAAAACTTTGCTCCTAAATTTTCTATCTCAAAATTTTTTATATTTTTTCTTAAAGAGACCAAAATAATTTTTTTTTTTGAACTAACATCAAAAGATATTATTTTGTTCTTTAAATCTTGTGTTTTAATCAAATCTGAAACAAAAGAGTATTCTTTACTTGAAATATGTTTTTTCAAACCTAAAACACTGAATTTTTCATCAGTAAATAGAATAAGATTAGATAAATTATTTTTTGATGATTTATTTTTATAAATAATTGTTACAGACATAAATTTTAAATACACTCTAACCGAGATGGATGCTATATATGAATAAAAATACCATATTTCAATGAAAAAATTATTGTTTAGAAAATTACTATTAGACTGTTTAACATTTTTTTTTATTACACTAATAAGCGCTACAACTATTATATGGGTGTTTCAGGCAGTAAATTTTCTCGATATAATGGTCGAAGATGGAAGAGATTACATAGTTTATATTAATTATTCTTTGCTAAATTTTCCCAAAATTATTACTAGGATTTTGCCATTTGCAATATTTTTTAGTTTTTTTTATACAATTTCAAAATATGAGCTGAATAATGAATTAATGATATTATGGAATTTTGGAATTAGCAAAACTGAATTAATTAATTTTTTTCTAAGATTTTCAGTTTTAATTATGATTTTTCAAATTTTGTTAACATCTTTATTAGTGCCAAAAACTCAAAATATTTCTAGAGAATTGCTAACTACATCAAATGTTGATTTTTTTGAAAGCTTTATTAAGCCTCAAAAATTTATAGATAACATTAAAGGATTAACTATATATGCTGATGAAAAAGATGAAAAAGGAAATTTAAAAAATATTTATCTAAAAAAAGAAACAAATAGTAAAAATTTTCAAATCACTTATGCAAAAAGTGGATTTTTTAAAATCAAGGGAGAGACAAAAGTATTAGTTCTTCAAAATGGTGAAACAATTAATGGAATAAATAATAAATTTAGTAATTTCAACTTTTTGCAATCTGAGTTGAGCTTATCACAGTTAGATTCAGGTGTAATAAAAGTAAATAAAATTCAAGAAACCTCTACTCAAGATTTAGCAAGTTGTCTTAAGAGATTTTTTAACAATGACTTTTCAATAAATAAAAATCCCAAAGCGGGTAAATTTATTCAAAACTGTACTCAAGAAAATTTAAATAATATTTTTAAAGAACTTTATAAAAGGTTTATTATACCATTTTATATACCTATTCTAATTTTATCGTCCCTTTGTTTAGTAATTTATTCTAAAGAAAATATTAATTATACAAAATTCAGATTCATTGTGTTTTTAATTGGGCTTGGGTTTATTATTTTTTCTGAAACAACCTTAAAATTTATTCAAAATACATTTTATTTAAATTTTAAAATATTTATTTTACCAATTTTATTAGTATTGATATTTTATATTTCAATTAATTATCTAATCAATAGAAAGACAATTATAAAAAAATAATATATGAAAACTTATATCAAATTTTTATTGCAAACTTTTCTAAGATCTTTTCTATATGTGTTTTTAGTAATCTTAAGTTTAGTATTTGTGCTCAACATTTTATCTGAAATAGAATTTTTTAGAGAAATTGAGACAAAACCTATTTTCCCACTTTATCTATCACTTTTAAATTCTCCATCTTTAATCTTTGATATGTTTCCTTTTATATTTTTAATCTCAACTCAAGTTTTTTTCATTAATCTTTTTAATGACAATCAAATACAAATATTTAAATATTCTGGTCTAAAAAATTCAATTATAATTAGTACCATAAGTACTCTATCTATAATTATTGGATTGGTAATTATTCTAATTTTTTATAACCTTTCTTCAAATTTTAAAAATGTTTATCTTGAATTAAAAAGTAAGTATAGCTCTGATGATAAATACTTAGCTGTAATAACTAAAAATGGATTGTGGATTAAAGACAAAATTAACGACAATATTAATATAATTAATGCATCAAAAATTAATGATGAATTTCTTCTAGATACATTTATCACCCAATTTAATAAAGATTATAAAGTAGTAAAAAATATCTACAGTGAAAAAATCAATATTAAAGAAAAAAAATGGATTGCTTATAATGCAAAAATTTTTGAAAATAACATTAGCACTGAAGAAACTAAGTTAAATTTAATATCAAACTTTGACTACCATAAGATACAGAGTTTATTTTCTAATCTATCTTCACTTTCAATTTTTGAATTATTTGATTTGAAACAAAACTATGAAACATTAAATTATTCTACAACAGAGGTGGATTTGCAAATTCACAAAATAATATCTTACCCAATTTATTTAACACTTATGACAATATTGTCTTCGATAATCATGTTCAATACTAGAAACTTTAAAAGCTCAACTTTCAAAATCTCTGTTGGATTATTTGCTTCTGTGATAATTTATTATTTAAATAACTTCTTTAATGTAATGGGTAAAACTGAAAAAATATCTTTGCTTCCATCAATATGGATACCATTAGCAATTTTGATTATAATTAATTCTACTTTTTTATTTAGTATTAATGAAAAATAATTTTTTAAAAATACTCTTCTGTATTTTTTTGTTAGTTTTTTTTACTAACTATAACTCTATTGCTCAGGAACAATTTAACTTTGATGTAACAGAGGTAGAAATTAAAGAAGAAGGAAATAAATTTTTTGGAAAAAAAGGAGGTGTAGCAACAACACCTGACGGTCTTTATATTGAGGCTATAAATTTTGAATATAATAAAATTACTAATATTTTGAAAGTTGAGGGCAATATTAAGTTTGTGGATAAGGAAAAAAACATGAAAATTTTTTCTGATAAAGCAACATATTTAAAAAATCAAGAAAAGGTATTCACCGAGGGAAATTCAAAAGTAATAAATGAAAATGGAATAGTTATTACAGCTAATAAATTATCGTATGATAAAAATTTAAACACAATTGAAGCTGAAGGAAATGTAAAAATTGAAGATAAGGTAAAAAGTTACGTAATTAACGCAAAAAAAATTAAATATTTAAAAAATGATGAAAAAATAGTCACTACTGACAAAACCACAGCTCTTATTGAAACTAGATACAAATTTGATTCTAGTGATGTAATTTTTTATAGAAATAAAATGCTTTTAATATCTAATAAATATTCAACCATCAATGATGATGGTAATACATTTTATGAACTCGAAAAATTTAAATATTTTCTAAATGATGAAGTGCTTAAAGGAGAAAACGTTAATGTTACTACAAATATAAATAGTGAAAAAAGTGATATATTCTTCTTTAAAAATTTATTTACAAGTTTTAAAAATAAAAACTTTAAAGCAAGTGATACTAAAGTTTTGTTTCATAATAATATTTTTGATAAGGAGAGAAAAAAATTTATTGATTTAGAAAATGCAAAACTTAACGAATTATTTGAGGATTATTATGAAGAAAATAACCCACGTTTGTATGGAGTATCGTCCTCTGGTGATGAATATATAACTGAAGTAAATAAAGGTGTTTTTACAAGTTGTAAAAAAAAAGGAGACGACTGCCCAGCTTGGAGTATGGAGTCTGAAAAAATTACACACGATAAAAATAAAAAACAGATAATTTATAAAGATACAGTTTTAAAAATTTATGATTTTCCAGTATTTTATTTTCCTAAGTTTTTTCATCCAGACCCATCGGTTATTAGACAGTCAGGCTTTTTAAAACCTGAGCTAAATGACTCAAAAACTTTGGGTAGCTCATTTTACCTTCCTTACTTCCACGTAATTTCAGAAAATCAAGATTTAACTATTAAACCTACTATATTCGATAGCAATATATTCATGTTACAAAATGAATATAGGAAAAAAAATAAAAATTCTTATTTTATTGCAGATTTTGGAGTAACCAAAGGATACCAATCTTCCATAGAAGGAAGTAACAAAAATAATATTACACATATATTTTCTAAATTTAAATCCGATCTTAAACTCGAAAATTATTCTAAAAGTGATCTAGAAATATCTTTGGAAAAAACAAGTAACGATACTTATTTAAGATTATTTGATGCAAATATTCCTGATACAGATATTAAACCAGCTAGCAATAGTAGACTAACATCTGGGTTAAAATTAGATTTAGATAATGAAAATTTTAATTTGTCTACTGGCATGACTTTATATGAAAATTTGTCTGGTAAAAATAGCGACAGATATCAATATATTTTTCCATATTATAATTTTACAAAGTCAATAGATACTAATTTTGAGGGAAGTTTAAATTTTGGATCAAGTGGATCAAATACTCTTCAAGATACTAATAATTTAAAAACAACATTAACAAATAACTTAAGTTATGACAGTAAAGATTATTTTACGAATTTTGGTTTCAGAAATAATTATGGTGTTGCTTTCAAAAACTTTAATGCAGTTGCTGAAAATGATGATATTTATAAAAATAGTTTACAATCTGAATTAATGACTATTTTTTCAGTCAGTTCATCATTGCCACTAATTAAAAAAGATAATGAAAATATTATAAACTCTTTAACACCAAAAATATCACTAAGATACAATCCGACTGATATGAAAAATCATTCTTCAAAAGATAGAACAATCAACGCAGATAATATTTTTAGTTTAAATAGGCTTGGTATTGGGGATTCGTACGAGTCAGGAAGATCATTGACTGTTGGTGTCGATTACAAAAAAGAAAACTTAAATGATATTGATAAATTTTTTGAATTTAAATTAGGAACTGTTCTAAGAGATAAATTTGAAAAAGATATACCTGTATCAAGCACTATAAATAGAAAGAATTCAAATATTTTTGGCTCCATAACAAATAATTTTTCTGAATTTGTCAAAGTAAACTATGATTTTGCTATTGATAATGACATGAGTACTTTCGAGTATAATTCAATAAATACTGAATTTTCGATCAATAACTTTGTTACTGAATTTAAATTTATTGAAAAGAATGGAATTATGGGAGATCAAAACAGTTTAGAAAATACTACATCATACAAATTTGATGATAATAATTATTTTACTTTTAATACTAGAAGAAATAGAAAAACAAGCCTTACTGAATATTATGATTTAGTTTACGAATATAAAAATGACTGCTTAACTGCTGGAATAAAATATAAAAAAACATATTATAGTGATAGGGATATAAAACCTAACGAAGATCTAATGTTTACTATAACACTATTTCCTTTGACAACTTTAGAGCAAAAAGTTGATCAAGATCTTTACAGAAATTAGGATAAATGAATTTGTTCAATAAATTAAATAAGATTAAAAAGATCATATTTTTATATTTAATAATTTTATTTATAATTTCAAATAGTAACAATGCAATTTCTCTTGAAAATAAAATAGAATTTAAAATCAATAATGAAATAGTATCTACAATAGATATTAATAATGAAATAAAATTCTTAACTTCTTTCAATCCAAGATTGCTAGAGTTAAATAAACAGAAAATAAAAGAAATATCAATCAATTCGGCAATCAAAGAAAAGATAAAAAAAATTGAAATTAATAAATTTAAAAAAAATTTGAAAATTGACGAAGAATACTTATCAAAATTAATTGAAACAAATTATAAAAAAATAAATATTAATTCTGAAAAAGAATTTATAAATTTCCTTGAAAAACAAGGTCTAGATTATGAAGAATTTAAAATTAAAATTACAATAGAACATCTCTGGAACGAAATTATTTATTTAAAATTTAGATCTAAAATTACAATCGACAAAGAAAAGTTAAAAAAAGAAATTATAAAAATTAGCAATCAACAATATAAATATTCATATAATCTATCAGAAATTGTTTTTAGTATTAATAATCAAGATGAGTTATCAAAAATAACTAAATTAATTAAACGAGACATAAATGAAAAAGGTTTTGAGAACGCAGCATCTATTCATAGTATGTCTTCTTCTTCGAGTTTAGGTGGTAAATTGGGCTGGTTAGAGTCCAATCAATTAAATAAAAAAATTAGAATGCAAATAGAAAAATTAAACATAGGAGAATATACTCAGCCATATACCATCCCAGGTGGGTTTTTAATTTTAAAATTAAATGATATTAAAAAAGAAAAAAAGCAAATTAACATAAATCAAGAACTTGAAAAAATCATAAAAATAAAGACTAATGAACAACTAAACCAATTTTCGAACATTTATTTTAACAAAATAAAAAAAGATATTAAAATTGAAAAAATATAACCCAATAATTATTGTTGCAGGAGAACCAAACAGTATTTTTTTAGAAATATTTTTCAAAACTATTAATTCAACAAAATTTAAAAGCCCTTTAATACTTATAGCATCTAAAAAATTACTTTTACTCCAAATGAAATTTTTAAACTTTAAAAAAAAGATAAAAATTATAGATATAGAAAATATTAAAGATTTAAACTTAGATAATAAAACAATTAATTTAATAAATATAGATTATGATACTAAAAAAGCATTTGAAAAAATCTCATCAAAATCCAATTCCTATATCGAAAAATCTTTTGATAAAGCTTTTAAAATAATTAAGAAAGGATACTCCAATAAATTTATTAATGGCCCTATATCTAAAAAAAGTTTTTTGAATAAAAAATTTCCAGGGATTACAGAATATATCTCTAATAAATTTTCCGTTAAAAAAAATGCAATGCTGATTTTTAACAAAAATTTATCTGTTTGCCCTCTAACTACTCATCTACCTATTAGTAAAGTTACAAAAAACATAAATAAAAAAAGCATTTACGATAAAGCATACCTAATTAAACAATTCTATAAAAAATATTTAAATCTAAATCCAAAAATTGCTATTTTAGGTTTAAATCCACATTGTGAAACAACATCAAAAGTGAATGAAGAAAAAACAATTATTGAACCAGCTATAAAAAATTTAAAAAAAAAAAGATTATAAAATTTTTGGTCCTTATCCAGCAGATACTATTTTTTTAAAAAAAAATAGAGAGAAGTTCGATATAATTTTGGGTATGTATCACGACCAAGTACTGACACCAATTAAAACGTTATTTGAGTATGATGCAATAAATATCACATTGGGTCTTCCTTTTATTAGAATATCGCCAGATCATGGTCCAAACGAAAAAATGCTTGGTAAAAATTTATCTAATCCTAAAAGTTTAATTCAAGCTATAAAATTTTTGGATAAAAATTGATAAAGGCAAAAAAAAGTTTAGGTCAAAATTTTTTAATAGATAAAAATATTTTAAATAAAATTATAAATTTAACCTCTATTAAAAATAAAAATATTCTTGAAGTTGGGCCTGGTACTGGAAATCTCACTACTTTGATACTCAAAAATGATCCTAAAAAGTTTTATGTTGTTGAAAAAGATAATAACTTGGCCTCGATTCTAAAAGATAATTTTAAAGATAAAATAAATATAATAAACAAAGATATATTAAAACTAGACGAAACAAATTTATTTGGCAATAACTTATCTGTATTTGGTAACTTACCATATAATATTGCAAGTGAAATTTTAAGTAAGTGGATAGTAAATTTAAAAGATAATTTTTGGTTTGACGAACTAATTCTGATGTTTCAGAAAGAGGTTGCTGATAGAATTATAGCAAAATTCAATTCATCTAACTATGGAAGACTATCAATTTTAAGCAATTGGAAACTAAATATAAAAAAAGTTTGTGATGTTAAACCGACTTCTTTTTACCCAAAACCTAAAATAGATAGTACTTTATTATATTTTTCACCTAAAAAAAATTTTTATAAAATAAAAAATTCTCAAAATTTAGAAATTATTACAAGAACTTTTTTTAATCATAGAAGAAAAATGATAAAAAAACCATTTAACCAACTATTTAACGGTGATAAAAAAATTATGAATAAACTTAAAATTGATCTGACTTTAAGACCACAAAATTTGGATTTTGATACTTACTATCAGTTAGCTAGTGAGTATGAGAATTTAAGAGGTTAGTTTTTCAACATGATTTCTAATATAATCTATATCATAATCTTTTGATCCATTATTAATTTCTGCTGTAATTAGATTGCTTATCTTAAAAAAACATTTGTTTAGATCATTATTTATGACAACATAATCATAATTAATCCAATGTAATACATCTCTTTCAAATTGATTCATTCTTTCTTGAGCGATTGATTGGTCATTTACATGTCTATTGGATAATCTTTCAAATAAAACCTCTTTGCTTGGAGGAAGTATAAAAAATGTAATTAACTTATAATCTAATTTTTTATTTTTTATTTGATCAGCTCCTTGCCAATCTATGTCGAAGAGTACATTTTTTCCCTTATTTAATTTATCAATTACTGGTGTTCTGGTTGTGCCATAAAAGTTATTAAAAACTTTTGCGTACTCTAAAAACTCTTCATTTTTGATTAATCTTTTAAATTCTAACTCATCAACAAAAAAATAATCTTGGTTTTGGTTTTCATTATTCCTAGGTTGTCTTGTTGTATGTGATATTGAAATCTCATAATTATCAATCTCTGATAATTTTTTTACCAAGGTAGTTTTACCAGCTCCTGATGGAGAAGATAAAATAATCATTACCCCGTCTTTTTCTGAGGGCATTAAAAATATTAGTTAGCTTTTCCTTCGATAAATTTAACTGCATCGCCTACAGTTAAAATTTTCTCAGCTT
>MDTA01091059.1_pt1 | contig 10376 bp, 11 predicted proteins | sample 811151 | NCBI WGS metagenome assembly MDTA01 (sample SAMN05326648, study PRJNA326480) | marine metagenome | isolation source: seawater | place: Indian Ocean: South | collected 2010 | reverse complement strand
TTGAGGATATTAAAAATCAAGTAGAATTTTCAGGAATGAGATCTGAATGTTGTATCATGGAAAAAGATTTTTTAAATTTAATTGGTGGATGGAAATTTTTTCCTAGTGCTGGAGGAGAAGAATTCGAACTTGGTCATAGGATTATTGCGAATGGTAAGATAAATTATATTACAAAAAAAACTTCTTATAATACGTTTTATGATAATTTATACTCAAGGTGTAAAACTGTAGTATTTAGAACAAGTACTTATTTGCCAATATTTATACATAGAAAAAAATTTGAAACAAAAGGTGCCTTTGCTACTTTGCCCCAAGTTTTATCAGCTTTTTTATCAACATTAACATTAACATTTTTCCTGTTATCGAGTTTGACTGAAAATTTAAAAATATTTGCTCTAGTTTCAATATTGTTAAATTTTATTGTCGAATTTAGTTTTTTAAAGTTTGCTCTTAAATATTATAAAAAAAAAAATATACTAATTTATATATTGGGTATTTACGCAATAAATTTTTCTATAGTTTTTGGAACACTGTTTGGCATAGTCAGGTTATTTAGTTTAAAAAAATTAAAACTATATTTAAATAAATAAAATGAACAACAAAGTATTACTAGTAATTCCTACACTAAATGAGTTTGGAAACATTCAAAAGATCTACAAAAGAATTCAGAGTTTAAATAAAAAAATTAACATTCTTTTTATTGATGATAACTCAACTGATGGCTCGAAAAAAATAATAATTGATCTTAAAAAGCGAAATAAAAAAGTAGACTATATATTTAGAGAAAAAAAACTAGGCATAGGATCAGCCCATAAAGTAGGGATAAAATTAGCTAAAAAAAAAAATTATAGATATGTATGTACTATGGATTGTGATGGAACACACGATCCAATACATATTGGGCAAATGTTAAATAAAATTAAAAATTGTGATTTAGTAATATCTAACAGATTTTTAAAAAAAAACTCTTTAAAAGGATGGAATTTGAAAAGAAAAATTATAACTAAATTAAGATATTATTTAGTTTGGATATTATTAGGAACAAAATTGGATGGTTCAGGAGGCTTTAGACTTTATGATCTAAAGAAAGTGAAATTAAATGATATTTTAAATGTCAAAGATAATAATTATAATTTTTTTTGGCAAAGTGCTTTTTTGCTAGAAATTAAAAAATATAAAATTTTGGAAATTTCAATTAAGTTGCCAAATAGAGCTATTGGATCATCAAAAATGAGATTAAAGGATATTATGTTTGGTGTGCTAGGTTTAATTATATTTTTTATTAAGTATAAAATGCTATGAAAAATTTATTTATTACAGGAGGCCTAGGTCAAGATGGACAAATTCTGGCAAAAATTCTTTTGTCAAAAAAAAATATAAAATTTTTCTTTTAGCTAAAAAAAAAATTACCTATAAAAAAAAAAATTTTAATTATGTAAGTATTAATTTATTGAATAAAAAAAAATTAGATAATTTATTTAAACATAATAACCCAGATACTATTGTTCACCTTGCGGCAAATAACCCATCTCGAAATGAGAAAAGCAAAAAATTGTTTTATTTAGATAATATAAACGCATCTAAAAATATTTATTATTCATCAATAAAATATAATCCTAGAGTAAAAATTATTTTCACAAATTCTTCGCAAGTATTTAAAAAAAAGTATGGATTAGTAAACGAGAAATCAAAAACTCTTAAAAGAAGTCATTATACCAGATTTAGAATCGATTTTGTAAATTTTTTAAAAAAAAAAAAAGCTAATTACGTAAATGCTATCTTATTTAATCATGATTCAATGTACAGAAACACAAAGTTTCTTTTACCGAGGTTAATTAATGCGATAAAAAAAAGGAATATAAAATTTGTTGAAAAAATTTTTTCTCATAATCTACATGGTGATTTTTCTCATGCAGAAGATATATGTATTGGGCTATATAAGATTATTGAAACAAAAAAGATTATAAAAAATATAATCCTAAGCTCAAATAAATGTATCTCCGTAAATAATTTAATTAAATATATTTTAATAAGAAATCATATTAATTTAAATGTAGACTTAAAAAGTAGAAAAAAGAAACTATGTTTGAAGGGCAATAATGCTTATGCAAAAAAAATTATAAATTGGAAGCCACGAAAAAATATATTTACAGCAATTCAGGAGATTTATAAAAACTATTGATTAAAATGCAATAATATTTATTGTTAGATTTTATCCATATGAAATTAAATAAATCTGTAAAAGAATTAATTTTTCTAAATATTGTTTTTTTCTATATTGCGCTAATTTTTTTTAATTCAAAAGGCACTCACAATTACGATGTATGGGTATTTTATCTTTATCAAGCAAATACTTATGGGATAATAGATGGATATTCCCTTACTCACGGTAATACATATCCACCCTTTTCCGCTTTAATTCTCAAATTGTTTTATAATTTTTTAAATATTTTTGATTTTAATATATTCACAATTATTAAAGCTACCGTTACATCTTTTTTTTATTTAAGTATTATTTCTGTTTATTTATATTCAAAAAACATTTTTTTAAGTATTTTTTTTATTTTTTCATTTTTGATATCTTCGATGGGAATGCTTGATTTAGATATAATTTGTGGTCTCTTTTTAATTTTATCTCTTATTGCATTAAAAAAAAATAATATTTTTCTTTTTTCAATCCTTTATTGTATTTCAATTTTAACAAAGTGGCAGCCCATAGTTATTTTTCCTTTTATTGCAATTTATATTTCAGAATTTAATTTTTATAAAATAAATGAGATCAAAAATAAAAATTTTAATAATGTTTTAAATTTAAGGAACCTTGCTCAAGCCACATCTGTAGTGTTTCTGTTTATATTAATCTGTAGTTTGACTTATGGATTTTTGCCTATAGCTAAGTCATTTTATGTTGCCTTAAAACACACTATGATATCGGGAAATGCACTAAATTTTAATTGGTTGATAACTTGGATAATTCAATTATCTGATGGAAGTTTTGTTGATAGAATTATTTATAGAAAAATAACTTCTGAAAGCCCACTTTACGTTTATTTGGGATCAATAGTTTTTTTTACTATTTTTTTCTTTTTAATTTTTTCTTTCGCAAATAAGAAAAATAGAAAAATTGAGGATACTTATTATTATTGTGCAATTGCATTATTTGCCCAATTTATTTTTAATAAAGGTGAACATCAAAATCATTTATTCACCTCGGCTTTATTTTTTTTACTATTAGCAATAGAAAATAAAAAATTTTTAATACATTCAATTATTACTTCAATAATATTTAATCTTAATTTGATATCATTTTATGGAATTGATGGCCATGGTAGTAGAATGACACCTGCTTTTGGAATTTTTGATTTTTCGATTATTTTAGCGTTGCTAAATGTACTCTGTTTTATTTATATATTTTTCTTATTTTACAAAAAAAAATATAATTTTTTTTAGTAATTATTTAAAAAACAAATATAGATATATTTAAAATATGAACAAATTGAGGATAATTTTAATTACAAATTTGGTAAAATCAAAAGGAGGAGCATTTATAGCTACTTCTAGAATTGCTAAAATTTTGAGAAAAAATTTTAAAATTAGTTTCTTGCAACCCAGTAAAAAAACAATTTTAAATCAAGTGCCAAATTTAATTGCTCGTAGTTTGAAAAGAATTTTTATTGGTCAAACTAGATATCTTAACTCATTAAATATTTTTTCTAAAATTACATTTAAAAAATTCAATTTTGATTTAATTCATCTTAATTGGATAGGAAATGAATTAATCTCGATTGATAAATTGATCTCTATAAATAAACCCATATTGTGGACAATGCATGATATGTGGGTACCAAACTCAACTGAACATTTTTTGACTAATCCAAGCAAAAAAGAATACGTAAAGTCTGATTTAAAAAATAATATTCTCAAAACAATTATATTTGAAAAAAAAAAGCAGTTTTTCCAAAAAAAGAATATTCACTTAATTGCAAATAGCAAATGGTTAAAAAATTATGCGAAAAAAAGTGAATTAACGAAGAAATGTAAAATAGATGTAATTTATAATCCTATTGAAACAAAAATTTGGAATAGAAAAAATGAGATATTTTCAAAAAAGAACTTACAATTAGAAACTGATAAGAATTATATTCTGTTCGGAGCTATAGGTGGTTTTTCTAATTTCAGAAAAGGTAGTGACTTATTTTTAAAATCTCTAGGTAAATTAAATAAATTCAAAAGTAAAACTGAGGTAATTGTTCTTGGTGGAAAGGAAAATTCAACAGAAGTTATAAATAATTATAAATTTCATTTTAGAAGACTTGAAGAAAAAAAAATTTCTCAAGTAATGTATCATTCTGCTTCTATTTTAACTGTATGTCCGTCGAGAGCAGAGTCTTTACCTCAGTTCATTGTGGAGACATTATTATGTAGAAACCCAGTTGTAACATTTGACGTCGGAGGATTAAGAGAAATTATAAATCATAAAGTTAATGGTTACATTGTGAAGCCATATAATATAAATGAATTTGCCAATGGAATAAAATTCTGTATGAATAAAATAAAAATGAAAAATTTAAAAAAAGAAAGATTAAGAATTTTTCAAATGTTTAATGAGAAAAAAATTTTGCAAGATTATAAAAAAATAATTAATAGGGTTTCAAAATATGAAAGTTAAATTTACAAATTTGTATAAACTAATTCCTAACAAATCTAAAATCATCAACAAGGTAAATAATTTAATTAAAAATTCTAAATTTATAGGTGGAAAAGAAGTTGAAGACTTTGAAAATAATTTCAAGAAATTTGTTAAAGCTAAATATTGTGTTTCAGTAGCTAATGGAACTGACGCACTAGAAATTGCGTTAGCATCCTTGAATTTAAAAAAAAATTCAGAGGTAGTAATTCCGGTCAATACTTGGATATCTACCGCAGAGGCAATTGTTAATAATGGTTTGAAACCAATATTTTGTGATGTAAACCTATCTGATTATTCAATTTGTATTGACGATTTGCAAAAAAAAATAACAAAAAGAACAAAAGCTATTATTGTTGTTCATCTATACGGAATTCCATCAAATCTAGAAGAAATAAAAAAAATATCTTCTAAAAAAGATATAAAAATTATTGAGGATTGTGCGCAGGCACATGGGACTAAACTGCTAAATAGGCATGTGGGGACATTTGGAAATATAGGCACATTTAGTTTTTTTCCAGGAAAAAATTTAGGAGGATTTGGAGATGGTGGTGCAATTATTACAAATTCTCCTCGGATATACGAATATGCTTTACGAGCAAGAAATCACGGAGCTAAAAAAAAATATGATCATAAATTTTCAGGAAGAAACTCAAGATTAGATTCTATTAATGCTGCTGTACTAAATATAAAATTAAAAAATTATAATAATGTTATAAAAGTAAGAAATAAAATTGCTAAAATTTATTTTGAGAAATTAAATGATGTTGGAGATATTAAATTATTTAAGTTGAATAAAAAAAATACTCATTCATTCCATCAATTTGTTATAAGAACAAAATATAGAAATAATTTAGCTCAAAGTTTAAAAAAAAACGGAATTCAAACCATGGTTCACTATCCATATATGTTAAGTGAATTAAAATTCTTTGGAAGGCAAAAAATTAGTAAAGCTAAAAATCTCGGTAGAAAGATATTGAGTTTACCTATTTCTGAAGAGCATTCACTAAAGGAAATTAATTATGTAATTAATAAAATTCAATTATTCTATAAAAATAAAAATTAAACTTAATAAATTCCTTTTAGTAAATTTAATGTATTTTTAATATCATTATTCAAATTTTTACTAAATTTCACTTTAAATTTTTTAAATTTATCTCTACTGACCTTATACGAATTTTGGTTAAGTATGGGTGACTTGACACTTTTTATTTTAATTTTAAAGTTATTATTTTTGATTATTTTTAATATCTGTCTTACTGTATAGTTACCAGTTAGAATATTATAAGTTTGCTGATTAAAAATATTTTTTGCTACAATAAAGTGTATTACTTTGATTGCATCACTTAAGGACAAATAAGGTCTAAATTGATCTATAGCATTATTCCAAATTGGTATCTCAACTTTTAATATTGTATTCAAACAAAATTTATTTACCGCAGTATGAAATCGCATGCCTTTTGAAATTCCAGCAATAGTACCTAGTCTTAATGTAATAAAACTAATTTTTTTTTTATTTTTATTTAAATACCTCTCTTCCATAAGCTTTATGTTGGCGTATGGACTTTGCGGTCTAAGCGATTTGCAATTTTCATCTACTAAAAATTGCTGCTTTCCATAAACACTTGTGCTTGATAAATGAATTAATTTAGATTTTTTTTTTATACAAAATTTCACAATATTTTTAAATATTTCAAAGTTATTTACGTAAATAAGTTTTTTAATCTTAAAGGATTCTTCAGCATTTGAAATTGATGCCAAGTGTATTACTATATCAATTTTATCTTTTATTTGATTTAAAATTTTTTTTTCTAACAAATTACCATAGATAAATTTGATTTTTGTATTTTTACTTTTTAATTTAAAAAGAACGTTTAAATTATTAGATCTAGCACTATCAATTAAATATAATTTCTTTAAATTTTTAAATTTGTTTAAAGTGTTAAGCAATTCAGATCCTATGTGACCTAAGGGACCTGTGATAAGCATTTTCATAAAGTTTTAAGTATAAATATTTATATCTTATTTATTTTGTTGGTTTTACATTATATAAAAGTTAAATAAAACATATGTTTTATGAAAAATATAAAAATATCAAAACCCACATTAATCAAGGTAAGAAAAATTAAAAATATAAATGGTGTTTTGATACCAATATATTTTAATAAAATTAGTTTATTTAAAGCAAAACGAATTTTTATAGTTAGGGGTAATAAGGGTTTTATCAGAGGACGTCACGCTCACAAGAAATGTACACAAATTATTCTACAAATTGCGGGTGAGACAGATATTAAAATTATAAATAAAAAAAAAAGTAAATTTACGTTAAATTCTTCTCAGAATAGAATGTTGAGAATACCCCCGATGAACTGGGTAGATATTACTTTCAAAAAAAATAATAGTTCATTTTTAGTTTTATGTGATGAAAATTTTTCGAGAAAAGAATATATCTATAATTTTAAATCATTTCAAAAAAAAATAAGATCTAATGTTTAAATGTAAAATAACTGGAAAAAAAATACCTCAAATTATTGATTTTGGTAAAATGCCTATTGCGAATGGCTTTTTAAAAAAAAAAGATTTTAATAAAGAATATTTTTATAACATGGGTGTTTCATTTTCAGAGAATATATCTTTACTTCAATTAAATAATCATCCTAAACCTGAAATGATGTTTAATAAAAAATATCCTTTTTTTACATCAAGCTCAAATTTTATGAAATCTCACTTTAAAAAATATGCTGATTGGGCAAAAAAGAAATATATAAAAAAAAATAATAGTAAAATTATCGAAATTGGCTCTAATGATGGAACTTTTCTTAAAAACTTTAAAAAAACTAATTTTCAAAATGTAGGATTTGAACCTTCAAAAAATGTATCTGATATTGCAAAAAAAAAAGGCATAAACAGCATAAATAAATTTTTTAATAGAAAAAATTTAAATAATTTAGAAAAGTTTGTTGGGAATACAGACATAATCTTTGGTGCTAATGTTGTTTGCCATATACCTGATTTGGTAGAATTTATTTTAACATGTAATCTAGCTTTGAATGAAAATGGTAAAATTATTTTTGAAGAACCTTATCTTGGTTCGATGTATCAAAAAGTATCTTATGATCAAATTTATGACGAACATATTTTTATATTTTCAATTAATTCTATAAAGAAAATTTTTAATATATTTGATTTTGAACTTATTGATGTACTGCCACAAAACACTCATGGTGGATCTATGAGATATGTTCTTGAAAGAAAAAGATCTAAGATAAATAAAAAAGTAAAAAATTTTATAGAATTAGAAAAAAGACAAAATATTGATAGCTTGAAAGGTGCAACAATTTTTAAAAAAAAATGTGAATTGTCTAAAGAAAAACTACAATATAAATTAGCTGAAATTAAAAGAAGGGGTAAAGCAATATGTGGATATGGAGCAACATCAAAAAGTACAACAATATTGAATTATTGTAATATAAAATCAAATGTTATCGATTGTATTTTTGATACAACGCCTAATAAAATTGGTAAGTTTTCACCTGGAGTTCATATACCAATTGTGGATTATAGATATTTTAAAAAAAAATTTTACGAATATTCGTTTTTATTTGCATGGAACCATAAAAATGAAATTGAAAAAAAGGAAACAAGCTACCTTGGAAAAGGTGGTAAATGGATTACGCATTTATAAATTATGAAAAATATTTTAATAACCGGTGCAAATAGCAGATTTGCTAAATCACTTAAAAGAGGATTCAATGGTAAAAATATTTATTATACGACAAGTAAACAACTCAATATTCTTAATATTAGATCAATAGAAAAAAATATAAAAAAAATTAAACCTAAAGTTTTTATACATATGGCTGGATTGTCTAGACCAATGGCTTTACATGAAAAAAATATAAGCCAAAGTATTGATAAAAATATTATTGGAACGTGCAATGTAGTTAAAATATGTAAAAAATATAATATAAAGCTTATCTACTTTTCAACGAACTATGTCTACCCCGGAAAAAGTGGAAATTATAGTGAGAATGATGCGCTGTTACCATTCAATAATTATGCTTGGTCAAAGTTAGGTGGGGAGTGTGCAGTTCAAATGTACAAAAATTCATTAATATTGAGATTATGCGTTACTGAAAAACCTTTTACTCATAAAGTTGCATTTTATGATGCTATTTCAAGTTTTATGTTTCACGAAGATTTAATTCCAGATTTTAAAAAATTGATTAACCAAAAAGGTGTTATAAATATTGGAGGAAAAAGGAGAAATATTTATAGATTTGCAAAAGAAAATTCAAAGTTTGTTAAACCAATATCTCGTAAAAAAACTAATTTTCCAAAAGACAGTTCAATTAATATTAAAAAATTTAAAAGAATTTTAGCAAATTAATTTTTTTTATATACATATCCACTTGGGTTATGAGTTAAAATTTGCTTGTAGTTAATTTTCCTATCAATTTTAAAATTTTTATTTTGTTTTAAAAATTCTTTTAGCGCTATTTCTGGATTATTATTTTTATTCCATTTTCTAATCCATTGTTTTTGTGTAGGTATTCGATTAACTATGGTATCTCCAACAATTATATAATTATTTTTGTTTAAAAATTTAGAATAAGTATTAAGCTCATTTAACACATTTTGGTAGGTGTGATCACTGTCTAAATGAATTAAAAATCTATTGTAATTTTTTGTAATTTTTTTAATTTTGTTTATAACTTGTTTATCAGTAGAAAAGCCTTTAATAAGGAATACTTTTTTTTTATTAACTTTTTTAAAAATTCTATTTTTTAAGTCATTTGGTATATATGTATCTATACCAATGATTTTTTTTATGTTTACAACTTTCGACATATGATCATAAAATAAAATTGAGCCACCCCAACAAACACCAACTTCTATTATAACTTCAGGTTTTGTTTTGAAAATAATTTCTTGAAGAGCCATTATATCATCTGAAGTTTGTAAAATTGGCTCATTCATCCAACTATTTAGATAAGATATCCTTAATTTATAAGCTTTAAGAAATGTTTTATTTTTAAGAACTGTAAGTTCTTTGTTTTGAAATAATTTTTTTTCCCAATTGTGTTTTTGTTTATTATATCTTTTTAGTGAGATTATTTTCTTTGTTTTCATAAAAAAAAGTATTAATTTAAATTACATCAATAGTCTAAATTAAAATATGAAATATAATAATTATTTTTGGGGTAAATACAGCAAAAAAAGGAAATTTAATTTAGGTTCTTTTAGAAACACTAAAAATAATAATATATTTTCTACATGGTCGCCATACAGTAGAGGACTTACATTTTATACTTTTTTAATAAATTATTTTGTTGAAAAAAATAAAGTGAAATTCATAAAATTTAAAAAAAAAATAAACAATAAAAATATTGGAAACCCTCCAAAAATAATTTTAAATAATAAATTAAATATAACTTATGATGATTGTCTCTCTTTTGAAGAAATTATATTTTTAAAAAAATTTTTAAAAACCAAAAAAGAATTACATATTCTAGAAGTTGGGCCAGGATACGGTAGATCTGCAGAAGCTATTCTTAAAAATTTTAATATAAAAAAATATTTTGTAATTGATTACAAAAAAATTCTTCCTCTAACTAAAAATTATCTAAAAAATGTTTTAAGTGAAAAATATTTCAATAAAATAGTTTTTATTGAATTTGAGAAATTT
>MDTA01090804.1_pt1 | contig 10376 bp, 10 predicted proteins | sample 811151 | NCBI WGS metagenome assembly MDTA01 (sample SAMN05326648, study PRJNA326480) | marine metagenome | isolation source: seawater | place: Indian Ocean: South | collected 2010 | reverse complement strand
TGAGAAAATATAATCAGTTGGTCATCTTCATTTAGTAACAAATTGAGTGCGTCTGCTTTTCCTAGCGGAGAGTTGTTTATTAAGACGATTAGATTTTCATTTTGATCGAGTGCTAAATCATGAAGAAGCGTTCCAACAGTTGTTTTTTTTTGAATATCTAAAACAGCTTCTTTTTTTTTATTTGCAAAGCCTGCTGCATCACTTGTGAGACCAAGAAGTTTTACACTAACTCTCATATTAAGTTTAGACGCTTCTTTGTGCTAATAGAGATAGTTCCATCTCTCTTCCATCCCCTAATCTGATAATATTCTGGCAACATCTTGTCTAATTCAGCGACGCGGCCTCTACCAGCACCTGATTTAGCCACCTCTTTAAGCATTCTATTAGGCAAAGTATCTTCAGAGCTGTCGATGCCTGCATTTAAGTTGAACATCCGCTCTAAATTGAAAATCCTCTCCCCAACGGTCATAAGGCGCTGTGCATCCCAAATGCCATCGCAAGCTCCATGTATTTGAGCGGCGTAATCCTCTAAATCCCAGGCATTTCCTGCAAAAGCACAACATCCAGTAGAGTCTATGGCGGCATTTTTGTCTTGAGTTGTTTTTACTATTTTAGCTTTTCCATGAGGTCTAATGTAAACAAAGTCATCTGCAAAGGGGCTTGCCCGCATGTGACAGGCGCCTCGGCTGGAGGTTGCATAAGCCAAAGCCATACCTTGCATTGCACGTACGTCGTATCCGGGAAATTCTTGGCCTTTAACAACCATGGCAAATTCAGGGTGACCATATTTTTCACATAGGCGTTTTGCACCAAGACCAATTTCGATGCCAAAACCTTTGCCAAGCCCTGTGAGCTCTGCCAGTTGACATAATGCTTTAGAATTACCAAATTTCAACTTGATCCCACCGGTAATAGTATCATCTATTGCTTTAGTTTCATATAGTTCCATTGCTGCAGCTACAGTAACTCCAAAAGAGATAGGGTCCATTCCGTGCACGTTACATAGCATGTTTGCGTAAGTTGCTGCCTCTATATCATTTATCCCGACCATTGGGGCAAGAGAGAACCCACTTTCATATTCAAGGCCCCCTATAGCGCCTCCGTACAGACGTTTTTTTAACGGAATTTGCATGCTAAAGTGGTTGGGATCTATTTTTGAAACTCGTCCACAAGCGATAGAGCATCCGAAGCAAGCTTTATTAGAAATCAAATTTGCGCGCCCATCAGACTTTCGCGTTGCCTTCATAGCCTCAACGTTAACTTTCTCTATCTCAGAAAATTGCACATCACGACAATTATGCGTAGGTAAAGAGCCATAGGCATTAGTATTGTCCATCATTGGCATAGTGCCGGAGGTCATTAAGCGTTTCCGACTGGGATGAGTGTCAAGTTTTTCTCTGCTTAAGTTCACGGCTTCTAAAAATTCAGCCGGCTTATTTGGGATCACTCCCTTAGACCCTCTAACGGCTATTGCTTTTAAAAGTTTTGACCCCATCACTGCGCCAACACCTGATCGACCGGCAGCTCTATCGCGGTCGTTTATAATACAAGCGTATCGGACTAAATTTTCACCAGCCTCCCCTATTGATGCCACCCGAATAAGTGGGTCCCTATGGCGCTCTTTTATTTTCTCCTCTGTTTCCCAAACGGATTTACCCCAAATGAAATTCTGCGCATCGAGAATTTCAGCAACCTCATTATTGATTATGAGGTATACTGGATTAGGGGCCTTGCCTTTAATTATTATCATGTCATAGCCCGCAAATTTAAATTCCGCGCCAAAATAGCCACCTGAATTTGAGCAGGCAAAACTGTTTGTTAACGCTCCCTTTGTTACGACAGTATACCGGCCACCGGTGGATGCCATAGTTCCGGTTAGCGGGCCAGAGGCAAAAATCAAAACATTTTCGGGGCTCAATGCTTCGATTTTTGGGTTCATCTCATCATATAAGTATTTTCCAGCTAAACCCCTAGAACCTAAAAATTCGTGCGCCCATGTCATATTAAGGGGGTCAATCCTTATAGACTTGGCTGTGAGATCAACACGCAAAATTTTTCCTTGCCAGCTCATTCTATTGTCCTCCGATTCTATTATAAGCATTACTTTGAATTTGAAAATAGGCAGAAGACATATATCAAATAAGTGAAAGAAAACGCGAAACCCTTCCCTCTAATGCATCGCAGAAAATACAAAGACATTACGTTGAACTGGGAGAGAAGCTACTTAGCCTGACAGATGTAATTAAAAATTGTAATAGTGAACCTGAAGCTAATCAAAAATTTCAGGCTTAATTTCGCCCATAATGCTAAGCAATGTATAGATTGCTATAGCGAGAGTAGTATCCGCAGAAGTTGCGTCACTGGACGCATTGATTAGGGCTGTTTCCCCGCCCAAAACATCTATCAAGGATCTATTCCCTAATTTTCGTTCGCGTCTCGCAAGCTCAAGAAATTCTGCAGCAATATTTGCTTGGTTATGAAGTTGTTCAGCGTTGTCGCGTGCGGTTTGAAGATTGTCCCAAGCATTTCTGGTTTTTTCCTCAGTTTGGTCTTTTAAATCTCGATAGCGATTAGAATTAGCTAATTGATTTAATTTTGATGCCTTTAAGGTGTTGACGGCAGTCATTCCTAAATTGAAGCTAAAGGTGCCCTCTAGTTTCAATATTTGTTCGGAACTTGAGCCAAAACTACCACCTGTATCCTCTCTATAGTTGTTTGCGGCAGACGCTTCAAAGGTTGGCATAAACTCATCAGCTTTTGTTTTTCTTACAGCCTCTTGAGCAATCTCAGTCCCAATCCGTGACGAAATTAGGTCAGGGTTATTTTTCAGCACTTGATTTATTGCATCAGCAATTGAGATCGGCAATAAGGTTAATGGGAGTCGAGGTTCTCGCAAATCCGAAATGCTAGTGGGCAAATAACCAAAGACGGCTTTATATCTGTTCAGGGCCGTCTTTAAGCTTCCGCGCGCTTGAATAACCCGTGCTTCAGCCCCCGCAAGTTGCGTTTTTGCTTGCAACACGTCTGTCGACAATCCAGAGCCCCTTTGTACCCTTGCGTCTTCCAATTCTGATTGTGTTCGTATATTTGCGGCTGACGCTTCAGCAAAGTCAAATAACTTCTTAGCTCTAACTACGTTATAGTAAGCAGTTATCCCTTGGAGCAGAAGTCCCTGCAAAGTTGAATTGCGTGTTGCTAATGCTTGTTGCAATGTGAGCTTAGCAGTTTTTATTGCTGAATTAGTTGAGCCAAAATCCCATATTTTTTGGGTTAGAGACATTTCTAAATTTCTAGAGACTAGATTTGTATTATCTGGGTCTCCTGAGGCTTTGTTCTTCTGATCGTTTGCTATATTGGCTGTCACGTCAAAACTTGGATACCAGTCCCCTTTAGCGGCCGCAACTTTTTCTTTAGCTGCAGCGACATCTGCGTCTGCTGCAACTATTGTTTTATGTGTTTTCCCCAGAGTTTCTAGAGATTCTTTTAAGCTGTCGGCGCTTGCGCCCAAGCTGATTAAAGCTAATAGTAGGGCAAGCAAGGTATATAGGCCTGTTCTTAAGATTAGGTCTCTTGTATTTAACCAATAGAAATATTTTGGCTTTTTTAACCACTCAAACAAACTGAGAGGCTTGCGTTTAGAGCACGACAATGTGTTCGTTAGATCCAGGGTGGACCTCACGTGACCCTTGCCTAATTGCAAGGGCTTATTTAAGCCAATGGTAGGCTTAGTTGTCATCTCTTGTTTCACTAATTTGAGGAAAATTAAAAGGTTATTATGCCTTTATCGTTTCTCGAATTAGGTCGCGTATTAATTCATTCATCTTAAGATTGTGCATCACGCACCAAACCTTAAATTCCTTATGAAGGTCTGAGGGCATGTCAACAGTTAGCCTTTGAATTTGGGCTGATTCTGCTGAGTTTTCGTTTGCGAATACGTTTTCCGTTTTAGTTTTTGTATCAGTCGCTAATGCCATTTGCTTTGCCATTTTATTTACTCCTTTGTAATTTGACCCGTTAGAAGGATAATCTGAGACATTTTGTATGGTTGAGGTTTGAGCAATTGTTTTTGCCATTTTATTTACTCCTTTCATGTATTTATTAGTATTTTCATGTATCGAATGCGCGCATAATTCATGTTTTTGATCATATGATCCGTAATCGTCATGTATTTCTTGTTCGTTTATTTGTATAACTTCTTCTTTATTCATTTTTTCCACTGTATTCTCCTTAAAATTTAGCTCTATTTCAATTTAAGTGTTTATGTTTTGTTCTTTTTTATTTGTAAAAAAAAACCAAGAATTATCTTCAAGGTCTGTTTTCCAAAATTCATGTTTTCTGTGTTTCAGTAAAAACGTGAATCTTTTTTTACAGTATCACAGGGAGCAGAATTTTCAATAAGTTATTGTAATTATTAAAGTTTGCGAGTTTTGCTAAAGTTGGCATGCAAAGTGCATGTAAGAGTTTGAACTTTAACTCGAGTTAGGAGAAAACTAATGGAGCCGAAAGAATTGTTTATCGATGATCTGGAAACATTTTCCCCTTATGATTATAAGGGGCTGCCAAACGTTGAAATTAGGCCACGTGATGATATGGATGATGCAGGCTATAAAATGGTGAATATCCTATCTAATGATTTAGCTCTAGACCTCACGGAGCTAGACTTAGATGGGTTAAACTAAATAGAATTAAATCTAAATAATTTAACGGCCGATTAAAATAGTTGTGGGGATGAATGCCTCGCTTGAGCATCAACTATGGCTAAAGCACTCATATTGAAAATTCCTTGGCTTGTAACTGAGGGGTTCAAGATATGTACTGGTTGAGCGGATCCAAGCAGGATTGGGCCTACGGACAACGCTTCTCCTAATGTTTTAAGCAGGTTAAACGCAATGTTCGCTGAGTCTAGGTTTGGAAAAATTAATAAATTAGGTGTACCTTTAAGCTGAGAATTTGGAAATATTTTCTCACGAATTAATTCATCGAGGGCGGCATCTGCTTGAAGCTCACCCTCAATTTCAATGTTGGGTGAGTTTTGTCGGAGAATATTTGCAGATTCTTTCATTTTTTGCGCGCCAGGGGAATCGTGGGACCCAAAATTTGAGTGAGATAATAGGGCTACCTTTGGTGTTATCCCTAAATTTTGAACGGCTTTTATGCTGAGCGAAGCTGACTCGACGATCTGATTAACATTAGGGTCATCGGTTATGTGGGTGTCGCATAGGAAAAATGTGCCGGTCTCAAATATAAGGGTAGCCATAGCCGATAATTCTGAAACACCGCTTGTCACCCCAATAATATCTATAATGTGTTTCAAATGCCAAGGATAATCCCCATGGGTTCCACAAATCATGGCATCAACTTCACCTCGCTTTAGCATCATCGCGGCAATTGCCGTGGTATTGGTTCTAATAATAGTTTTAGCTAAATCTGGAGAAATGCCCCGACGTTCCATCAACTTATAGTAACTTAACCAATAAGAGTCGTATCTCGGGTCGCTTTCTGGATTGGTGATTAGAAAGTGTTCATTGACGCGGATCCGCAATCCAAGCTTCTTTATTCGGCTATTTATCACATCTGGACGCCCAATTAAAATGGGTCGAGCAATATTTTCGTCTATTACAAGTTGAGAGGCTCTGAGAATTCTCTCGTCTTCCCCCTCTGCAAACACGAGATCTTTAGGTTTCCTTTGCGCTCTTTCAATAATTGGCTTCATGAGCATATTTGAGCGTAGGCTGTGGGTGCGTAATTTTTCGGTATAGGCCTCAAAATTTTTAATTGGGTTATTAGCTATTTTAGAATCCATTGCCGCTTTTGCCACGGCAGGAGCTATTTCGGAGATTAAGCGAGTGTCAAATGGTTTTGGTATTAAATATTCTGGCCCAAATTTAAGACTTTGACCTGTATATGCTTTGGCTACAACCTCAGAGCTTTCAATGGTAGCGAGGTCTGCAATTGCTTTTACAGCAGCAATTTTCATTTCTTTATTAATCTCAGTGGCGCCAACGTCCAATGCACCCCGAAAAATAAACGGAAAACATAAAACGTTATTGACTTGATTAGGGTAGTCAGATCTTCCGGTAGCAATTATCGCATCAGGCTTTGCTTTTTTCGCCTTACTGGGTAAGATTTCAGGATCTGGGTTAGCTAGAGCTAATATAAGAGGTCGATCAGCCATTTTCTTAACCAAGCTTCCAGATAAGATGTTTGCTGCTGAAAGGCCAAGGAAAACATCGGCATTCTCTATGGCATCCTCAAATGCTAGCGGATTGGTATTTTGAGCAAAAAGCGCCTTATGTGCGTTCATATCCATTTTACGGCCAGAAAATACCATTCCTATATGGTCGTACAAAAAAATATTCTCTTTCTTAACTCCCATATCTACTAATAAGGTAAGGCAAGCAATTCCGGCTGCGCCACCGCCAGTGGACACAATCTTGATTTTCTCAAATGCCTTACCAGTAAGTCTCAGCCAATTAAGTACAGCAGCACAGGTGACAATTGCAGTGCCATGTTGATCATCATGGAAGACAGGAATATTCATGCGCTCTTGACACGCTTTCTCGATTAAAAAGCATTCTGGCGCTTTAATATCCTCAATGTTGATTGCACCAAAGGTAGGTTCAAGTGCACAAATAATGTCGATTAATTTTTCAGAGTTAGGTTCATTTAATTCAAGGTCAAAGACATCGATCCCAGCGAATTTTTTAAAAAGAACGGCCTTACCCTCCATTACTGGCTTTGAAGCGAGGGCTCCAATATTTCCCAGTCCGAGCACAGCGGATCCATTAGTTATTACGGCCACCAAATTCTGGCGCCCGGTCAAGTTTGTCACTTCATTGGGATCTAGCACAATTGAATCGCAGGCAGCAGCAACTCCTGGAGAATATGCTAAGGAGAGTTCACGCTGGTTGGTAACAGGCTTAGTCGCTTGGATCTCGATTTTTCCAGGTACCGGCTTTTTATGATAATCTAATGCAGCTTGCTTGAGCTGTTCCTTATCCATCCAATTTCCTTCCCGCCAGGCATTCTTCGAAAGTTGGGAAAATCTCGTTAAAAGAAATTTAAATAGTGTTTGAGATATATATCCTCTTCAAAATTCTCGTTGTGCCAAAGGCGCGAATTTAAGCTTATTATTATAGAAAAAAGGCCACAGTAAAGTGGCCTAAATTTTTCTAAACTGGTTATGATTTTAATATGTGGAATTAGCCAAGCTCGCCCTCAACTACGGTGAGGCCAAGAGATTGCCATCCTTGCATGCCATTTCTATAGTACAGCATTTTGGAGGCTGGATATCCCTCTCTCAGCATGGCTCTAATAGCAGTTGGTGACTGACCACACCAAAGTCCATTACAAAACAGAAGTACAGTTTTGGCATTTGAGCAGTCCCATTTAGCACCCTTTTTGCAACCTAGTTCATCTAGTCGGTTGGCTATCTGGGTGTAGGGGATATTTACTGAACTAGGGATGGTGCCTTTTACATGCCATTCCACAGTTCTCGCATCAATTACTAAGCCGCCATTTTGAAGGTATTTAACGACTTCAAGTTCTCCAACAGTCTCAATTCCAGGCGCAACCGTCATAGGCTGAACACAAAATGGAGGACATTTCCTTGAAGTTTTAGCAAACGCGGGGTTAATTGTTGCATTGTTATTCTGATCGCGCTTGATTTCTACCGGTCCATTCTTTGTTTGAACGGTTACGGACATTATATCCTTAGTGATTTTAACGTTTCCAGCACTTGCTACAAGTGGGCTTATGCAAAAAATCAAAGCGGCAAAAACAAATTTTTTCATTTAATACTCCCTAAACTTAATGATTAACAGATTAAATATAGAGCAAAGAAAACAAAAGATTCGGTGTTTCCTTTGCGAATTAGAATACTAGCAATCTTCGTCGTCTTCGTCTTCCTCCTCTTCCTGTTTGTCTGATTCCTTATTCTTTGCCTGAGCCAAAATTATGTACTCAGATTTCAGAATTTCAGTGGCTTGTGCGTTTGATAGACTTAAAGTTGTCGTTATAAATACCCCCACCAACACACTGACATACAATAAATTTATAAAGGCGATAAAAAGTTTTTTTAGATCCATGTTAAAAATGTAATTATCCTTTTTTTATGATGAAGCTGAAGACCCCGTTGGATTCCGTCTTAGACTCAAGAAGTTCATTCCCTGTGGCTTGGCAGAAAGAATCAAAATCTCGCACAGATCCGGGGTCTGTGGACAAGATTTGAATGGTTTGCCCAGTCTCAAGACTTTTGATAGATTTTTTTGCCTTCAAAACAGGTAAGGGACAATTTAATCCAGTAGCATCCAACGTCTGATCAGCCATTCTTAACTCTCTTCTTAAAATAACACTTAAACACTACATATAATATTAAAATATAAATTAAATGTTGAAAATTCAAGTGAAATTAAGTTTTTCTAATAAGTCATAAATTTAGCAAATCAAAATTAACGTTTCATAAAGAGTGAGTTTTCGGTAATAATTCCAACAAAAAGTGATAAAGAGAAAAATTGGAGAAAATATGAGCGAATTATCAGTAGTACATCAAATCAGTTTAATTGGGTTTGTTTTAGGCATTTTATTTGGAGCGACTGCCCAGAAAACACACTTTTGTACGATGGGAGCTATTTCTGACATTTTTTTCTTTGGCGATTGGAATAGGATGCGTGCTTGGATTTTAGCAATGACGGTTGCTATGCTTGGTAGCCAGTTTCTCCACATTAAGGGTATAGTAGATCTCTCAGAGTCCATATACCTCTCTCCTAACTTGGGCTGGTTTGGGGCAGTGCTAGGTGGACTTATGTTTGGTTTTGGGATGACCTTAGGTGGGGGGTGCGGAAATAAAACGCTCGTAAGATTAGGGGCGGGAAACCTTAAATCGCTAGTAGTAGCTTTATGCATAGGCCTATTTGCTTATATGACCCTTCGTGGGATAATCGGATTAGCTCGTGTCAGTTTGGAAACCTTTACTGTTGTTGAATTAAACAGTTGGGGCTTTGAGAGCCAAGGGCTCCCGGATTTTCTAAGTATTTTTGGGCTAAGCAACGAGACTTGTCGAATTATTTTGTTAATCCTACTAGCGGGTGGAGGGTTGGTATTTTGTTTTAAATGTGGGAAGTTTCGAGCATCAAAAATAGATATAATAGCAGGCTTTTTAATAGGATTATCTGTACCTGTAGCTTGGTATGTTACAGGGGTTTTTGGATATGATGACTTTGAGCCAACTCCATTGGCTTCACTGTCATTTATTGCGCCGGTAGGGGAGGGTGTACAATACCTAATGACTTTTACAGGATCCACGATTAATTTTGGAATAGCAGTCGTTGCAGGAGTAATTTTTGGGTCCTTTCTTGCAGCAAAAATAGCTGGTGAATTTAAAATAGAGGCTTTTAATGGTACGACGGATATGATTTATCATATTTTCGGAGGAGCGTTAATGGGGATAGGAGGTGTTTTAGCATTGGGCTGCACTATTGGACAAGGAGTTACCGGGTTATCAACTTTAGCAATGGGATCCTTTATTGCTTTATTTTCTATATTATTAGGCGGACTTTGCGGTATGAAGTACCTTGAAGAAGGAACTTTTAAAGGAGCTATTAGGGGTCTGTTTATAAAAGGTTAGTTATTTACCAAAGTTTAACCTCGACGCCCTTGGACCTCATTTCTTCTGCGTGTGCTTGTAGCCATCTCTGGAAATTTGGTTGCTTGATATAGCCTTTGTCTCTCACATATACAAAAGTATTCAAGAAATGAAAGGGTTTCCAATATCCCATTATTCTCCAGATTTCTTGTTGGGCACCTGATTTCTTTGGGTCTAATTTCTTATCTTTAGCAAAAAATTGCATTGTGGGCGTGAATTGAATTTTATATTTTCTCGCAAGCTTTTTCTCGGTAGTTACTTCACCATCAAAATCTGTGACTTCTTTGTCTCCCCACAAGTTTAGTTGAATAATGTTAAAATTGTTTTTTATATAATTCACTATTTTTGGGACACGTAAATTAACGGCATGTGTTTCTTTGCAATAAGGGCACCCTCGTTGCTCCCACAAAATGGCAAGGTGTTTTCCATTTGCTCGAGACTCAAGCAAATCCTCACGTAAGTCTAAAAAAGATTCTAAAAACCAAGTCTGGGTATAAACGCCATCCTCATTGACTTCTGGCATGGGAAGTTGCTCCGAAGCCTTTAAGGAGTGTGAAACTACCCCGAGACAGGGGAAAAAAATCAAAAAACATATTAATTGTCTCAAAGATTTCATTGTATAACTCCCAAATTAGATTCCCACGAATATAGTAACACATATAAGGATTTACGGTAAGTAAGTATTTAGACTCACAAATCGGCATAAAATATGGATTCTACTCTTATACCTTTT
>MDTA01197310.1_pt1 | contig 10378 bp, 7 predicted proteins | sample 811151 | NCBI WGS metagenome assembly MDTA01 (sample SAMN05326648, study PRJNA326480) | marine metagenome | isolation source: seawater | place: Indian Ocean: South | collected 2010 | reverse complement strand
CTGGGTTGATCTACAGAAGGATCACGACACCTTTTTCTGTGTTGTGGACCTGCATGCGATCACGGTTCCCCATGATCCGGATCGACTGGCTCAGGACACCCTGAGCACCGCAGCGCTCTATCTGGCCTGTGGCCTTGATCCCGAGCGCTCCACCGTGTTCGTTCAGAGCCAGGTCGCGGCCCACAGCGAGCTCTGCTGGCTGCTGAACTGCGTGACGCCTCTGAACTGGCTGGAACGCATGATCCAGTTCAAGGAGAAAGCGCTGAAGCAGGGAGACAACGTCTCCGTGGGTCTGCTCGATTACCCCGTGCTGATGGCAGCCGACATCCTTCTCTATGACGCGGACCTGGTTCCTGTCGGTGAAGACCAGAAACAGCATCTGGAACTGGCGCGTGACATCGCTCAACAGCGCATCAATGCCCGCTTCGGCCAGGCGGACGCGCCTCTGCTGAAGGTTCCCAAGCCACTGATTCTCAAAGAGGGCGCCAGGGTCATGAGCCTGACCGATGGCCGCAGCAAGATGAGCAAGAGCGATCCCAATGAGGGAAGCCGCATCACCCTGCTTGATCCACCGGAGCTGATTGCCAAGAAAATCAAACGGGCCAAGACAGACCCTGAGCGCGGCCTGGAGTTTGACAATCCCGATCGCCCCGAGACCGACAACCTCCTTGGGCTCTACGCCATCCTCAGCGGCAAAGGACGTGACGCCGTTGCCAGCGAATGCATCGAGATGGGGTGGGGCCAGTTCAAACCCCTTTTGGCGGATGCCGCGGTTGCCGCGCTCGAACCGATCCAGGAGCGCTACCGCCTGCTCATGGATGACAAGGCTCAACTGGAAACAGTCCTGAACCAGGGCCGAGAACGGGCAAGCGCCGTTGCTGACAGCACCGTCCAACGGACCCGTGAGGCGATGGGATTCCTGCGCGCCAGCTGATCAATGCCAAAGCAATTAAAAAGTTTCCCTAATCTTTAAAGCTTGATGAGAGCTTTGGCCGCATCAAAGAGCACTGGGCCAAGGGGTTGCGCGTCATCAGGCCGGTCTCGCGAGTCCCGTTCCGAGATTTGCCTGGGTTTTTCTGCCTAGGCATATCAACGACCGCTCGTCAAGCGAGGGGGCGCCCCCCTCGCCACAGAGGCACGGCATTGACGAGGGTGGCGACTCCTTTGTTTGGAGTTCGCCGGGTTGCTGCATCGATTCACCAAGCGGATCAATCTCACTGCGGAGGCTGCACCGAAAGCCATCGGTCTCGGCGCCATCGGCGTGGGACTGATGCTGTCCATGGGACCAAGCCTTCAGGCGGAGCGCTCCAGCGAAAGAAGCCAGCAGAACCAGGCAGTGACAGAAGCCCTGACACAGCAGCGCTCCGCCAGCACCTCCACAGCAACTCTCTCCGGCAAAGCTGCGTCTCACTACGCCATCACTCCGGAACGCCGCGCACTGCTCAATACCATCCGCTTTGCTGAAGGCACGTGGAAGGACGGCAAGGATCTCGGTTACCGCACTCTTTATGGAGGCGGCCAGTTCCAGGACCTCTCACGACACCCTGACCGCGTGGTCGTGAAGCGCTACTCCAGCGCCGCAGCCGGGGCATACCAGTTCCTGCCCACCACATGGCAGGAAGTGGCCCTCAAGCTCGATCTGCCCAGCTTTGCCCCTGAGCACCAGGACCAGGCCGCTCTGCATCTCGTCAAAAAGCGCGGTGCGCTGCAGGAGATTGATCGCAACGGCCTGACCAAGGCGGCCATGAATCGCCTCGCACCGGAGTGGGCTTCCTTTCCCACCCATGCCGGTCACAGCGCCTACGGACAACCCGTGAAAAGCCACGCCGAACTGGTTGCCTTTTACAGAACCAACCTCAGCCAACTGCGTCAGGGTGCCTAAGAGAGCTCAACTCGGTTGAGGCAGGCCAAGCCCCAGCCAGAGCACGAGACGCACGCACCAATAGGTCATCAACGCCGCGACCAGACAGGCAAAAAGAATCATCCGCTTGCGTGTGAGACGTGGAAACGGCTGAGCCTTCACGCCTTGCCACCAAACAGACCAGCCCAGGCCGACCAGCATTGGAGGTCCAAAAAGATGAAGCTCAAGAGCTTCGCCGAGATCACCATGCAAGCTTGCAAGAATCGACCGCGTCAGGAAACAGGTGGGACAGGGAACACCTGTCAACGCTCTTAGAGGACACCCAGGCAAGGGCAGTGGCAATCCTCTGGAGCGCAACAACAACGCAGCCAAGAGTCCAAAACTGAGTAGCCCACCCCTACGTCTCCTCAATGAAACAGGTCTCATCTCGACAAACGCGAAACACGCGCCGAGAGAGCCCAAACCTCCATGACCAGCTGGTGCCAGGGCGCCATCGCTTTCATTGAAACAGCGACCGGTTCTGAGGAAGCCTCCAAAAGAGACCGGGTAGCAGCGATCGAACGTTTTCCCTCAGCCAGACGTTCCGCCAGCTGATGACGATCGCCCTGGGACAGAACATTGTCGGGGCATTCTTCAAGTATTGATTGGCCTTTGGTGAACCAGTGGTCGAAATCAGCAAGCAACGAAGCAAGGAGTGACCCAAGCAAGTCACCACCTTCAACATCAGACGGCAATTCAACGTGCCTCGTTCTTTTGCGAGCGTACATCCACTAATAGGATGCCCGAGGCCTGCCAGCCCTGGCATCAGCCATCCGATCAGCTCTCAGGACTCCCGCCTCCATGCCCGTCGTCACCCTTCCAAACGGAACCACCAAGACCTTCGACGGACCTGTCACCATCGCAGATGTCGCAGCATCCATCGGCCCCGGTCTGGCCAAGGCAGCTGTCGCAGGAGTGGTGAATGGTGAGTCTCTGGATATGGCAATGCCGATCGAAAAAGATGCTGAACTGCGCTTAATTACGGCAAAAGATGATGAAGGAATCGACATCATAAGACATTCATTTGCCCACTTAGTTGGACATGCCGTAAAACAGCTTTACCCAGAAGCTCAAATGGCAATTGGCCCCGTTATTAAAGACGGCTTTTATTACGACATTGCATACGACAAACCTTTTACACCTGAGGATCTAGAGGCGATCGAGCATCGAATGAAAGAGTTGATCGCCAAGGATTATGAGGTCAACGTAGAGGTTGTCGATCGCAGCAAGGCGAAGCAAGCATTCGAATCAAGGCACGAGCCCTACAAGCTGGAAATTGTTCAAGAAATCCCTGAAGGCGAGACCATCAAGCTCTACCACCATGAGGAATACACCGACATGTGTCGTGGCCCTCATGTGCCGAACACAAGGCATTTAAGGCATTTCAAGCTCATGAAAGTGTCAGGGGCTTATTGGCGAGGAGACTCCAGCAACCAGATGCTTCAACGCATCTATGGAACCGCCTGGAGTACGGAGAAAGAACTTAAATCGCATTTAAAACAGCTCGAAGAAGCTGAAAAAAGGGATCACCGACGCCTAGGCCGACAACTTTCACTGTTTCACATTCAGGACAACGCACCTGGAATGGTGTTCTGGCATCCTGCGGGCTGGGCCATTTATCAGAAGTTGCAACAATATATTCGCAGAAAGCTACTGAATAGCGGCTACCAGGAGATCAGCACTCCCCAGATTGTTGATAGAACCTTGTGGGAGAAATCAGGGCATTGGGATAAATTCAAAGAAGACATGTTTACAACCTCTTCTGAAAACAGGGATTACGCGGTCAAACCGATGAATTGCCCGTGTCATGTTCAGATTTTCAACCAGGGATTACGTAGCTACAAGGATCTGCCAATTAGATTGTCCGAATTTGGATCCTGTCATCGGAATGAACCCTCAGGAACCCTTCATGGACTGATGAGAGTCAGGAACTTTGTTCAAGATGATGGACATATCTTCTGCTCAGAAGACCAAGTTCAGTCTGAGGTGTCAAACTTTATTGACCTTGTTTTTGAGGTCTACAAGACACTTGGATTCGAAAAGATTTCCATCAAGCTTTCAACACGTCCCGAGAAAAGAGTTGGCAGCGATGAAGTCTGGGACAAATCCGAAAAAGCGCTTCAGGATGCTCTAGAAAATAAGAATCTGGAGTGGGAATTATATCCCGGTGAAGGCGCTTTCTATGGACCCAAGATTGAGTTCTCATTGCAAGACTGCCTTGGCAGGGTGTGGCAATGCGGAACGATTCAGGTCGATTTCTCAATGCCTGAGCGGCTCGATGCAACATTCATTGGAGAAGATGGATTACGTCATACTCCCGTGATGTTGCACCGAGCCGTTCTTGGCAGTTTTGAACGCTTTATCGGCATTCTGATCGAAAACTATGCCGGTGAATTTCCCTTCTGGCTTGCTCCGGAGCAGATCAGAATTCTTCCGGTGAGTGATGACGCGAGGAGCTTCTCGGAAACAGTTCAGAGAAAACTATTGAGTCAAGGTATTGCTGCGACAGTTGACGAGTCCGGAGAGCGACTTGGCAAACTGATTCGCAACGGAGAAAAAGCCAAAATCCCAGTGCTGGCGGTAATCGGTGCCAAAGAGGCTGAAAACAACACCGTCAGTCTTCGAAGCAGAAAGAATGGAGATCTGGGCGAAATTTCTGTCGACGAATTACTGAATTACTGCATTCAAGCGAATGACAAAAAATCAGAAGAAGCTCTGGCGAAAACACCACAGGCATGAATCTGAGTGATCTGAATCGCCTGAGGACTGCACCAGTACTCAGTGCAGATGAGAAAGACGAGATCCTTGCTGAACTTCATCAGCAGATGCACCAGTACCTCTGGTTCACCGTTGGGATCATGGCCTTATCCGCCGATCAAGCGGTCAGCTGTCTTCGCAAGCTTGAGCAGCATCAGGCCTGGTCGGCTCATCAACTGATCGCCGATCCAGACCTTCATGGGCCCGTGTATCTCAAAGCCAATCAGCAGACCATGACCGCCAGGATGCGCATCGAACATGGCCTGGGCGAAGGGATCTTGCTCAGTGGTCACGGGAGAGACAACTCGCAGCACAGCGAAACCTGGGGACCTCTGCCACTGGATTTCTTTGACGCCACGCATTGAAGTTTCGCCAGCGATGCAGAGAGGCATTCCAATCGCTTGCGGAGTTGCCAGGCGGGCTCCAGCCTGAAGACAGCAGCCCTGATCCGCACCCATGGCAGCCAAGACCTACCTGGCAGGCGATCTTGGAGGCACAAAAACGCTTCTCTGCACCTACAGGGAAATAGACGGGCAGCTGCGGAAAGAGCACGGCCAGCGCTACAGGTCAGCGGATTGGCCCGACCTCGAGTCGATGCTCCGCCACTTTCTGGATCAAGCGCCTGACGATCTGCCGAAACCGGCGAGCAGCTGCATTGCGGTGGCCGGTCCTGTGCATCAAGGCCAAGCGAAGCTCACGAACCTCCCCTGGCAGATGAGTCAGACATCTCTATCGGATGCAACGGGGGTGCAGAGGCTTGAACTGGTCAATGACTTTGCGGTGCTCATTCATGGGCTCCCCCATCTCAATGATCAGCAACAGGTGGTGCTTCAGATGGGTAGCAATCGATCAAGCCCCGCCCCGGTGGGGGTCGACAACGGACCGGTCGCCATTCTCGGAGCAGGAACAGGGCTTGGAATGGCCCGGGGACTGCCTGCGGCGGATGGATGGCTTGCCATGCCCAGCGAAGGCGGTCACCGGGAATTCGCACCACGCACCGAAGCGGAATGGGACCTGGCTCAGTGGCTCAAGCAGGACCTCGGACTGCAACGGTTGTCGATCGAGCGCATTGTCAGTGGCACCGGGCTGGGGCATGTGATGAACTGGCTGCTTCACCGTGAAAGCGGAATCCAGCATTGTCTGCGGGCTCACGCCCATGCCTGGCGGACCATCACGGCAGACCAACCCGGTTACGAGGATCTGCCTTCCATCACCGGCAAAGCAGCCGCGGATGGTGATCCGCTCGCCACTGAGGCTCTGAAGCTCTGGCTTGGAGCCTATGGATCCGTCGCAGGGGACCTGGCCCTGCAGGAACTCTGTGTCGGCGGCCTCTGGATTGGAGGAGGAACAGCCCAGAAAAACCTTGAAGGGCTGCATTCCAACCATTTTCTGGAACCTCTGCGGTCCAAGGGTCGTTTTCGCTCCCTGATCGAGGGATTGACCATTCGCGCGATCATCGATCCGGAAGCAGGTTTGTTTAGCGCCGCCTGCCGTGCTCGTGATCTGGCGGAGTCGGGTGGGACACTGGCCTGAGTAGAACTGCAGGGATGGCGCAGCCGCGCATAGGCCAGACCGTGGTGGTGGATGTCCCAGCCACCACTGCCAACATTGGGCCTGGCTTTGACTGCCTTGGCGCCGCCCTGGATCTGAACAATCGCTTCACGATGCGCCGGATCGAAGGCCATGGGGAGCGCTTTGAACTGATTATTGAAGGCCAAGAGGGATCTCACCTGCGCGGCGGAGCTGAAAACCTCGTCTATCGCGCCGCTCAGCGCGTCTGGAAAGCGGCCGGCGAAGAACCTGTTGCACTTGAGGCAAGAGTGCGGCTTGCAGTGCCTCCCGCAAGGGGGCTTGGCAGCAGTGCCACGGCAATCGTGGCAGGGCTTGTGGGAGCCAATGCGCTGGTTGGCGAACCGCTGAGCCGGGAAAAACTGCTGGAGCTGGCCATCGACATCGAAGGGCATCCCGACAACGTGGTGCCATCACTCCTGGGAGGGCTCTGCATGACGGCCAAGGCCGCCTCTCAGCGCTGGCGGGTGGTGCGCTGCGAATGGATGAACAGTGTCAAAGCAGTGGTGGCGATCCCGGCAATCAGACTCAGCACCAGTGAAGCCCGTCGAGCCATGCCGAAGGCTGTTCCCGTCGGCGATGCGGTGGTGAACCTTGGTGCACTGACGCTGTTGCTCCAGGGATTGCGCACCGGCAACGGCGATCTGATTTCTGATGGGATGCACGACCGGCTGCATGAGCCCTACCGCTGGCGTTTGATCAAGGGTGGCCAAGAAGTCAAGGACGCAGCTCTGGCCGCAGGAGCCTGGGGCTGCGCCATCAGCGGGGCCGGACCGAGCATCCTGGCGCTCTGTTCCGAAGACAATGGTCCGGCTGTCAGCCAGGCAATGGTGAAGGCGTGGGAGAGCGTGGGCGTGGCCAGTCGTGCACCGCTTCTCAACCTTCAGACCGCAGGCAGTCACTGGCAGCCCAAGGACAACACCTGAATCGAAAGCTGGGTAGAAGTACTCAGAAGAGGTCCCGGAGCTGATAAGTTCAATCACAATTCTGGGAGCCCCATGGACGCAAACCTGCCGCTGTCGGCTGCGTCCGACGCAGGATTCCCCTGGCTCTCGCTGATCGTGCTGCTTCCTGCGGCAGCGGCGCTGGTGATGCCTCTCCTCCCCGGGGAGGATCAGAACCCTTCACCGATTCCACGCAACCTCACTCTCGCGGTTCTGCTCGCGGATCTCGGCCTGATGATGGCTGCGTTCAGCCGTCATTACGACCCTTTGAACAGCCAGCTCCAGCTGGTGGAACGGGTCAACTGGGTGCCGGCGATCGGCCTGGAGTGGTCGCTTGGCGCTGACGGACTCTCAGCGCCACTGGTTGTGCTCAGTGGTCTGGTGACCCTGCTGACAGTGGCCGCCAGCTGGAACATCACACACAAATCAAGGCTTTATTTCGCACTGCTGCTGGTGCAGGCTTCGGCGCAGGCTCTGGTGTTTCTGTCCCAGGACTTCCTGCTGTTCTTCCTGGCCTGGGAACTGGAATTGGTGCCGGTGTATCTGCTGATCGCGATCTGGGGAGGCCAGAACCGTCAGTACGCGGCCACCAAATTCATTCTCTACACAGCGCTGGCCTCTCTGCTGATCCTGATCAGCGGCCTGGCCATCGCCAACTCAGGCGACAGCTTCACCCTCAACATGACGGAGATGGCCCAACGCTCTCCTGGCGGAAGCTTCGGATTGCTGTGTTATCTGGGCTTCCTTGTGGGTTTCGGTGTGAAACTGCCGATTTTCCCGCTGCACACCTGGCTTCCGGATGCCCACGGTGAGGCGAATGCACCGGTTTCAATGCTGCTGGCCGGAGTTCTGCTCAAGATGGGCGGTTACGCGTTGCTTCGTTTCAACGTGCAGATGCTGCCTGAAGCCCATCTCCTGCTCGCTCCAGCCCTCATCATTCTGGGCATCGTCAACATCGTGTACGGCGCTCTTAACGCCTTCGCCCAGGACAACGTCAAGCGCAGGATCGCCTGCAGCTCAGTCAGTCACATGGGATTCGTGCTGGTTGGGATCGGTGCGGTTGATGCTCTCGGGCTGAGCGGCGCCATGTTGCAGATGATCAGTCATGGTCTGATCGCGGCAGCGATGTTCTTCGTCACAGGCTGCTTCTACGAACGCACCAAGACTCTCTCGATCCCCAACATGGGAGGTCTGGCCAAGGCACTGCCGATCACCTTCGCATTTTTCCTGGCGAGCTCCCTAGCCTCACTGGCCCTGCCGGGCATGAGCGGCTTCATCAGCGAGATCACCGTGTTCCTCGGTATCACCAGCCAGGACAGTTTCACCACATTCTTCAGGGTCACCACCATCGTCCTTGCAGCCATCGGGCTTGTCCTCACTCCCATCTACCTGCTTTCGATGTCTCGAAGAGTGTTCTTTGGCCCGAGGATTCCTGCCCTCGCCTTCGTGAAGGACATGCGGCCCCGGGAAGTGGTGATCGGTCTCACGCTGTTGGTCCCCACCCTGGTGATCGGCATCTGGCCTCGGATCGCCATGGATCTCTATGAGGCCTCCACCGATGCCCTCGCATCCGATCTGGCCAGCCAGACGGTTGTTGCCGCCCGTGCCCTTCTCCCCACCGGCTGATTCCGAATGAGCACTTCAGAACTGCTGCGCGGTGAAGGCCTGCCTCGCTTCGATGCCATTGACCCCGAGCAGGTCAACAACGAGATCCCTGCCCTGCTGACCACGCTGAACGATCAGCTGGAGACGCTGGAAACATCACTCCAGGAGCGCCTCTCCGATGCCGCACCCATGAGCTGGGGCGAGCTGATGCCGAACCTGCATCAGCTCGGTGAGCGCCTCCGCTGGAGCTGGGGTGTCGTCAGCCATCTCACGGGTGTTCGCAACACGCCGGAACTGCGCGAAGCCCATGCGCAGCAGCAACCCGAGGTGGTGCGCTTCAGCAATCGGCTTGGCCAGAGCCAGGTGCTGCATGAAGCACTCAGCAGACTGAAATCCCGACCGGCCCATCCGCTCGACAGCACCCAGACACGCATCCTTGATGCAGAGCTGCTTTCGATGCAGCATCGCGGCGTTGGCCTGAAAGGTGAAGAGCAGGCTGATTTCAACCGCACCAGTGAGCGACTGGCTGCTCTCTCGACCAGTTTCAGCAACCACGTTCTGGATGCCACTCAGGCTTGGAGCCTGGTGATCCACGAGCGTGAACAGCTGAGGGGAGTTCCCGACCGTGCGCTGGAGATCCTCGCTTCCGCCGCCGCTGAAGCCGGTGATCAGGGAGCGGACGGTTCAGCTCCAACCGCATCCGAAGGTCCCTGGCGTCTGGGGCTTGACATGCCCCGATATATCCCAGTGATCACCCACGCAGAGGACCGCCAGCTGCGTGAGACCCTCTACAAAGCGCACGTCAGCCGCGCCAGCAGCGGTGATCTGGACAACGCGCCGCTGATCGAAGAGATCCTGCAGCTTCGACGTGAGCAGGCATCCCGACTGGGCTACGCCAGCTGGGCGGAACTCAGCCTTGCCTCAAAAATGGCGGATGATGTCCCCGCCGTTGAGTCGCTGCTTGAGGAACTGAGAGCCTCGGCGATGCCGGTGGCTCAACAGGAACTGAAAGAACTGCGCGCATGCGCTTCAAGCCACGGTGCATCTGAAGCCGATGACCTCGCTCCGTGGGATGTCAGCCACTGGGCGGAGCAGCTCAGACGCGAGCGTTTCGATCTCGATCAGGAAGCTCTGCGGCCCTGGTTCCCTCTTCCCCAGGTGCTCGAGGGACTGTTCGGACTCTGCGAACGCCTGTTCAGTATCCGCATCCAAGCGGCGGATGGTGAAGCACCCATCTGGCACGAGGATGTTCGGTTCTTCCGGGTAATGGACTGCAGCGGCGAAGCCCTGGCAGCCTTTTATCTGGATCCTTTCAGCCGACCGGCCAGCAAGCGTGGAGGTGCCTGGATGGATGAGTGCCTGAACCGTCAACGCAATGCCGACGGCGATCTCACCCTGCCCGTGGCCTACCTGATCTGCAACCAGACACCTCCGGCAGGAGACACCCCGAGCCTGATGAGCTTCGAAGAGGTGGAAACCCTCTTCCATGAGTTCGGCCATGGGCTCCAGCACATGCTCACCACCGTTGAAGAGCCGGAGGCCGCCGGCATCAGCAATGTTGAATGGGATGCCGTTGAACTTCCCAGCCAGTTCATGGAGAACT
>MDTA01015846.1_pt1 | contig 10378 bp, 11 predicted proteins | sample 811151 | NCBI WGS metagenome assembly MDTA01 (sample SAMN05326648, study PRJNA326480) | marine metagenome | isolation source: seawater | place: Indian Ocean: South | collected 2010 | reverse complement strand
CTATACATTGTCATCATTAAGGGAATAGCTGGAAACATCAAAGCTGAAACTGTGTAATCTATATCCATATCGAATCAAATTGATTATGAAGTTAGTGTTTGATATTTACAAGTAATATTTAATGCAGCATTTAAAGATATTCATAGAATTAACAAGATTAAATAAACCAATCGGTTATATGCTTTTATTTTGGCCATGCGCTTGGGGTTTGGCTTATGCTTTATCAAAAAATCAAGATCTTAATTTATTTTTTTATTATTTATTTTTATTTTTTTTGGGGTCAGTTTTAATGAGAAGTGCTGGATGTATTTTTAATGATATTATTGATAAAGATTTTGACAAAAAAGTTAAAAGGACAAAAAAAAGGCCATTAGCTGCAGGTAGAATTTCCGTCAACGAATCTTTAATTTATGTTGTTTTACTTTGCTCAATAGCTTTTTTGGTTTTAGTACAATTTAATTTATTTACAATTGTCCTCGGCATGAGCTCGATGTTCTTAGCTTTTGCTTATCCTTTCATGAAGAGAATTACATATTGGCCTCAATTATTTTTAGGCATTACTTTTAATTGGGGAATTATTATGGCTTGGACTGCAATAAATAATAACATTACAATAGAGATTATAATTTTATATTTAGCAGCCATATTTTGGACATTGGGTTATGACACCATTTACGGAGCTCAAGATATGTCTGATGACGAAATAATAGGATTAAAATCCACATCAATTAAGTTTAAAAAAAACTTAAAATTATTTGTGGGTTTTTCTTATGCAATTTCTCTAATACTTCTTGTTTATAATTTTAAAGACTCTTTTAGTTTAAACTTTTTTACATTATTTTTTACTTTATTTTGTTTGAGTTTATTGTGGCAAGTAACTAAAATTGACAAAAAAAATAAGCATGAATTCTTAAAATTATTTAAAAGTAATAATTTATCCGGTGTATTTTTATTTTTAGGTTTTTTATTTTATTCATTTAATTTATGAAATTTGACGAATTAAAAATTATTTTAAAGAGATTATACTTTGGTTATGTAAAGGCCCATCTCAATAAAATTTTTGTATGTTTAATATTGTCAATCTTGGTAGCAGGAACTTCTTCTTCTATTGCTTGGTTATTGGATCCGGCTGTAAAAAAAATTTTTATTGAAAAGGATCAAACACTAGCTTGGTTAATTCCTTTAGCAATTATTATTACATTTGGTACGAAAGGTTTATCACTTTACTTTGCAAAACTTTATATTTCTATAATTGGGCAAAAAATATCTGGTGAGCTTCAAAAAGAGGTTACAAAAAATATCTTACGCTCAGATGTTCAAACATTAGACTCCAGACACTCTGGAAAATATATTGCTAACATTTTCCATGATACAGGTATGGTCCAGCATTTGGTAAGTACTGGTGTTCTAAATATAATGAAAGATAGTTTTTCAGTTATATTTTTAATTTCCGTAATGTTTTATCAGAATTGGAAATTAGCTCTTTTTGCTATTCTTATGATACCTCTAGCAGCAGGTTTAGCTAAAAATTTGGGAAAACAAATTGGAAAAGCAACCACTCAATCTAGTCATTTAGCTGGAAAATTTGTAACTTTTTTAACCGATATTTTTAAGGCTTCGAAAGTAATAAGAATTTATCAAAAAGAAAAAGATGAAGAAAACAATTCTGAAAATGTTATAGATAGTTTAGTAGAAAAAAAAATTAAAATTCAGAGTATAATTATTAGAGCTACGCCAATAATGGAAACTCTGACCGGAATAATGATTGCTGGTTTTATCTTCTACTCTGGTAAACTCATTAATACAGGAGAACTTGGAATAAATAATTTTTTTTCATTCCTAGCTGCTATGATGCTTGCTTACCAACCTATTAGATCTCTAGCAACTTTAAATATGACAATTTACCAAGGGGCTGCTGCATCAAAAAGAATTTTTTCTGTTATCGATAAATCTATTCTAATTAAAAATGAGGATAAATTTCCAGACCTTAAAGTTATAAATTCAGATATAGAATTTCAAAACGTTAATTTTAAATACGACACTACACTTGATAAAGCTATTAACAATGTCAATTTTAAAATTGATGGTGGAAAAATTACCGCTTTAGTTGGAAAAAGCGGGTCAGGAAAAAGTACAATTATAAATCTTATTCCAAGATTTTATGATCCGCAAAATGGTAGAATTCTTTTTGATGAGCAAAACATAAAAGAAATTAAACTCGACTCATTAAGAAAAAATATATCATTAGTCAGTCAAGATGTTGTTCTTTTTGATAATACGATCAAAAACAATATTCTTTACGCTAATCCAAACGCTTCTGAAGAGGAGTTAAAATTAGCTTGTAATTATGCTGCTGCAGACGAATTTATAGAAAAGCTCCCTGAGAAATATGAGACCATGGTGGGAGAAAATGGGGTAAAGTTGTCGGGAGGACAAAAGCAAAGAATCTCTATTGCTAGAGCAATATTAAAAAAATCACCAGTAATTCTATTAGATGAAGCAACATCTGCATTAGATAATGAGTCGGAGAAAATTGTACAACATGCCATAAATAATTTGATTAAAGATAAGACTACCTTAGTAATAGCTCACCGACTCTCTACAATTCATAATGCAGAAAAAATTTTAGTGATGGAACAAGGTAAGATAGTTGGGACTGGAAATCATGAATATTTAATTAAAAATAATCCTAAATATAAGTCGCTTTACGAGAGTCAGCTAAAATAAGGTGTAATGATTTTACTTTATAAGATTTTTTCATCAGTTTTATATCCTTTGCTTATAATTTTTTTTTATTTAAGAAAAATTAAAAAAAAAGAAGATCCAATCAGATATAAAGAGAAACTTTTTGCCTCAAATTTCAAAGTTGATAGAAAATTTGACTCTAAACTTTATTGGTTTCACGCTGCAAGCATTGGAGAATTTAAAAGTATTTTACCTATTTTAAAAGAATTAATTAATGAAAATAAAGACATTGAATTTCTAATTACTACAACAACATTAAGTTCTTCAATTTTAGCTAAAGAAAAATTAAGTAAAATTAAAAATTCTCGACATAGATTTTTACCAATCGATACATCTTTTTTAACCAATAAATTTATAAAACTGTGGAAACCAAACGCTATATTTTTTGTAGACTCAGAAATTTGGCCAAATTTAATTTTAAATGCTAAACAAAATAAAATACCTTTAGCTTTGATAAACGCTAGAATTACTTTTAGATCGTTTAAAAGGTGGTCAAGATTTCCAAATGTTGCCAAAAAAATCTTTGGTGCGTTTAATCTTAGTATGTGCTCAAACACAGAAACGCAAAATTTTCTAAATAAGCTTAATGTTAACAACGTTCATTTCAAAGGTAACATAAAATTAATCGGAGAGATTAATGAGAATAAATTTAATGAGATAAATGAAAATTTTCTTTCAAAAAAAAGATTTTGGTTGGCAGCTAGCACTCACAAAGAGGAAGATGTTTTTTGCATTAGAACTCATATAAATTTAAAGAGGAAATTTTCTGATATTATAACTATAATTGCGCCGCGACACATAAATAGAGCAAACGAAATTCAAGCCTTATGTGAAAAATTTAATTTAAAATCACAAGTATTAAACAAAAATGAGAATATGTCAGGTAAATGTGAAATTATAATAATCAACTATTTTGGCGATCTTCAGAATTATTATAAATACGCAAAAAGTGTATTTGTTGGAAAATCTATTACCAAAAAATTAAAAAATGAGGGTGGGCAGAGTCCAATTGAGGCAGCAAAACTTAATTGCAAGATCTATCATGGGCCCTACGTTTATAATTTTAATGAAATCTACGAAATTTTGAAAAAATTAGGAATTTCAAATAAAATAAATGACGATATTGAATTAAGTAAATATTTAATCGAAGATTTAAAAAATCCTGTAAAAGAAAGTAATGAAATTTCTAAGATAATGAAAGATCTAGCTGATAAAACTTTAACTGATACTATGAGGTTGATAAATAATTTTTTACAAAATGAAAATAAATAAACCAAAATTTTGGGATGGAAAAATAAATGTTTTATCACTTATTTTATTTCCAATTTCTTTGATATATTTAGCTATTAATTTATTAAGAAAAAAATTTTATAAAGAAAACACATTTAAAATTCCGATAATCTGTGTTGGAAATATTTATTTAGGTGGTACTGGCAAAACTCCTACTTCCTTATTCTTAGCTAATGAAATTTTAAATTCAGGGAAAAAAACATTAATTTTAAGAAAATATTATAAAAATCACAAAGATGAGCACAATTTAATAAGAAAAAATTTTAATAATTTCATTTTGACTAACAATAGAGTCGATGGGTTGAAGGAAGCTGAAAATTTGAATTATGAAGTTGTGATCCTGGATGATGGTTTTCAAGATTATTCAATTAAAAAAGACTTAAATATTATATGCTTTAATCAAAAACAACTAATTGGTAATGGTTTGATTGTACCTGCAGGACCATTAAGAGAGAGTTTATCTTCTTTAAAGAATGCCCATATAGTCATTATCAATGGAAATAAAGATAAAAATTTTGAAAATAAGATTTTAGCGATTAACAATAAATTAGATATTTACTATTCAGAATATAATCCAGTAAATATTAATCAATTTAAGGATAAAAAACTATTTGCTATTGCTGGGATAGGAAATCCTGAAAACTTTTTTCAATTATTAAGAGAAAATAATTTAATTATTAAAAAAAAACTAATTTTTCCAGATCATTATGATTTTTCTAAAAAGGAAGTACAAAATATTTTAGATCATGCTAAAGAAAAAAATTATCAAGTTATTATGACTGAAAAAGATTATTTCAAAATTCAAGATTATAAGTTTGATGAAATAAAATATCTTAAAATTGAATTTAAAATAGATAATCAAAAAAAACTTTTAAAAAGGATAAATGAATTATTTAATTAAAAATATTATTTATTTTCTTCAATCAATATTAATTTATATTTTTTTCTTAATTGGTAGAATAATTGGATTAAAATTAAGTAGAATAATATTTGCAAAATTATTCGCTTTAATTGGACCAATTTTTAAATCAAAAAAGATAATTAATAAGAATTTAGAAATTTTTTCTAAAAAATATCCTAAACTTAAGATTGAAAAAATTCCTAAAAATATGTGGGAAAACTACGGTATGACATTTATAGAATATATTTTTTTAAATAATTTTCGAAAAAATGACTGCCATGTTTCTATAATTGGTGAAAAGAATTTATTAGACATCATTATTAAAAAAAAGCCGGTTATTTTTATATCTGGACATTTTGCTAACTTTGAATTGATGTCGATGGAAATCACAAAAAGAAAAGTTCCTTTAGCCACAATATATAGGCCTTTAAACAATATTTTTTTAAACCATTTTATGGAACATTTAAGAAAAAAATATATTTGTAAAAATCAAATTAAAAAAGGTATTAGTGGAGTTAGGGAGTCAATAGAATATTTGAAAAAAGAATATTCTATAGCTCTAATGATAGACCAAAGAGTCAGTGAGGGGGAAATGGTAAATTTTTGCAATCAACCTGCTTTTACAACAACTTTACCTGCTCAACTTTCAATTAAATTTGATTTAGATATAGTACCTGTCTATGTAGAAAGAAAAAAAAACAAAAATTTTGTTATTGAATTCCACAAAAGAATTAATCCAAAAAACTTTAAAGATAAACTTGCCTTAACGATTGAGCTTAATAACATTCTAGAAAAAATGATATTAAAGAACCCAAATCAATGGATCTGGACACATAATAGATGGAAATAAATTATTATTTTTTTGATTTGTATCTTTCATTTACTTCTTTAGGGGAAAAGTAAGCTTCCTGTAAGTCTACATTCCAATAATTTAAGTTTTGTAATTCAATTTCTTTTCCTGATACTGCACAAATAACATAATTTCCCTCTTCAACTATTTCAAAATAATTGTGTTTAAAGATAAGTTTAGCTTTTTTTTTATTCATCAATAAATTATACAATATATATTTAATCATGAATATTGGATTAATTGGCAGCGGTGGAAGAGAGCATGCTCTGTGTAAAAACATGTATGAGTCAAATCTAGTAAGAAAGATATTTTGTTTTCCGGGAAATGCAGGAACTTCTCAATTAGCTACAAATATTGACGTGAATATTTTAGATTTTAAAAAAATTTTAAAATTAATAAAATTTTATAAAATTGATTTTGTTGTAATTGGCCCCGAAGACCCACTAGTTTTCGGTATAGTTGATTTCCTAAAAAAAAATAAAATTAAAGTATTTGGTCCAAACAGATATGCTGCACAGTTAGAGGGGTCTAAGGCTTTTATGAAAAAAATATGTAAACAAAACAAAATACCTACAGCTGAATTTAAGATTTGTGAAAAGTATAGTCATGTAATTAATTTTTTAAATAATTCAAAATTACCTATAGTAGTCAAAGCTGATGGTTTGGCTGCAGGAAAAGGGGTAACTATTTGTAACACTAAAAATCAGGTAATTAAAACTTCTAATGAAATATTTAAAGGAAAGTTTAAATCTTCTCGTAAAGTTATTTTAGAAGAATTTTTAGAAGGAGAAGAGGCAAGTTACTTTGTAATTGTTGACGAAAAAAAATATAAATTCTTTGGTACTGCTCAAGACCACAAGAAAGTTTATGAAAAAGATCGAGGACCTAACACTGGAGGTATGGGTGCGTATTCGCCAGCCCCTATTGTAACAAAGTCGATAGAAAAAAAAGTTATCTCTAAAATATTGATCCCAACTTTAAAGGCATTAAAGAAAAGGGGTAAACCTTATACGGGATTTTTATATATAGGTTTGATGATAAAAAAAAATGAACCTTTTTTGATAGAGTATAACATAAGAATGGGAGATCCAGAGTGTCAGGTAATATTACCAAGATTAAAAACTGATTTAGTCAAAATTATTATAAATTCGATGAAAAATAAACTTAGTAATACAAAAATATTATGGAAAAAAGAAAAAAGTATGACGATTGTCTTATGCTCTAAGGGATATCCAGGTTCTTATAAAAAAAATGTTGAAATTAAAAACTTACAAAATTTTAAATCTACTAAAAGAGATTTTATTTTTCATGCAGGTACTAAGCTTGTTAATAATAAATTAATAACAAATGGGGGAAGAATTTTAAATATAACTTCAATCGGAAATAACTTTAAAAAGATAAGAAGAAAAATAATTTTAAATATAAAACGATTAAATTTTAAAGATGGTTTTTACAGAAAAGATATTGGTTGGAAAGTTATAGACTGATGAGAATTATAAGTGGGACCTTAAAAGGAAGATCAATAAATTTTTTAAAGAATAAAAATACAAGACCATTAAAAGACTCAGTTAGAGAAAGTATATTTAATATTCTTAAACACTCTCGATTAATTAAAATTAATATTGAAAAATCAAGAGTTTTAGATCTTTATTCTGGAGTTGGATCATTTGGAATCGAGTGCTTATCTAGAGGTGCGGAAAAGGTAAGTTTTGTTGAACAAGACCTTGATGCAGCAAAAATTTTAAAAAGTAATTTATTGAAATTGTGTATTTTAAAAAAAACTAATATTTATATAAAAACAACTGATAATTATTTAATGGAGGATATTAAAGAAAAATTTAATATTTTTTTTTTAGATCCACCTTATGCGGATACTGATTTTTTTCAAAGCCTTCAATTAATTAAAGAAAAAAAAATTTTTGAAAAAAATAATTTAATAATCATTCATAGGGAGAAAAAAACTGATGAAGATTTTAAAAGTTTTTTAAAAATAATTGAAACCAAATATTATGGGAGATCTAAAATTATCTTTGGTATAATTAATTAAGGTAATCTTTGGTATATATCTTCACTTGTTCAACCGCTGGCTGATCATATGGATTAATATTTAATAACTTGCCTATAATTACTGTTTCTATAATAAATAATGAAAATAACTTTCCAAGAATTATCTCGTTATTTGACTTAATTTTAAAATCTCTGAAAGGAATTTTATTTTTAATAAATGCCTTTTTTAATGCATTTATTTGAGCGGATTTTACTTTACTTAAATTTTTTTTATGTAAAAATTTATTAGTAAGAATACTTTTATGTAATTTTATTTTTTCTTTTTGTTTTTTTTCATAACTAAAAATATTAAAAATTTTATCTTTTGGTCCGTCTAAATAAAGTTGAAGTAGACTATGATGATCTTTTGGTACATTTGAAATCATTGGTAAAAAACCTTTATTTTTTTTCCCCAGACTTTCTGCAATCAATTGCTGGCACCAATATAAAAATTTCTTTAACTCCGGAGAATAATTTAAAAAAATCAAATTGTTAAACTTTCTTGACTGCATCAAACATGCAAGCTTAATTGTGCTATTTTTTAAAGTATCTTTATTTTTTTTGTTTAGAAAATCTAATATTTTTTCTCTTATTTTAAATATATTTATTCCCATTAAGTACGCGGGTACCATTCCTACCTCAGAGAGAACAGAGTATCTGCCACCCACGTGACTTTTGTGTTCTATATAAAAGAGGTTAAGTTTTTTGGATAAATCATATAGCAGGTTGCTTTTTCTCTCTGAAATCAAAATAACGTTACTTGAATTTTTTTTAATTACATTAAGTGAGAAAACATTAGATAATGTTTCTACAGTATTTCCAGATTTGGAAATAATAATAAATAATATTTTAGATAGATTTTGATTTTTTTTAAAATTTGTTACTTTTTCTTCATCTAAATCATTAAAAAAGTAAACTTTTTTTTTTATTTTTTTTTTAAAAAAGTTATAAATTGACTCTGAACCGAGAATTGAACCTCCCATACCAATTAAAGCAATTTTTTTAAATTTTTTAAATTTTTCTAAATCTTTAATCTTAAAATTAAATTTATATTTCTTATTTAAAATATTTAAGGTTTTATTATTTTTTTTAATTTCATTTTTAACTTCTAAAAGTATTTTTTCAAATTTCTTGGAAAGTTCTTTTCGTTTCCTTATTTCGAAATCTTTAAGTTTGATGTAATCTTTTAAAAATAATTTTGTATTTATCACTGACGAATTCTATTCAAAATTGAGTCTTCTATTGAAGAAGATTTGTTTTTTTCAGTTTCTGATTTTGGTCCTTTAAGTATTTTCTTTAGATTTTCTTCTTCATTTTTTTTTAGAGTTTTTGTTCCCGGTTTTAAAATTTCCTCATAGTTTGGCGGCATTACTAAAGGTTCTCTTTTTTTTACTAAAAATTCATCTGTGGTAATAACTTTTTCGTTTTTTAAAACTTTTTTTGCATCACTTAACCCGCCGCATGCAGAAAATATAAATAATAACAGTATAACAAAAAAATAATTAAGTTTTGTCATTTATTTTTTTTTTTGATCCATTAAAAAGTAAAATAATTAAACCAACTGTGATAAATATATCAGCTAAATTGAAAGTAAACCAATGAAAATTATTATAGTGTAAATCAATAAAGTCTGGAACTGCTTTAAAGACAATTCTATCATAGAAATTTCCTACTGCGCCACCAACAATAATTGATAAAATTATTTTTTCTAATTTATTAGATGTAAGACCTATAAAAGATAAAATTAAAATTACTAAACCAATTAAAATAGTAATAACGTTATAAAAAATTGTCGTAGTTGAGCTCAATAACCCGAATCCAATACCTGTATTCCAAACTAAATCTAAATTAATATAATTATTTAAATAATATGTATTTTCAGTGAAATTATTTAATATGAATAGTTTTGTATATCTATCTAAAAAAAATATTATTAAAATGACACACAAACAATAGAGATTATTTTTTGAGATAATTTTATTTTTTATTTCTTTAGGATTAATCAAAATATTGACTTTCTATTTTATTGGACAATTTTCTCTCTCACATTTTTTCTCTAAAATTTTCCAACATCTTTCACATTTTTGCCCCTTGGCCTTTTTCACTTCAATCTTGATTTCATCATTATTTGATAATTCTTTTTTTGCTTTTGAGACGATAAAATAATCTGGTAAATCTAATTTATCGAGAAGTTCAAATTTATCCTTTTTTAATATAAGCTTAATTTCAGCTTCTAAACTCGATCCAATTTCTTTATTAACTCTCTTCTCCTCTATAGCAATATTTGCTTCTTGTTTAATTTCAAATAGTTTCAACCACTTTTCATTTAGCTTATCATTTTGCCAACTTGCTGGAATTTTAACAAAATGGTTTTCATGAATACTTTCAGAATTATCTTTGTTCACTAAACTATAAATTTCTTCAGTAGTAAAAACTAAAATTGGAGCAAACCACTTTAATAGACTTTCTAAGATTATGTTCAGAACGATTACACAGTTTTTTCTTTTCTTTGAATTTAAGCTATCACAGTAAAGAACATCTTTTCT
>MDTA01007009.1_pt1 | contig 10379 bp, 7 predicted proteins | sample 811151 | NCBI WGS metagenome assembly MDTA01 (sample SAMN05326648, study PRJNA326480) | marine metagenome | isolation source: seawater | place: Indian Ocean: South | collected 2010 | reverse complement strand
ATGTGATGTTGACTCTGGGAAAACATATCGCCTGTTTGATTTTACAATCAATTCCATTTCAGGAAGAAGGTACTGATCGACCGAAAGTTTAGTAAATTCCTCCATTGAAGTATTTCTTTGTAGTGTTATCTCTTTGAGTTTTTTATTTTTGAATTCTTTTTTTAGTCTATCAAGTTCAAGTTTTTCAAATTTGAACACTTTTTTAGCATTTATAATAAAGTTTTCCTCTGAGACAATTTTTTCTTTTTTAGCTACGATATCAAATGTATCAAAGCTCTCAGCTAAAATAGTTCCATTTCTATCTAGGATGTTACCTCTAATAGGCTCAATAGGTCTCACTCGGATACGATTATCCTCGGCTCTGGTAGTATATAGCTCATGATCATTAATCTGGATTTGGTATATATGGTCTAAATAAAATAATGATATTACAAAAACTATAACTGATGCGACTAGTGCTCTTACCTTGTGCGATGCCCTATCACGAACAGGGTCATTTATATCCTCCCAGCCAGTTTTTTCTTCAAACCTATGCCTTTTTCTGATAGTCTCATTGCGATGCTTGCTTACCATATTTGTATTATAAGTAAGAATTTCAAAAGGAAAACAAATAAAAGGACAAACGGTGATTTAATATGAATTTAGTACCGATAATATTAGGCTTTTCTGGTCTACTAGCGGCATATCTACTCTACGCAGCAGTAAAGAAATATCCTGCCGGAGAAAAAAACTTAACAGATATCTCTGATGAAATACATCTAGGTGCGATGGCGTTCATGAAAAAAGAATATTCCATACTTTTTGTATTCTCTCTAATACTTGTTTTTGGGATATATATAGGACTTGGATTAGACAGCACAATAGCATTTATTGTCGGTGCTTTAAGTTCCTCAATAACTGGTTTTATTGGCATGTATACAGCTACAAAAGCAAATGTTAGAACAGCTACAGCCGCACAAAATTCGGGTGTGAGCGACAGTTTATCAGTCGCATTCTTCGGAGGGTCAATTATGGGCTTAACTGTAGCTGCTATGGGATTGCTAGGTTTAGGGCTCTTATATATCCTATATGGTTCCGATCCTACAACTGCATCAACGATCCATGGTTTTGGAATGGGGGCATCAACCGTAGCATTATTCTCAAGAGTTGGCGGTGGAATTTTTACAAAGTCTGCTGATGTTGGGGCAGATCTAGTGGGTAAAGTAGAGAAAGATATACCAGAAGATGACCCAAGGAATCCAGGTGTAATAGCAGATAATGTTGGAGATAATGTTGGTGACGTCGCAGGCATGGGTTCAGATATATTTGAATCATATTGCGGAGCGATAATCGCAACAATTGCAATAGCATCAACTATGCTCCAAACTGATTTAATTCAACTTGGCTCAAGGGAGGTACTTATGTCACTTCCGCTTGCACTTGCATCACTCGGATTATTCTGCTCAATAATTGGAATATTAATCATAAAGATCCTAGCTTCAAGAGAAGGAAGTAATGAGACAAATATAGCAAATTCTCTCAGAGGAGGAACATTCGCGTCAGCAATTTCATTCATAGTCCTAGCTTACTTTGTAATTATATCTCTGGGCGTAACAGAAAATGCATGGTACGCAGTTCTATCTGGAACGGTTGGAGGAATAATTATTGGTCTTGTTACAGAATATTACACTGGCGGTGCACCTGTTCGAAAAATTGCTGAACAAGGACAAACAGGGTCCGCAACTGTAATAACTACTGGACTATCAATTGGACTACAATCAGTTGTCGTCCCTGTTCTGACACTTGTCGTAATAATTTTCTTATCTAATTATTTTGCTGGATTATATGGAGTCGGAATAGCTGCTGTTGGCATGTTAGCGACTGTTGGAATAACAATGGCAATAGATGCATATGGACCAATAGCTGACAACGCAGGGGGAATAGCAGAGATGGGAGCTCTCGGTGAAGAAACCAGGAAAATCACTGATAGCCTAGATGAGGTAGGCAATACAACTGCAGCAATAGGAAAAGGGTTTGCAATTGGTGCCGCAGCATTAGCAGCACTTGCAATTATCACTGCGTTTGTACAAGAGGTGAACCATAGTCGACAGGAGCCAATTCAATTACTACTGACTGATACAAATGTACTCATCGGCCTATTTATTGGAGGTATGATCCCATTTCTTGTTGGGTCGCTGACTATCACTGCTGTGGGTGATGCAGCCTACAGTATGATTAATGAAATTAGAAGACAGTTCAGGGAAATTCCTGGCCTAATAGAAGGTACTGGAAAACCAGATAATCAAAAGTGTGTAGAAATCGCAACTGGTGCTGCTTTGAAGAAGATGGTCATGCCCGGTGCAATAGCAGTTTTTTCACCTGTTATTGTTGGATTTTCATTCGGGCCCGAAATGCTAGGCGGTCTTCTTGGTGGGGGCCTTGTTAGCTGTATCCTTCTTGCCTTGACAATGTCAAACTCTGGAGGCGCTTGGGACAACGCAAAAAAATTCGTCGAGAAAGGTAATTTTGGGGGCAAAGGGTCAGACACACATAAAGCAGCAGTTGTAGGGGATACTGTAGGTGATCCTCTCAAGGATACGTCTGGTCCATCGATGAATATTTTGATAAATGTCATGGCAATTGTTAGCCTTGTTATCGCCCCTCTACTGTAACTCATTAGGAGAAAAAAATATGAATATACTTTTTTTAGGGGCGCCTGGTTCAGGAAAAGGAACTCAATCAAAAAACATTGAAGAGAAATTTAATATTCCTCAAATATCTACTGGAGATTTACTGCGAGCTGAGACAGCATCTGAATCAAAAATGGGGCAAGAACTAAAAAATATTATGTCATCAGGAAAGTTTGTGAGTGATGACATAGTACTTAAGTTGGTTTCAAAGAAAATCACTTCTAATGACTGCAAAAATGGCTTTATACTTGATGGATTTCCAAGAAATTTAGCACAAGCCTCTAGCTTAGACAGTTTACTGAGTACCCTAAACCTCTCATTAGAGTATGTTTTTCTTATAGACGTTCCAGCTGATTTGATAATCAAAAGGTGCGTTGGGCGAATAACCTGCAACACATGTGGAAAAATTGAAAATGAGTATTTTTCAGAGTTTAGGGAGGGAGATAAATGTGGTGAAGGTATTTTTGTTAAAAGAGCTGATGATAACGAAGAAACTGTCTCAAATCGTCTCAAAGTCTATGCAGAGCAAACTGAACCAATCATCGACTTCTATAAAGAAAAAGGTGTCCTTCATAGGATAATTGGTGGTGAAGATGGTCCTCAGAGGCTAACTGACGAAATTATTTCAATCATAAAAAATTGATAATTTAACTGACAGCATAAGATAATGCTATAATTTTCCACGATGGTTCTAACTAATCATATAAGATACCTATTAGCAGCATGCATAGCTTTTATGTCATCGGCGACTCATGCTGGCGTAATGGATTTTGTTAGTGGGATTCAAAAAAGTGTGCAGGAAACTCTATCTATTGGCAAGATAGAGCCTTACATCATACCTCTTGAGCAAGGTCGTCTTGTGGAAGAGAAAAAATTCAGACAGCTTGACATTGGTTTATCGAGGGAACAAGTGAAGTATCTCCTAGGAAAGCCTTCATCGAGTCCTTTTAATAACGATCACTGGAACTACTACTACTATAACAACTCCAATTCGAAAGAAATCAAAAATCTATCTGTGATATTCAGAAATGAGAAAGTGTTTGAAATTGTTGTAGATCAGAATACTTTCAAAAAGTTTGGTCAAACTGAAAACTCTCAACTAGAGTTGTCTGATACATCTATCATTGAGATTTATGAGAAAAATGATAACACTTCGAGAGAAAAAGTAATAACAGTGTCTCTTGAAGATAATGATTACCTTGATGAAGAGTTGGGCGTTTGTATATCAAATACTTTTGAGACTTTTGAGGATGTGAAAACACTTGTAATATCCGATGAATCTACACTTGAGATCAGAGCTGACAGTCAAAGTCAGACTGGAGAAGAATTTCTTGCAGAGGGGAATGCTGAGGCCGAAAGACAGAGCGATCTGCTAAAAGCAGATAAAATAAAATATTTCACAAATACAAAAAATGTCTCAGCATCGGGTAATGTTGGCTATTTTAATGCAGAGATTTCAGTATATTCTGAATCTGCTGAATACCAAGGTATGGAAAGTGATATCACATTTTCTAAAGCTAAGTATTATAGAAGTAAAAATTCAGGCTCCGGACTATCTGAGAAAATTATTGTCAAAAAAAATAAAGATATTCATCTTGAAGATGCCTCATATACGGCATGTAACGTAGACGATCCTGATTGGGAGCTTACTTCGACTTCCACTAAGCTTTTTGATAAAGATGAGAGAGGTCATTCATATAATATGCTTCTTAAGTATAAAAATATCCCAATTTTTTACTCTCCTTTTATCAGTTATCCTCTGACGGACAAGAGACAGTCAGGAATACTGACACCCTCTTTTGGCTCATCTGGAGATAGCGGATCAGCTTTATCTGTACCATATTACTTTAATTTAGCTGATAATTATGATGCTACTATCGAAGTTACATCCCTTAGCGATCGAGGTGTATTGTTTGATAATGAATTTAGATATTTAGGACAGGATGGGAATAGAAGTTTAATAAATTTTGCACATCTGGAAAACGATGATGAGTATGGTGATGACCGATACATCTACAAAATTAATGATGATAGAATTTTATACGATACTCTTGCTAGTAACAGTAATGGATTAATTGGATCTATAATCAATAGTGTTCTCTCATACAGCAGAGTATCTGATCGAGAATACTTCAATGATTTTGGAAATTCTCTAAGCACTGTTAGCCAGTCTAGTGTAAAAAGAGAAATTAGATTATTTGGCGAGACATATTCAGATAAAAATATTTATAACTATGAGCTATCTTCAGTGTCTTATCAACCATCGACAACTGGCGTTGCTGAGCAGTACGAAACTGTTCCTTCATTTAAATTTAATTATAAGAATAAGAATAGCTCCGATTTTAACTACAATGTTAAGGCTAGTGTTGACAGGTTTGAACATAAAGATAACTCTGTTGTTGAGGGAACTAGGTACTTAATTTATCCTAGTATTGAAATGCCATTGCTTTCAGACGGTTGGGAGGTTACTCCTAAATTTGGTGTTAGGTACATCGACTATAGCCTCGATAACAACACGACAGATCCAATATCTAAGACAACTGCAATAGCAAGTCTTCGTGGAAAACTATATTTCGATAAATTTGTTGGAGATAAGCTTTACACACTAGAGCCCGAAGCGTACTTGTTGTATATTCCAGTTGGTAACCAAGATGGAAATCCTTTATTCGATACAGGTTTAAAAGAATTTAAGTACTCTTTGCTATCAGAGAATAAATTTTATGGTGAAGATAGAATTAATGATGCAAAACAGATCTCTCTAGCTCTGACACATAGAATAGTAGACGAAAGTTCGGGTGATGAGTTGTTCACTGGTACAATTGGTCAATTAATCTATTTTGATGATCGAGATGTTCATTTAACAGATGGTACAAAATCTCATTCTGATGCTTCGAATATTATAGGCCTCATGACTACAAAATTAAGCAGTAACTCATCATTATCGTTAGGTTCAGTTTGGAACCCACACAAAGGCCATGGGATGCGAAACAATATTAGGTATAGGTACAATGCTAGCTCTAGTTCAATGAATAAATTATTTAACGCTGATTATAGATATTTTCGGGGCAGCGGAGAAGAAATAGACTTGTCTGGGGTTTACTCATTTAATACTCAATTTTCTATAATAGGGAAATACAACTACTCGTTCTCCAATAACAGAAGGGATGTAGAGGACCTAATTGATACAATGTTTGGAGTAGAATATGATAGTTGTTGCTACTCATTTAAAATCGTTGCAAGAGATTATTGGACGGGTATAAAAAAAGATAACGCATTATTCATCGAGTTCCTACCTAAGGGTTTGACGACGACAAATAATAAAACATCCGCGTTACTAAGAAAAGGAATTTTCGGTTATGAGGATCGTACAATCTATGAGTAAATTAAAAAGTCTATTTTTTTTGATCCTATTTTTTATAGTAAATACGAGCTACTCATTACAGGATAGTGTCGTAGCAATTGTGAATGACAGAGTAATATTGCAATCAGAGTTAGATGACAGGATGAGGGACGTTAATTCACAAAATTTAAGTAGAATTGAATATGCGAAAATAAAAAATAGCATTCTTGATCAGTTGATTGAGGAATCCCTTTTGGATCAAGCCAGTTCTAGAATGGGCATAAGAATCTCAGACATTGACCTTCAAAATCGTCTTAAGCTAATAGCGGAAAATCAAGGATTGACTGTTCTTCAGCTTAAAGACGCAGTAGAAAAGCAAAATATTAGTTACGTGAAATATCTCGATAAACTGAGAAAAAATATACGAAGACAAGAGCTTTTCAGAACGCAGTTTACCAATAGAGCATATATATCAAATGAGGAAATAGAAAGTTTCTTAAAAAGTAATAAATTGCCAGAAATTGACAGTAGGATGAGAATGAAAGAATACGTCATCCTCGACAAAACAAATAAGTTAAATTTAAGTCAAGCTACAATTATACTTGATGGTATTAAATCGTCTGGACTAGAGGATAGAGAGAAAAAATATCCAGCGTACGATATACAAACGGCTGTACTAGACGATGTACAGGTGCATAAGCTTCCGGATATCTACCAAAGTAATCTCCAGTTACTCGATAAAGACAAGTTCAGTAGAGTATTCAAAACAGGGAAAGGTTTTACGATGCTTCATGTGCTTGCAAGCAATGTTCTTGTTGAGGAGTATAAAGTCAGTCATATTCTCATGAAGACAAATCCTATGGAAGGGCCAAAAGAAATTAAAAACCAGTTTTATGAGATTAAAACAAACGTTCAGAATGGCGACTCTTTTTCTAATTATGCAGAGGAATTTTCTATGGATAAGGTCTCTGCGATCAAAGGGGGGGCTTTGGGCTGGATCACAGAAGAATTAGTAGTGGAGAATTTCAGAAAAGTAATGATCGAAACAAAAGTTGGCGAAGTAAGTGAACCATTCAATACAAGATTTGGATGGCATATTCTATATCTAGAGGACAAGAGAATAAAGAACATCTCAGATAACATTAGAAGAAATCAAGCAATTGCGATCCTAAAAGACAGGAAAGTTGCCATAGCAAAAAAAGAGTGGCTAGCTAAACTTAAAAATCAGGCATACATTGAATATCTTAAATGAGTAAGAGAATAGCTATAACTCTAGGCGATCCAGGGGGTATTGGTCCTGACATATGTGTCATGATGGCGAAATCAAATATTACACGTAATCATATATTTATCACTGATCCAAAACTATTGTTGGATAGCTCAAAAAAACTAAAGATTAAAATTCAAATTAATCTACTGAAAAAAACCACATCGAAGACAGTCAGCGGCTTAGGAATGATAAATGTGTATCCCTTAAAACTAAGATCTAAAAACAAGCCGGGATACATGGACCCAAGGAATGCCTCATTTGTAATAGATACTATTCAAACAGCTGCCGAAGGCTGTATTAGAGGCGACTTTAATGCAATGGTCACTGGGCCGATATCTAAATCCATACTAAATAAAGGTGGTTACAAAATTTCTGGCCACACTGAATTTCTTGCAAAACTTTGCAAATCCAAATCGATTATGATGTTAATGAATGATAGGCTCAAAGTTACTCTTCAAACAATTCATATCCCGCTCAGAAAAATTACTAAAGAGATAACAAAAAATAAAATTATAGAAACTGTATGCATAATAAATGAAGACCTTAAGACTAAATTTGGTTACACCAAACCAAAAATACTTATATGTGGCATTAATCCGCATGCTGGTGAAGATGGACTTCTTGGAAACGAAGAGAATGATATCATCATACCCGCTGTGAAATCATTGAAAAAGAAAGGGGTGGCAATTGATGGACCTGTTCCAGCAGATACTGCATTCATCAAAAAATTCATCAGCAAATATGATGTGATTCATACTATGTACCATGATCAAGGTTTGCCTGTTATAAAATTTGATGACTTCAGCAGAACTACAAACGTAACTCTTGGATTACCAATAATCCGGGTATCTGTCGACCATGGTACAGCTACAGAGCTCGTAGGCACGGGTAAAGCTGACATATCAAGTTTTGCTCAAGCATTAAAAATTGCAAGAGATATTTCAAAAAGTGAAATATAAAAAAAATCTCGGACAGCACTTTCTTAAAGATCAGAATATTGTTGATAAACTAGTCAGGCATATTAATCCGTCGCGTCATGATGAAATAATTGAAATAGGGCCGGGAGACGGAGTATTGACAAAATCTATTATTAATAAAGTGAATAAAATGATTCTAGTCGAGAAAGATCATGACCTTATTAATAATCTCAAGAGTAGCTTTGGTGAATATGAGAACACCTCGATACTTAATATCGATATTTTAAAATATAATCTAGGTGGCCTCAGCAAACCAATGAGAATCGTGGGCAACCTTCCATACAATATTTCAACAGAAATAATTTTTAAAATGTGTAATTGTACTAAGATTATAGATATGCATTTTATGTTACAAAAAGAGGTTGTTGACAGGATAGTTGCCAAATCAAATTCCAAAATCTATGGAAGATTGAGTATCATGGCTCAAACATACTTTGATGTAAAAAAATTGTTTGATATAAGTGAGAATGTTTTCTCACCTAAACCAAAAGTAAAATCCTCATTTGTAAGATTATCTGCAAGAGAATATCCTTTTTACAACAAAAATCACGAAGATATTTTTTATGATATCGTCAAATCAGCATTTGAGGGAAGGCGCAAAATGATTAAGACTTCGCTTAAGTCTTACTTAAACGCAAGTGATTTCACCATGCTAAACATGAAACCAGATCTAAGGGCGGAGAACCTCACCGTGAGTGACTACATTTTGATAAGTGATTATGTTCAAAAAATATAGTTCATATTTATTGTTAGCAAATATGTTATATCAGTATGCAATTTTTTTCAGCTGGTACTTGGGTAATACTCAGATACAAATTGAAAGTGCATTCTCTCTTGGTGTCGTTGCGTTTATCTCTGGACTAGCTTTCATTCTCTTCATACACATCTCGTATTTCCCTAGAGAACTAAATAATTCAGCTACTATACCAACCTTCCCACCACTAATTATGTTATTTTATTTTAATTTAGGCTTCTTCATTGGCATAAGTAACCTCTATGTCTTTCAGCTTTATGAACTTCCGATTTTTCTTGATTTTCTCAGATCCCCAGAATTAGGAGGCCTAGTCATGCTTGCATCCTTTTTCCTGATTTATTCATCAGTGGGTTTATTCAGACAAAATACAGAGGATCCAAATCCAACCACTCAATCAAATAAACTAATAACCACTGGTATTTATAAATATATTAGAAACCCTATGTATCTTGCTTTAGTTCTTTTTCAAATTGGTCTTGGAATATCGCTTAGTTTCTTGCACATTAGCATAATATCTATTTTCACTGCAATCACTTTGCATTATTTTGTAATTAAAAGAGAGGAGACTTATTTGAAGAACTCATTCGGGGCTGATTATGAAAGCTACAAAACAAAATCAAGAAGATGGATTTGATTGTATCTGCTTTTGATTGAGCGTTGATACTAGTCTGCCGTCTGCGAAGCTGATAGTGTAACTCCCACCTTTAATAACATCATCAGATATAATCAATTTAGATAATTCATTTTCGATCTGCGTTTGAATTTTTCTCTTTATGGGTCTAGCTCCATAAGTGTTGTTATCACCAACCATTGATAAATAATCAACTACAGAAGCATCAAAAATAGTTTCAATTGCCATATCACGATACACTCTCTGAGATAATTGGGATAGTTGATTGATGGTTATAGTTTTTAAATTTTCTGCACTAAGTTTATTAAATGCAATAATATCATCAATCCTATTTATAAATTCAGGTCTAAAACTTCCCTGTATAACATCTTTTATTTTATTCTTTAGATCAATGTTAGGTTCACTGAAATACTCAGCACCAAGATTAGAAGTCATGACAATAATTGTATTCTTAAAATCAATAACTCTGCCCTGACCATCATTTAATCTCCCATCGTCGAATAGTTGAAGAAGAATATTCAAAACTTCAGGGTGAGCTTTTTCTATCTCATCCAACAATATAACTGAATATGGTTTTCTTCTCACTATCTCGGTTAGTGATCCCCCTTGTTCATACCCTACATATCCTGGAGGGGCGCCAATGAATCTTGACACATTATGTTTTTCTGCAAACTCTGACATATCCAATCTAATAAGTGAATCTATGTTATCAAATAGTTGTTTTGATAGTTCCTTTGT
>MDTA01027049.1_pt1 | contig 10381 bp, 8 predicted proteins | sample 811151 | NCBI WGS metagenome assembly MDTA01 (sample SAMN05326648, study PRJNA326480) | marine metagenome | isolation source: seawater | place: Indian Ocean: South | collected 2010 | reverse complement strand
GCATTACCCTATTGGATATGCACGCCCGACAAGTCGCCGGCTTCAATCTTCTGGACGACGGACGTGTTTGTGCAACGCAACGCTACAGTTTGGACGGCCGCTCGGACCGCACAGTATGGACGAGCACTGCAGCGTTTGATGGGCGCTGGAGGCCCATAAGCATGCATCGGCGTGGTCACTGATGTTGAGGCTCGGACCTAACCGGCACTAAGACAACTGCGAGGGGAGAGCCGGATAGATGGCGACCCTGTAACTTTATTTGCTGGTGATCTTCAGCAAACAAATGATGTGCTTACCAATATCCGCTGGCAGACTTTTTAGCTTTCATCTGACTTCGCCGCGCTGAAACCAGATCAACTCGCAACGTTCTGCGATATTGCGCCCAGCCGTGAGTTATTTGTTAAAGCGCCAATCATTCATGCGCAATTAGCTGATCTTCATAACACTGCTACTAACCATATTGAATTACTACAGAGAATCAATGAGAAGGTGCTTGAAAGCTCAGGCATCACCAAGCCGCAGTGAAAATTGACTAAACTGCTGGGGTATCTGATTACAGGCTTCCCTTTTTAAACGATTAATTCGTGTTGGTGTCAGCCGGTCGAGATCCACGTGCCGTTTTGGTGCGCGCGCACTGACGCGCACTAAAGGGAAGCGATCTGGATCCAGATTCTCCACGCTGTCCGAGTGCGCTCACTTCAAACACTATGAAAATGCAAGATAAACAATAAGTTAAGAATCCATAAAGGTTTGAAGATCCCAAGGGGGAAATGGCGCGGAAGTTGCAGAAAAAAACAAGGAGCCTTTGCTTCCTGCAGGGGCGCAAACTGTGGAGAAGATTTTATGGAAATACAGATGCAGCCTACGGCGATCTCGAGGATGGGAAGCGCGTTGCTTGCGTTCATTCTAGCCCTCTCTGGAGCTGTCTTTGCCGCCCCAGCATTCGCAGAAGAGGTTATTGAAGAACAAGTGGTAACAGGGGTAAGAGGTAAACCTAGAACCGTGCAGGACTCGCCCGTGCCGATCGATGTTTTCGGAGAGCAAGAGATAAACGACGTCGCGTTTACCGACATGAATGACGTCCTACGTACTTTGGTGCCGTCTTATGGTGTTCGTCGTCAGCCAATAAGCGATGGGGCTACTTTTATTCGCCCTGCTACAATGCGCGGCCTTCCAACGGACAAGACGCTCGTCTTGGTAAATTCGAAGAGAAGGCACAGGGCCGCATTGGTATCAATCGGCGGGTCCGGAACCCAAGGTCCTGACTTAGCCACCATACCGGCTACAGCAATCAAGAGCATTGAGATACTCCGGGACGGTGCATCTGCACTCTATGGCTCGGATGCAATCGCTGGAGTCATGAACTTCATCCTTAAAGACAACAATGAAGGTGGCACGATTACATACGACACTGGGCAGTACTATGCTGGTGATGGTGAGACTTACACGATATCCGGGAACATCGGTATGCCTCTGGGTAGCAACGGGTTTTTGAGCATATCTGCTGAGAAAGCAACGGCTGCCACAACTTTTCGTGGGTCGCAATACTGCGGGTCCTGGTTCTGTTTAGATCCTAACGGCGCCTCTTATAGTGCGTTTGTTGAAAATGGTCGAGAAGATCGAAAGAGTTACGGCCTTGATCCTGACTTCATAGAGCTCGCAAAATCCGCGTCCTACGACGGCGGCGGGCCAAATCAGGTCGTACAGCCATGGGGTAACCCAAACAGCGAGTCGACTCGAATGTTTTTCAACGCTGGATATGATCTCACTGATTCTGTCCAGATCTATGCATTTGGCAACTATTCTGACAGCGAGGGAGACGGCAGCTTCTTCTATCGTTACCCACACAACGGAACCATTGAAAAACTTAGAGAACAAGACGGATCTATATATTTTCCGCTTGAAAAATTCCCTGGCGGCTTCACGCCACGTTTTTTCGGTGACACCACGGATTACTCTATCTTGGGAGGAATCAAGTCGACGGCTGACTCTGGGTTCGGTTGGGACTTGAGTGCGCGGTTTGGGGACAGCACGATTGAATACACGCTTAAAAACACTATCAATCCTTCCATGGGCCCGGATTCGCCGACGTCGTTCAAGCCTGGAGACCTGACGAATCAAGAGATGCAGCTACAAGCCGACTTTGTATATGACATTAGCGATTCTCTAAGTCTTGCGTTTGGTGCCTCTTACTTAGACGAGACTTATAAGGTTGTGCAAGGCGAACTTAACTCTTACCTGGCAGGCCCTTATGCGACACCCGACCCTTGGGACTTCTGCGACGCTGATGGCGCAGCAACAGCCGCGGGCGTGGCAGTAATCGCTAATGGTTCGACATTAGACTGTTCTGACGATTCAGATCCAGTTTACAGAGTAGTAGGCGTCGGCTCGAACGGGTTCCCTGGCTACTCGCCAGCGTTTTCCGAAGAATACAATCGCGATTCAACCGGGTTTTACGCGGAACTGGGTGCTGACCTAAGTGAGGACCTATTCGTACAGGCTGCTATTCGATACGAAGACTACTCCGACTTCGGGGCTGAAACGGTCTACAAGGTGGCGGGTCGATACAGTATTTCCGACAATTTTGGTTTGAGGACTTCGTTTAATACTGGATTCCGAGCGCCGACTCCAGGGCAACAGGGAACGACAAACGTATCCACGCGGTTGCCGAATGGATTTCCTGTTGCGACAGGGTTATTCCCCGCAGGTGGTCCGGTAGCGCAGGCGCTCGGAGCGCAGGCATTACTACCTGAAACTTCTGAGAACTTTTCATTCGGGTTTACAGGATCACTCGGTGATTTGGACTTCACCTTAGACTTCTTCTCGATAGATATTAAGGATTACTTCAGCGCGATCTCTACGTTGGATGTGTCTACAGATCCAACCAGCGGCGATGCGTACGCAAACTATCTTGCGTTGGACGCGGCTGGCGTCTCGGGTGCAAACTCAATCGGTGGTGTGTTTTATTTCACGAACGCATACGACCGCGGAGTGTCCGGCTGGGATTTGGTTGCGACGTACCCATACGAATGGTCGGGTGGAGCCACGACGACTGTGTCTATTACGGTCAACTCCAGTGAGACTGAGTTCCAAAGCGATGCAAGCGATTATTTGAACGCTGAAGGTCGTTACGACACGGTGAATTTTGATCCGAACACGCGCTGGGTCGCGACGGCGAATCATTCCTTCGACGCGTTCACGATTCTGGGTAGGGCGAGCTACTGGGGCGAAGCGTCAAACTACCAAAGCGGTAACGTTCAAGAGTTTGACTCTCTAATGATGTTCGACATGGAAGTGAGCTACGCCGGTGACGGCTATATGTTGGCTTTCGGTGGTCGGAATATCTTAGATCAGTATCCGGATAAAGATAAAATCTCCGATTATTGCTGTGGTCGCGACTATCCTTCGGGCAGCGGAATATCCTGGCAAGGTGGCTACTACTACCTGAAGGTCCGGAGAGACTTTTAACAATTAGGTTAGCAAACAAAAAAGGCGGGGTTGCCCGCCTTTTTTAAAACATTAGATGCCTCTCAATCAGCTCAAGGCTTCGAGCACCTTAGGCATAGCAGCGATATATTTTTCTACGTCGGGTATCTTCCCCATGCTCACCCTGGACCAACTGGTGTAGTCTTGATAGACCCCTCTTATCAAAACGTTTTCCTTAGCCATTCCCTGACGAAAATCTTCGGCATTTATTGAACCGAGATTTACAAACATAAAGCTGGTTTGAGATGGCAACGCCATTAGACCGTTTGCTTTGACCGCCTCGGAAATCATCTCTTTGGCTTCGATTATTTTCGATTTAGAGTAGGCTAAGAATTTTGTGTCGTTGTAGCTTGCTACCGCGCCAGCGATACCAGCCTGATTCAAACCGTAGCTGCCCATGCCATAGGCGGAGATAAGTTCGGCGGTTTCCGGAGCGGCGATCATGTAACCGACTCGCATTCCCGCCATTCCATAGATTTTTGAAAATGTACGAGCTACGACTACGTTATGACCGGCTTTTACAAGCGGTACCATGCTGTTGCCCTCTGGGTCATCGGTTACTTCATTGTAGGCTTCGTCAATTAATACCATCGTTGTTTTTGACGTTTTTTCGCAAAACATTTTTAGCTTCTGTGGTGAAACAATCGAGCCGGTGGGGTTATTCGGATTGCATATTTGCGCCATCGAGATCGTTCCATTCACCGCAAAGAACATTGCATCTAGGTCGACGGAAATGTCTTCCGTTTTGGGTAATCTGATAATTTTACTTTTGCTGTTCTTAGTTCCCATCTTGGAGGTCGTGTCCCAAAAAAGATCTGAGCCTAAGATATTCCCGGTTTCGGCAGCCATCGTGGCAAGGCTCGTGAGCACGCCGCTAGAGCCAGAACTTAAAATGATATGGTCTTTCGTGAGGCCATGACGCTCCGCGATCATCTCTTTCAACGTCTCTGCGGTAGAATTGACGTAATAAGCCCCTTTGCCGATCGCTTCAGTCATTGCCTTAATTGCGGATGGACTTGGTCCGTAGGGATTTTCATTCGCGTTTAGTTTAGCCACGCCAGGGGCTGGCCCGTACATAGGTGTACGCAGCTTGGCGCTGGTCGACTGCGCTAGAGCAAGATGTGGCGTTAGGAGACCTGCGCCCATGGTTGCTGCGCCGGCAGTTAAGAAGTTTCTCCGAGAAAGTTGTGCAGTAATAGTCATTTTCTACCTCTTGATTGTCATACTTGTGTGGATTTCCAGAACATTGCGATTGAAACTAGGACTAAATAAACGCCGAAGAGTCGCTTCAGGTTTTTCTCGTTCAAGCTGTGCGCCCAACGGGCGCCAATGGGAGCAGTAAGTATAGACATCGCTCCAACCGTAACTAATGCCGGGAGGTTTACATAGCCTACGGAGCCATAGGGCAGCCCAGATTTCCCCAAGCCCATTAGAGCGAAGCCGATTGCTCCGGCTAAGCCGATAATAAAGCCCACGCCGGATGCAGTTGCGACGGCCTGGTAGATCGGTCTTCGACATGTGACCATAGTAATGACAGTGACCGTCCCTCCGCCGATGCCAAGCAGGGCTGAGAAGCCCCCAAGCAGGGAGGCCAGACTCGCTCTTGAAAACCCGCTAGGCATATTCGGAGCAGAGGAGGCATTGGGGGCAACCGCATCGGGAAAGAGAAAGTAGAGGGAGTAGAAGAAGACCCCTACTGCAAATACAACATAGAGTTGGTCACCATCCGTTATGGAAGCAATGGCCAATCCTAATATGACCCCGAGAACCAGCCAGAGTGCCCAAGATTGCAGCACGTCGAAATCTACTGCCCCTCGACTATGATGAGCCTTGACCGCCCGCGCGGATGAAATAACTATCGTAGCGAGCGACGTACCTATAGCAACAAAAATCAAATCCGGGTTGGGGTCTTCAAGGAACGAAAACACAAAGACGAGGGCAGGTACAACTACGAAGCCCCCGCCGTTTCCAAAAAGTCCTGCTGTTATACCAGCGGCACCCCCTGCCAATGCCAAAGTCAGCAGAAGTATTAAAATTTCATTCAAGAGTTGCTCTCTTAAAAGCCCGTTTTTTTTGGTAATTCGAGCCGTGACTGAAGCGCTTCAAGGAGCGTGCCAACAAAGTGGGTAACTAGACGATATTTCGATTTTATGTGCTTAATAAAAACCCATCTAAAACAATGACTAAGGAGGGAAAAAAAGGCGGTCTTTTGTTAACGACCTTCGGATTAAAGGAAAGTAATTCTGAGTGGGTATCGCTGCACACTATCGGTGCACGACTGTGCTGATTTAGCGCATATATTTACCCTGATGTCTGGGCATCGATACCACTAGCGATATAAAGGTGCTGACACCCTATATTTAACTCGTCCCGATCATATAAATGGGAGGTTCAGGGTTGATCCCTCGAGTTGGTCATGTGGTATAAGTTTTGCTGAGCATTAGTTGAAGATTCTTATCAGGATGTAAAGAACATGACACTTTGGATGCAAAGATTTCTACTATTTGTTTCAACCATATTGACGACGGCTGCGTCATCAGGTGTTGCGGCTGAGACCGATCTTTCTGGTATGTATGACGTTGGTACGCTTACACCTCTTGAGCGTCCGAAGATGTATGGGGACAAATTATTCCTTACACCTGAAGAAGCGAGCGCTATAGAAACGCAATTTGCTGCCAGAGTTCGGCGAGCAAACGCCGATAGTGACCCCAACCGCTCCGCACCGGAGTCTGGAGGCAGAATCGGTGGCTACAACATGTTCTGGCTCGACGTAGGCGAGTCCGCTGCGAACATAAATGGTCGTTTCAGAACGTCGATCCTTACATCCCCTAGCGACGGAAGAATCCCCGCGATGACCGAATTTGGAATGAAGAGGATGGCGCAGCTGCAAGCACAATGGCGGCTGTTATGGCGTTCGCAGGATCTTGCAGCCAGCAAGAATACCGGAACGGCTTGGTGGCTCGAGAATCCCGATGGTAAAGGCCCTTATGACGACATAGAGCAGCGTCCTTTGGCTGAGCGCTGCATCGTCGGATCTAGATCGACCGCCGGCCCGCCAATGCTGCCGAACATATACAACAATCATAAGCGCATCGTTCAAACGCCTAGCCACGTGATGATCTTGACGGAAATGAATCACGACGCGCGAATTATCCGAATTAACGGCAAGCGCGATCCTGAGCAGCCTAGCAGCTGGCTAGGCCACTCAGTGGGTTACTGGGAAGGCAGTACTTTAGTAGTAGAGACAGCAAATTTCGGCCAATTCCCTGCGCTTTCTGGCGCAAACGAGAATCTCAGGGTGAAAGAATACTTTAGTCGAAATCTCGATGGCGCGCTCCTTTATAGATTTGAAGTCGACAATCCTGACGTATGGTCAAGGCCTTGGGCAGGGGAATACACCTGGGCGCCCAGTAATGGCAAGCTTTATGAAGTCGCCTGCCACGAGGGTAACTATGCGCTGGGAAATATCCTGCGAGGGGCTAGGCTGCTAGAGCAAGAGGCTGCTCTATCATCAGGCTAGAAGCGCACTGCAAGATTTGCTCAATTTTATGAGTTATTACCGTAGAGTGCGCTCACAGCCAAAAGACTGGGTTCATCCTCGACAGGTTAGAGTCTAACCATAGTATGCAAACATGAACCACGCCTCTGACGGCGGTCAGATTTGGAGCTCATATAAGCGATAATGCCATCATCACCAGACAAGCCAGTGAGCCCAGCCACAGCAAGGTCCTGACGTAGATCGTGCCCGCTATATAGCTTATCGCGAATGCGGTTCGCAACAGTAGCCAGTATGTCATCAGCGTGGAATTATCGATTCCCATAACAATTGACAAAACGCTCAGCGCCAGAAATGCTGGCAAACTTTCTTGCAGGTTTGCAGCGGCGCGTTTGGCTCTGGCGCAGTACAACGACTCGTTTGGATCGCTCTGATCTCTATTCGACAGTAGATAATCCAATCGGTCTAGACTGAATATCGCAGGCGCAATCCAGAATTGCACCAGCGCCAGTAGCAAAGCCATAATGATTAGAAATGTCATCGTACCCTCCTTAGTGGTTGAGGCCTCAAATGGATACTACGAGGCGTGGTTGTAGCCGCAAAACCGCAATTTCATCGGTGAAAACGGCTACCCGTGGGGTCGTAGTTGTGGAGCTTTTGGGGCTGTAAATTTTTTCTGCAGGAACTGATAACGTTTTTAAGCGCCGATCCGCATTTTCCCGAGAAAGTCCATTTTTCCTATTTTTACGCCTTTCATCCTCAATATGTCGTAGGCGGTGGTCGCGTGGAAATAAAAGTTTGGCAGCGAAAACGAAAGTACAAAATTCTCTGTGGTAAATGGCATTTCGTTAGCGCCAAGTTTGAAGACGATCGTTTTTCCCGCTAAGTCATCAATCTCGTCAGCGCTCTGGCCATGCATAAAAGCGACGCTCTCCTTGGTCACTGCTATCAGCCGTTCGAAGTCATCTTCGGTTGGTTTGTGGTTGAAGGCATGCATTGGTGGCGCAAATTCTCCGGAACTTAGCGCTTCTATAGTTTTCACAGAGTGATGATTCAAAGACATCACCTGAAAGTAGAAATTCTGCATATCCTCGTAGAGAACACAGTCGAGCACATCTGTAAGGTTTATCCCCTCTGATTCGCAGTGTTTTAGACCTTTTTCTAAAAAGCTGACGGTGCCTTCGAGCACTTGGGTATAGGAACCTACAGTCAGGTCATACAGTTTAGTGGCCATGCTTAACTCCTCTTCTTTTGATTGAGATTACTGCCAATGTGTTGTCGCAGCGAATTCATTTGGTGGTCGCTCACCTCCGCATGCTTCGTTGCTCCCATGATCTCACAACACCGTCGTCATAGCTGCGCAGTTGACGTTTGGGCGGTCAGCTAGTCGTTGCGACGCATTAAGCAGCCGGCAAAAGGTGGGTGGAATGGCACTTGACTATTTGAATACGCCGCTTTTCAAGACGCTGTACACGTATGCACCAAGGTTACGCCTGCCACGATCAAGAATAAGCCAGCTACAGTAGGCGCGTTTAAGGTTTGCTGGTAGAAAATCGCGCTAAGCAGCGCCACGGAAAAAACGCCCAGCCCTGCCCAAGAAGCGTAAACCACAGCCAGCGGGAGTTTCTGCACGACTAAGCTCAACAAGTAAAAAGATCCGATGTAGGAACTCGTAACCACTGCGGAGGGAATCAATTTGCTGAAGCCATCAGCGGCGGGCAGAAGTAGAGTGCCAATCACCTCTAAACCGATCGCTGCAAAAAGTAACCAATAGGCGCTCAAAATAAATCCCCAATGTGTAGGTTTGAGACATGCACCATAGCGGTCGGATCTAGGTGTCGGATGTACTATATCGTTCCAGCCGAACCTCGGCCATCAGCTGAGCCAAATGAGAGAGGACCTCGCAGAATGGGTGCCCGCAAGAGCTACCCTAGAAATGCAGACGCTGGTGCGGTGTGCTGCCTCGCGCCCACTGCGTGTTAATGTAACGGCAATTCCAAAGAGACGGATATGTATAACGCATTTCTAGCGGGGTTCGGCCTAGGACTCAGCCTGATTACAGCGATCGGTGCGCAAAATGCGTTCGTGCTCAAGCAGGGCATTCGTCGGCAGCATGTGTTTTGGGTCTGTCTATGCTGTGCGCTGTCAGACGCGGTGCTCATTGTTTTTGGGGTGACCGGATTCACCACGCTGTTAGTCCTGTTTCCTTGGGTCGATCCCCTAGCACGCTACGGAGGTGCGCTGTTTCTATTGGTCTACGCCCTGCTCAGCTTTAAAAGTGCAGTTTTTGATCGTAGTAGTATGGAGTTATCCGCTGCTGCAAAGCCCCAGTCCCTTGCCGCGGCACTGCTGGTGTGCCTGGCGATGACCTACTTAAATCCCCATGTTTATCTAGACACTGTGGTCCTGCTCGGCTCAGTCTCTACCCAATACGGAAACCAGCGTGTGCACTTTGCGCTTGGTGCGGTTGCAGCAAGCTTCGTCTTCTTTTTTTCGCTGGGCTATGGCTCGCGATATTTAGCGCCGTTATTCACCAAACCTCTGGCTTGGCAGATGCTCAATGGTTTCGTCGGTTTGATTATGCTGGTTATTGCCATAAGTCTGGTGGCTTAGGTTGGCACGGTGCTGATTGTGCATGCTGTGATATTGGAAACAGACTTTGTTGCTGCGACTTTCGGAAAAATTGGTCTGTAGCCACCTGCGTTGTAGTAACACCTGAAAAACAGGAGAATTATGGAACTCATGTTAGCGTCTGAATGGTGGTGCGGAACTCAGCAGTAAATGGAAGGTAGTAAGAGGGCCATTACTTATTTGGGCCCCGCTGTGGACTGCAGTACGATCTGATTTAGATTTGTAGCGATCAAATGCGAAATAAGATGCAGGCGTCAGGCTGATCAATTTAGAGATAGGAGTGAAATAATGAGCTATACCTCGTTTTCCATAGGGCGACCGGGCAGGGCTTGGGACGGTGTTGAACCTGGGTCCGATAAGTGGGTTGCAATGCAGGAAAAGCAAATGAGCATAATTGCCCAAGCGGGAGGAACGACTGTTGCTGGAGGCTGGGCGTCTGGCATCGGCAAGTTTATCAATATCAATACCTACCCAGATATTGAATCTTCGAAGAAAGTAATTGCGACACTTGCAATGCATCAGCTATTCGAAGTGGAATCCTCTGGACCGTTTATACCTACCGAAGAATTTATGGCCCTTGTTGGTTAAGACAAAACTTAACTTGCCGATTTAGCCCTGATGTCGGTGGCTAAATCGGTGCTATCGCTGTGGCCAAGCGCCTGTCGGAATTAAAAACCGCTCGTGCATGGCCATGCGTAAACTTTGCGACCTCGAACCATACCCAACCAAGCTATGCCGTCCGGAGCGTCGCAGTGTTCTGAGCGGAGT
>MDTA01213631.1_pt1 | contig 10382 bp, 8 predicted proteins | sample 811151 | NCBI WGS metagenome assembly MDTA01 (sample SAMN05326648, study PRJNA326480) | marine metagenome | isolation source: seawater | place: Indian Ocean: South | collected 2010 | reverse complement strand
GTCTTTGCGGCAGGGATATTGATGGGTCCAAACTAAATCACCGGTTTGCGAGTCTACGCAAAAAAGTGTATTCTTCCCATTCTCATTTCCCTGACAATAAGCATGTCCGCTAGATTCAATGACAGAAGAGTACCCCCATCCGATCTTCATTCGCCAAAGTTCTTCAGGTTCATCATCCCCCCACTCTACCCTGAGGTTTTTTTCATTGGAATAATGATTGCGTTGATTGCCTCCATATGAAACCCAATCCGCAGTGTAAACGGTAGATTGAAAGGAGAGCATACAAATAATTAAGCCATGCCATAAAGTCATCGAGACAAACCTTTCTAGGGGCTTATCAACCTGTCAATGCCAATTGCTTTAATTGAAATCAAAGTGGACCAATCTTATCTTCTTTTCCAATCGATAAATTGAGATTCAACTGATCTGCATAATAGCCTGTCAAGTTGGAAACTAGTGCGTCCGAACCAAACTTTTTAGCCGATAAGGCGACGACAACAAAATCAGTTCCTTCGGGAACAGCAAATTCTGTTTCTAGTTTCTCCCAAGTTTGAGGACTAACATCGCTTTTCAGGGGATTCTGCTTATGAGCTAAGGTTCGTTTTGGCAGACCCAAACCACCGCTTATAGCATGAAAGGACAGCGAAAACTCAGTCGAATCGTCAGCAGGTCCTACTCCTTGATTAAAATGAACTTCAGCATCAAAGCTTGCCTCCCCTTTGTTAACAACATCATGAAGTTTTCTTAAGTCCAAGACTTGAATAGTTTCAGAAACCTCCGCACTTTGTGCATCTACATTCACCTCCATTTCACTAAATTTAATCATTCGGTCACCTCGGTAAGGTAGTACGCCCATTTCAGCAGGAACGCTCAGGTATTCTTGCCGGTTCCATGAAGCGATGTCGCTTTCAACCATAATTAAACCGCCATCTGCAAAACTTTCTTCATTCTCCAGAATTTCAATACCTCGGATTGCTTCACTGTTTGCATCTTCAGAATTAATACCAGCTAAAAACCACATGGAAAACCTTGAGGAATTAAAAGCTGAATTTTGCCCATACGGGCTTGATTGGTTGACTGATGATTGAGTTAAAACATCATCAATCAATAGAATGTTGTTTTCGCTTCCTGCTCTTTCGTCTGAATAGTAATAACCAAACCAAACTGAAGCCAAAATCACAATCGAAGCTGCGAGTGATATAATGGTGGAAAAGCTTATAATCTTAGCAGATTCTTCCGTTGGTTGACGGTGGAAAAGAGCATCACTTTCCTCCCAGTGCAACAAAGATTCCTGAAGCATCAAATAGGAATATCTTGAGCGACAAGTAGAGTCTGTATTCAACAGCTCAAACAATCTTATGCTTTCGTCATCCGTAAGTAATTGATCGATTAGCTTACTTGTTAAAAGATCAATTTCAGCACTATCAAAGGTAGATTTCATAAACAAGAGGTACAAGGTATTAGCACGGAATGACAATTTCGTACGTTTTTTTTAAAAAACTAAAATTCTACCTCTTTGTCATATGCTGAAAGTTTGTTGTTCACACAGGTACTAAGATTCTGTCTGATACGATGTAAAGTAGCTGAGATTGATCCCAAAGGTCTTTGTACTTGGATGGATATATCCTTTAGATTTAATTCCTCTCGAAATCTTAGTTTTGCGATAATACGCATGTGTGAGGGCAATAAATCATAGCATTTCAAGAGGGCTTTTTGTACAAGCTGCACTTTTTCTGAATCAAAATCATCTACAGGAATGGAATCAATAATATCATTACTGAAATGTAGTCTGCTTCGCTTGTTTTTGGTTATATGTCTCATAACCTGAAAACGAGCGATTTTAAAAGCCCAACCTTGAAAATGACCTTTGGGATCAAACTCAGCCGCTTTTTTACATAAAATTAGATTGGTCTCTTGCAAAACATCTTCCGCATCCGACCGGTGGGGTAGTAACGATAGAATATATCCATAGAGTGATCTCTGAATGCTGGTTAAATTCTGCGAAAATTCAAATGAGATCTTTGGATCACTCATAATAAATGATTCAGCATGTGGACCTACAGAATAGATTGGACATTGCGTTAAAATAAAATCCACATGGAGTGTTGCCAAACACAATAATCTGTTTTCACTTATCGAATGCGTGCTTGGCATTGCCTGTTAATCATCACTATCACTATCTCATTATTTATTTTTGGGATGTTTAGAAAAGATATTGAAGAAAATCTTGATTATTCCAAGTACGAGCAGCAGGAAACGGACAAAAGACAAACTGAAAACTTAAATTTAAAAGAACAGACGATCAATGCTGAAGGAGAGAATGCCCAAACCGAACAACACTTAGGCACAATCACCAGTTCAAAAACTTGGGCGGAATTCGAGAGTAGGTTGACCGTACCAGTAAAGAATAAGTGGGCTCTTCATTGTTTTTCGAAAATTATAGAATCAAAAAGATTCAGAGATTTATTATCAGGAAACTTAAATGAGAAAATCACCGTTATGGAACAAATATTCAGTCCTTTTGAAAACTCATTCTTTCTAGAAAATAAATCTGAAATTCTTGGTACACTTTTCTCTACAAGGATAGAGAATGAAAAAGAAGACAATTTTTTAATTATCTGTAGAGGTCACAGCATGCATTGTGCAAAATTGTTGGCTAATGTACTTTTTGAAACCCTAGATTTGGCAATAAAAAATGAAAGCTATACAAAACCGCTTTTAAATCATTTACATGCCCAGTTTTTAACCATACAAAAACTTCAAGAAAAAGTGGATCAGATAAAGATACAATTACATGGAAAAGTTAAAGATGATACTCATAATATTGAAAGTATCGCTCTGCAATCGGAGCTTCTCCAATTAGAAGAGGAATGTAAGGATATGAAAAGTAATCTAAAAAAAGTAGATGAATTGTATAAAAAGAACAGAGAAACCCTGCAATTCTTGGATATTGATTATATATACAATTATGGACGAGTTCGTGAGTTTAAAAAGATTATAGAAGATCTCGAAATGCTAAAGACTAATCGTAAATTAGATGAATTTATGTCTACTGAAATTGAAAAAAATATTGTGGAAAATTTACGTCTACTTGAAACGGAGATAATTACGGCCATTGATCAACTGAAATCGATGACTAAAATTACAGTCGAACGACGGATCGAATTACAGAAAAGAATTGTAGATATCAACAAGGGCAATGCAGAAAATTTGCATAACCATCCACATTTTAAACTATTGAATGAATTAAATACTACACTGCTACAAAAGCGTAATGATTATCATTTATTATATTCTAAATGGGATCTAGTAAAAAATAATTATATGATAAATTACTAAACTATTTATTAGTTCTTATATATAGTAGAAATTTTGTTTTTCTATGTCAGATAAACCTTTTATTCAGAATTCACTTTTCTTTGACTTACAAGCAGCGACAAATGTATCCCTCTTGGCTATACCCCAAGGCTTGGCGTACGCACTCGTTGCTGGTTTACCTATCCATTACGGACTTCTTGGGTCTGCATTCGCCTCATTTCTTGGAGGTGTGATCGGGAAAACCCGTTACATCACTCTAGGCCCTACCAATGCCACATCCGTATTACTTTTCGGAGTGTTTGCCAGCATGGGCTTAATTCAACAGAGCGGAATAGTGTCACAACTTGGAATCGAAATACTCCCATGGATTATTTTTTTTGCAGGTGTTTTGTTGATTGCCGCTTCTTTGTTACGAATTTCTTACATGGTTCAATTCATTTCCCGAACCGTAATCACTGCCTATGTAACGGCCGCTGCTTTTCTAATTATTGCAAATCAAATGAAACACATCCTAGGTTTAACATTTCCGGAGGGCTCAACCCCATCCTCTTTTGTCGAGATACTTGCCTTTTTGTTTAGTTCTGCAGAAAGTATTTCTCTTCCACCTCTTTTACTTAGCCTGCTTACCGCTTTGATATTTATCTTTTTTCAATCAAAACTCAAAGCCTTCCCAAATGTTGCCCTTACTTTAATGATCTCCGCCCTTGTTGCCTTAATTTTCAAGCACAATGGCTTTGATTTAACTTATTTGGATTCCTTTGATAATGATTGGACTTTTCTTAGCATACCCTCCGTAAACGGACTCTCCCATCATTGGCAGACCATCCTTTGGTCATCTTCCGCAATTGCACTTCTTTGTCTTCTCGAAGGTCTGTCCATTGGAAAATCTTTAGCCGCAAGATCTGGCCAACGAATTGATACAAATCGAGAAACCCTTTCAATTGGACTCTCTAACATTGGGTGTTCCATGTTTTCGGGGATGCCAGCCTCTGGTTCTCTTACCCGTTCCTCTCTGAATGTAAATTCAGGAGCCATCTCTCGGTTTTCAAATATTTATACGGGTGTTTTCATTCTCATTGGTTACTTTCTTCTTGGGGATCTTGTTGCCTACATTCCCCTTGCCGCATTGGCAACCTTAGTGATTTTCATCGGCACTTCCTTATTCAAATCTAGGCAAATTAAAACGGTGTCCAGGGCGACACGATCAGATGCCATTACCTTTCTGATTACTCTTATCATCGGTCTTACTCTTTCATTACAGATCGCTATTTTCGTTGGTGTCATTACTTCGATTATTTTCCTTCTTAAAAAGGTCGCCGAACCGGAAATGGTCGAACAAGGATACACTGAGGATGGAGAACTTGCTGAAATTTCAGGAAAGACAAAGAGACCTGAACCTGAAGTGTCAATTGTTCATGTTGAGGGAGTCCTTTTTTTTGCTGCTGCAGACCTATTTTACGAACAGATAAGGCGTGTTGGGGAAGATGAGAATTTACGGGTTTTGGTGTTAAAACTTCTTCACGCACATCACCTAGATGCCACTTCTGTACTGGCTCTTGAAGAATTGCTCGACTACTTGAAGGAAAAGAATTGCCATGTTTTGCTTTGCGAGGTGAGGAGAGATGCTTTTCGTATTTTAAGAGATTCCGGTGTTATGGCTCGGATTAATAGAAAAAATGTTTTTCCACACACTGTAAGTAATCCAACTTTATCGACCGCAAAAGCGATAAAAAGAGCGAAGGAACTTGTTGCTGGCATGAATGCAAAGGTAACGATCTACTCCGAGCAAAAATAAGTGTAAGCCTAATGATTGTCCAAATCGTCGGTTTTCTGAATTAACGGGTCCTTAAAATCTTCCTCTTCTTCCAAGAAAGGATCCTTTTCGGGCAAAACGAGCTTTTTTTTATCTTCTTTCAAAGACTCGATTTTTTTCTCAAGTTCAGAAATTAAGGTGTGATTCTGCCTTTCAAGTGCATCAACCATAATTTCTTCAAGTTCTGCCAATTCAGCTTCAATCTTATCTAAATTCTCTTCTAGTTCGATTGATTTCCTGTTCTCTTCTCTGGCAGCGACAAATCGAGTGTGGTTGTATTGCTTAAGGGCGACAAGTTCTTCTTCAAGATCTAGCTTCTGCTTATTATTTTCCGCTATTTCTAGAAGAATTTGGTCCCGTTCTGTCTGGCCGAGGTTGGGATTATAAAGCCTTTGCTCTAGTTCACTGACTTTTTTCTGAATCGCGGTTAATTGCTCCTTAATGCTCTTCTTTTTACTAGAAACATCTTTTTTGGGTGCAATCAGTTTCTTCGCATCCAAAAAAGTCGTATGTCCACCTTCTTCAATGGACTGAAGTTCCTTTAACAGAAGCTCAATCTCGCCACTACAGGAATCAATGTCATCAGATAAATCCTGACCCGAACGCATCCCCTGCCTCAACTCGCGCAATTTAGCTCTTTGATCTCGAAGTGCATTTCTTACTTCCGATCTTGCCAGCCTTTTCTTTTCAGCAGGGGAAGATAGTTTTTTATTAGAATCTTTACTCGTATCAGACATTTTTTATATTTTTATAAACTAATTGGCTTTTATATTCAAGAATTCTAGAGACTGTTTTGTGAAATTCATTTTCATTCAGCTTAAGCAGGCAGTCGAAAAAACTCTCGAGTTACCCGATTAGTCTTTTCGGCTAGTGCATTCGGACACATTTTGAGTCTGTCCGCAAGGTACTCCCCAATATATGAGAGGTAGGAAGGTTCATTTTGTTTCCCCCTTTTGGGAACAGGAGCGAGATACGGACTATCCGTTTCAAGCATCAATTTTTGGATTGGATAGTTTCGTAGCACATCCCTTAATGAATCGTTGTTTTTAAAAGTGATGATTCCTGTAAAGGAGGCCAAGCCTCCCCTTTCAAGCAAAACCTTTGCTTGATCCTGTCCCTCTGAAAAACAATGAAAGACAACCGAATTCCAATTCATTCCGCTTTCATCAATTAGTTCCACACAGTCTTCGAATGCATTTCTAGAGTGAACGATGACCGGGCAATCTAACTGTCTTGCCCATTGCAACTGCTTGTCAAAAGCGGCTTTTTGGTGGTTTACTATCTGGGTTCTTTTCATTTCTTCACTAGGAAGCATAAAGTAATCCAAACCTATCTCCCCCAAAGCAACTGGTGGTTTTTTATTATCCCAATATTTTCTAAGACCCCGAGTGTTTTGCTCCCAAATCTCGTCAACATAACCAGGGTGCAAACCGATTGAATAATAAACCATCTCCTGATATTCGTAAGCTAAATGAGAATAAATGTTCCAATCCTTGGGAGAGGTACCCACCGTGATCATACCAGTCACCGATGCATTTTGGGCACGATCTATTACCCTTGCAAGCTCTCCTCGTTCCCAAAAGGTTTTTAGGTGACAATGACTATCAAACCATGACATCTACTCGACGAATAAGGTAAGAAGTGCCATGATCGGCAACCTTAAACCATCAAATTAAAAATTATAACATCATACAATCCATGGAAAATGTCATCATATTGGGTACTGGATGTGCTGGATTCACAGCCGGTATCTATGCCGCACGAGCTAATCTCAACCCGCTTATATTAGAAGGCAAACAACCTGGCGGACAATTGACCACTACTTCAGAAGTGGAAAATTTTCCAGGCTTTCCGGAAGGGATTGACGGTTATTCCCTTATGGATCATCTCCGAAAACAAGCCTTAAAGTTCGGAGCTCGAGTGGAGCATGCATTTGTTGATCGCGTTTCATTTTACGAATCTGAAAAGAGCCTATTTGCCGCGGAAAAATTATATAAAGCAAAATCAATTATCATTGCCACTGGAGCAGCTCCCCGTTTGTTAGGAGTGCCTGGAGAAAAAGATTTGTTTGGGGGGAAGGGTGTGACCACATGCGCAACTTGTGATGGAGCGTTTTACAGGGGAATGGAAGTGGTGGTGGTTGGTGGCGGAGATTCCGCCTGCGAAGAGGCTCTTTTCTTAACTCGTTTTTGCAGCAAAGTAACTTTAATTCATCGACGGGAAGAATTGAGAGCGTCCAAAATAATGGCAGAAAGGACTCTTGCTCATGAAAAAATCGAGCCACTTTGGAATTCTGCTGTTGAAGAAATTCTTGCAGGGGATGACGGAAAAGCACGAGCAGTCCGGGTAAATAATCTTAAAAGCGATGAAAAGAAAGAGGTTGAGTGTAAGGGGATTTTCATCGCCATTGGGCACCTACCCAATACGCAACCTTTTAAAGATGTCTTACCGCTTGATGAAAACGGCTACCTTATTCCAGAATCCGGCAGCTCTGTCAAAACCGCCCTACCCGGGGTTTTTGTAGCTGGCGACTGTGCCGATCATGTTTATCGCCAAGCCATCACTGCCGCTGGGATGGGTTGTCAGGCAGCAATAGAAGCCGAACGCTGGTTGGCTGACCAAGCATAACCCTGCATGCCCAAAAACCCTTCTGAAAAAAATTTAGTCTCCCTCCTCAGGGATACCGCTCATAGGATTCCCGACCGCCCGGCAGTCATTTCCGCCCTAGATCAAGGCTTTGCTTCGCGCAACTTTGCACAGTTGTATGCCGATATTCAAGCCTGTGCATCCATTCTCTCTTCTCAAGGCCTGGGAAAAGGGGACAAATCCTTACTTTTCGTTAAACCAGGATTAGAATTAATAGTCTTGGCCTTTGCACTCATTCATCTTGGTGCCGTTCCAATTATCATTGATCCAGGAATGGGGCTGCAATCAATGTTGGCATGCATTCGTTCGACCCGCCCATCCTTTCTCATTGGAACTCCGCTTGTCTGTCTAGTCAGTAAATTATTCCCCCGATCGTTTAAGACCATTCAAGGAAAGGTTGTGATCGATTCGCGATTTCTCGTTAAAATACAAAGTGAAAAAGTATCTGCATCAAAGTTGCATCCTGCCAAGACTTCCGCTTCAAAACTTGCTGCCATCGTTTTTACTTCTGGATCTACAGGTAAACCAAAGGGGGTTCGCTACCTTCATTCGACCTTCAATGCTCAAGTAGAGTCACTAAGGGAAAATTTCGGGATGTCCGAAGGTGAGTTGGACTTAACTACTTTACCGGTTTTCGCTCTTTTTAATCCTGCTTTGGGAATCACCAGCGTGATCCCGGACATGAATCCGAGAAAGCCAGCCAAAGCCAACGCCGAAAAACTAGTTCGGGCGATTATGGATTTTAAGATTTCTTCGGCATTTGCTTCACCTGTAATTGGAAAAAAGATCGCCAATTGGTGTTTGGAAAAAAACAAGGACCTTTCTTCCCTGAAGAGAATTTTTTTGGCTGGAGCACCCTCTCCACCGAGCCTCATCGAAGAACTTTCCAAGGTTCTTATCAATGGGCAGGTCATAGTACCCTATGGATCAACCGAGGCTCTTCCGGTCGCTTACTGCAAAAGCCAAGAGGTCAAAACTTGTCGTTCTAGCATTGAGTCCGGGGAAGGGTCCCTGTTAGGGAAACCTATACCGGGAATCACCATAAAGATTTTCGCTGCTCGCAATGCTCCCTATCCCAGTAACTCCGATGAATTAAATATTTTGGACAAGAATGAAGTCGGGGAAATTTGCGTTTCTGGAGCGGTTGTTACAGATGGTTATTACAGGATGCCAGGAGCAACCTCCGATGCGAGGTTTAATTACGAAGGAAAAGTCTTTCACCGAATGGGTGACTTGGGATACTTTGACCAAGACGAAAATCTTCGATTTATGGGCAGAAAAACAGAATGCATACCAACTCCTAATGGCCCCCTTGAAACTGAAAGGTGCGAACCAATCATTAACGCTTATGAAGGGATTTATAGATCCGCTTTGATTGGGATTGGCCTGGGAGCATTAAAGGAGCCATGCTTGGTGGTTGAGCCTGTCGATAAAAGTTCGCCGCGTGAGGATCTTGCAAAACATGTAAGGGAAGAATTAAGAAAAAGAATACCCTCCTTTGCTATCGAAAGAATTTTTTGGGAGAACTCCATACCCGTTGACTCTAGGCATAATGCCAAGATTCATCGCTTGGCACTTTCCAGGAAATGGACCCGATTGGTTGCCAAAACGCCTAAACTCGGTTTGCCAAGATGAGGATTCTCGTCACTGGTGGTATGGGGTTTATTGGAAACTCTGTGGCGAACAGTCTTTTACAAATGGAACATGAGGTAATTGCCATTGGGCGATCCAAAAATCCGCCAAATGCAAAAGTGCACCCTAATCTGCAGTACCACAGCATTGACTTGTCCTTGGGGAAAATACCGGATGAAATAATTAGGGGCACTGAATTGGTTTTTCACATTGCCGCAAAAGCCGGAATCGGCGGGAAATATTCCGACTATTATGCAGCCAATTATTTAGCAACCGCTCAACTTCTCGATACCTGCAAGGCCCAAGGAGTCCAACGGTTTGTTTTCACTAGTTCTCCAAGCGTGGTCTTCTCTAACAATTCCATCTCCAACGGTAATGAAAGCCTGCCTTACCTCAATCAATCGAATTTTGCCTACGCCCACACCAAAGCATTGGCCGAAAAAAAAGTGCTTTTGGCTCACGAACCCGCTTCCTTTCAAACCTTAGCTTTGCGCCCACATCTTGTTTGGGGTATTGGAGACCCCCACCTTTTACCCAGGGTGATCAAACGGCATAAGGCAGGCAAACTTCGCATTGTCGGTGATGGCCAAAATATGGTTGACCTCACTCATATCAAAAACGTGACTCATGCACATATATTGGCGATGAATAAGATGCTTGCTGATGACCATTTCGGCGGGAATCCTTATTTCATAGGACAAGACGAACCCGTATCGCTCTGGGATTGGGTTAATGAAATTTTTCTCGCATTAAAGCTACCCCCTCTTGATGCAAAGGTTTCTTTCCGAAAAGCATATTTGGCTGGTGGCCTGATGGAACATATTTGGAAGCTCCCACTTTTCTCCGGGGATCCTCCGATGACCCGATTCGTTGCTTCCCAACTTGCCCATGATCACTGGTTTTCCAATGAAAGAGCCTTTTCCGACTTGGGTTATTCCCCAATCCTTTCCATGAAAGAAGCCATGAAGGAGAC
>MDTA01212205.1_pt1 | contig 10382 bp, 9 predicted proteins | sample 811151 | NCBI WGS metagenome assembly MDTA01 (sample SAMN05326648, study PRJNA326480) | marine metagenome | isolation source: seawater | place: Indian Ocean: South | collected 2010 | reverse complement strand
TGCTAATTTTATATATCTTATTTTTTTTTACCCATCCATGAAATCTGAGGTTCTTTTTTTTATATTTTTTTTTGATAGATCTCAATAAAAGACCATCACCAAATATATTAAATATAGCTTTTTTATTATATCTTAAATATTCATCAGTTATTCTCATAAAAAATTCAGGATTATTTTCTACGACTATTCTACCAGCAAAAGATATATGAATATTATTGCGGATTTTTTTTGGTATATTTTTTTTTCTAAGTTTAATACCGTTAAAATGGATTTTCGAATTTTCAATTTTCATCCATGGATACATATCTTTCCACCATGACTTAGATGAATTAGATCCGAAGAACAAATAATCAATTTGATTATAAATTAGTGAAAAAATTAAACCTGCTACATATCTTTTGAAATTTAAATCAAAAATACCGCTATGGATAGTTAAAATTATCTTAAAGTTACTTCTATTTAGATTTTTAAAAAAAAGATAATACCTTATGAAAATTACATAATTAGTAATCATTAAATATATTTTTTTATTATCATTAATTTTTATTCTTTTATTTATGGTTTCTTGTATTTTTTTTTTATCTTTTTTAAAATCAACTTTATAAACTAAAATTTTCTTATTTAATTTTTCAAAAGTTTTTTTTGGATTGGTGTCAAGCAAAACTACTTTCTGACCTCTATTTATTAGATATTCCATGTGGTTATACATAAATGTATTTGCTCCACCTCTATATCCATCTGTTAAAAAGATAAATTCTCTGTTCATATAAACTATTTATTTTAGCTATTAAAAATTTTTAGTTATCATTTAAAAAAAGATCTTACAATTTTATTATTTTTTGTAAATGTAGGCCTCCAATTACTCAATTTTAGAAATTTTGAATTATCTGCAATTGATTTTTCAATTTCACCTTTATTATTATCAATTAATTCATATGCAATTTTATTTTTTAAAATTTTATTACACGACTTTATTATCTGTAAAACAGATAAACCTTTATTTATTCCTACATTAAAAATTTTGTTCCAAAATTTTTTATTTTTTTTTTTGCCAAATACATTCTAAATGGGCATTTACAATATCACTAATACTAATAAAATCTCTAACAGGTGTTCCATCAATTGTCTTTAATTTTTTACCATTTATGTAAAAAGTTTTTTTATTTTTTAAAGCAAAATATATTGACTCGAATAAATTCAAATTTTTTTTTTTTATAACTAAATTTGAAATATGTCTTCCAACAACATTAAAATACCTTAAAATACAGTATTGAGAATGACTTTTATTTAATTTACTTTTTATAACTCTTTCACATAATAATTTAGATTTTCCATAAGCATTTATTGGTTTCAATTTCGATGTTTCTTTAATATTTTTATTAAACCTGATATTTCCATAAATAGATGCGCTACTTGAAAATATAAACTTTTTTATTCTAAATTTATTAGCATAAAAAATTAAATTTTTTGTAGAGACTACATTATTTCTTATTACTTTAACTGGATTTTCCAAACTTAATTTAACACTAGAATATGCAGCAAAATGATAGATATAATCAAACCTATGATTATTAAAAATATAGTTTAGTTTTTTTTTATTACATAGATTATAATTATAAAAAAAAAAGTTAATTTTATTTTTTTTTGCTCTTTTTTTGAGAATATCCAAATTCTTTTTTAATCCAGTTGACAGATCATCAATTACAACTATATCAAATTTATACTTCAATAATTTGCTAATAAAATTTGATCCTATTAAACCACAACCTCCTGTAACTAAAATTTTCGTATTTTTCATAAAACACATTTTCTAAAAAAAATTATCATATATGAAATTAAATATTTGATTTTTATTTTTAAACTTTTTTCTGTGACATATTTTAAGAAGTATAAACTTTTAAAATATTGTTTTTTTTTAAAAAAATAATTAGCATAAATATTTAAGATCCACGTAGGCCTTTTATTATTTTTTCCTAAAATATCTTTAATTGAATTTTTGTAAATTTTTACAAAATTTTTAGAATTGATATATAGTTGTTTGTCATTTGAAACTCTACCACTACCAATCCAAATATATCCAAGTACCTTATTAATAAAATAAAATTTATTTTTTTTTAAAGCTAATCTCAACCAGCAATCAAAATCTTCCCATGAAAATTTTTCTTTTTTTTCTGAAATTAAATCAATTTTAATTAATTTTTCTTTTTTAACTACTACACTTGAATTAGCAATCCCATTACCATCTTTTATAAGAGAGTCAAAAATCGGCTCATCAATAGATTTACTTAGACTTAAAATTTTTTTTTTTAGAAAACCAAATGATTTTGGTAAATAATACATTGCGTGATAAATCAAATCGGCATTATTTGACACTATTACTTTTTTTACCTCTGTAAGCTTTTTGGGATCCCAAACATCGTCAGAGTCTAAAAACGCAATCCAGTCATATTTTGCTTTTGTTATTCCGTAATTTCTAGATTTAGCAATATTATTATTATTATTAAATTTATAATAATTGATTCTGTTGTCGTTTAATTTCTCTAATAGTCTATTAGGAAAATTTTCAGAATGGTTATCAATTATAATCAATTCCCAATTATTAAAAGTCTGATTCATCACAGACTTAATTGCTCTCTCTAAAAAAAGAGAATTATAATTGGGTATGATTATCGAAAAACCAATTTCCATAAGTTCAGTTAAATTTTTCTCTTATAGTTTCTTTGGGGTCATGAGGCTTATCAATTAAATTCAATAGAATTGATTTTGAAGTAATCGAGCTGAAACTAAACCAGGTTTTAGGAGGAATAACCAGTAACTGATTTTTTTTGGAATCTAAAATTACAATATTTTTCTTTTTATTTTTTTTCTTTGTTATAAATTTAATTCTACCAACAATAACTAATAATAAACACTGACATTTTTTATGAAAAATCCAATCTACGTTTTTTTTACTCTCTAAAATATTTACATAAACTTCCCCAAATTTTTTAAAATAAGATTTATTTTTATCTATATATTTAAATATTTTTCCACTTTTACTTTTAATAATTTTATTTCTAATTATTCTTATCATTCATATAAAATTGAATTTGCTTTTTAGATATTTCCTCGGCAAATTTAGATCCTTTAATATAAACAAATTTATACCATTCTACAGTGAATTTTATACTTTCATCTATTGAATATTTAGGAGACCAGTTAAGTATCTCTTTTGCCTTTGTGATATTCAATTGTAAATTTTCTTGTTCATAAAATTGTTTTTTTTTATTAATCCTAACTTTTCCCTTTCCCCAATATTTAATCATTTTTTTTACAACTTGATATACTGAAGTGGTCGTGTTTTTTTTTGAACCAAAATTCCATGCTCCAGAATATTTTAAAGGATCTTGAAATAATTTATATCCAAGAATTAAATAACCATATAATGGTTCCAAAACATGTTGCCAAGGACGATTGAAGTTGGGTCTTCTTAAATATATCAATTTATTTTTGGTTATCCATTTAACACAATCAGGTATCAGTCTATTAGGAGACCAATCTCCTCCTCCTATCACATTTCCCGCTCTTCCAGTTGCTAATCCTTTTTTATTTTTTAGATAAAAACTTTCTAAATAACTTTTTACAATAATTTCTGCGCTTGCCTTAGATGCACTATAGGGATCAGACCCCCCCAATTTATCATTCTCTTTAAAACCTTTTGTAGAAAAATTATTTTCATAACATTTATCAGATGTCACACAAACAATAGATTTCACAAACTTTAAGTTTTTACAAATTTCTATGATATTTAATGTTCCTAAGGAATTTACAGTGATTGTTTCCTCTGGTCTTTTATATCCTAAAGAAATTATTGGTTGTGCTGCTAGATGGAAAATAATAGCTGGTTTAAATTTTTTTATAAGAGTTTCCAATTTTTTTTTATCTCTAATATCAAAATATTTAGTTTTAATTTTTTTTTTTAATCTTAATTGTTTAAATAAATTTTCATTCATATTAGGTTTTCTCCCTACACCTATCACTTTAGCATTCATTAAATATAACCAATAACTTAGCCACGCTCCTTTAAAACCAGTAGCACCTGTTATTAAAATTTTTTTATTTTTATAAAAATTTTTTACCAATTTTTCCATGGTGCTTTTTTTGTATACCATAATTTATTTAATATTTTTTTTTCTCTCATCGTATCCATGCATTGCCAAAATCCATGGTGTTTAAACGCATAAAATTTTTTTTTTTTAACTAATTTAGTAAATGGCAGAGTTTCTAAAATAGAGTTATTTCCTTTTGGAATTAGATTTAGAAAACTTTTATTAAATATAAAATATCCACCACTAATCCAGTTAGTTTTTGTAGTAGATTTTTCCTTGAATTCACTAATTTTATTTTTACTAATGCTCAATTCTCCAAATCTCACAGGTGGATTTACTGCTGTGACTGTTCCTATAGGTTTTTTTTTTAAATGGAATTGTTTTAATTTATTCAAATTAACGTTACATAAACCATCACCATATGTAAGCATAAAATTTTCTTCATCTTTTAGATATTCTTTTAATTTTAGCAACCTTGAGCCTGTTTGTGTATATTGACCAGTGTGTACAAATTGAATATTGAAACCGTCTTTTCTATTATTTCTAAAATAATTTTCAATCATTTTTCCTTTGTAGCCTAATGCTAAAATGAATTGATTGTTATTATATGATTTATAATATTTCATAATGTGCCAAAGAATTGGTTTATTTCCAACTTTTACTAGTGGTTTAGGAATAATTTTTGTTTCTTCTGAAAGTCTAGAGCCCAATCCACCGCAAAGTATTACTAATTTCATAAGATGTTTGTTTTTAATATGTTAAAAGAAGAGTTGCTTAATTTTAAAATCTTTCGTTTTTCTGTAATTTTATAACTAAATGAGCAACTATTCAATTTAATTGGAATAATTTTTTTCCACAGTTTATTAGTATACAAATCTAACTCTGGTAGTGTGGTAAAATGAATAGCTTTTTTTTCATTCTCTAAATATTGTATCAGTGCTGATGTTGGCCCTACATGAAAAGAATAATTTATTTTTGATCGTTTATTAAATTTATCTTTATAATTTAAAATTAGTTCTTTAATTTTTTTTTCTAAAATTAATTGTTCATTTGATTGTAACATCGATGGGTGTTTTTTAATATTAATAGGTGGCAAAGAATTTTTTTTTTGTGATTTAAAAAAATTTTCTATTACAGTTAATATTTTAGATATTTGCTTTAAATAAATTGCAAAAAAAATTGAATTAAATTGAAATTTAGTCATCTTTTTTTTTATTCTTATAGAATCAATAATTCGTATATCTTTCTTATTCCAACCCAAATATTTTACAAATAAATCTTTTTGCGAAACTCCTGATAAATAAATTAAATCAGGAGATCCATCACGTTTAATAAAATTTAAAGGTAATGCTGGTACCATTGAATGGATAAAACCGATTGAGGTTATACCTCTGTATTTTTTTTTTAAGTTATTTAATACATAATTTTGAAATGGTTGACCTTCATATGGTAAAATTATTTTAGATACTTTTTTTTCTGATAAAATAGAAAAAAGATTTTCATTTACAATTTCTGCAAAAACGGTTTGGGATGAAAAATAATGAAAAAACTTTCTTAATGAAAAAATATTTATTAAAAACAATTTTAAAAATATTCTAAAAAAGAAAATCAAATTAAACTTTTTTTTATTATAAAGAATAATAACATTTTCAGGTATTTTTTTGGGTAAAATTTCATCTAAATAAATTAAAAAGATAATTGTTTTTTTTAATCGATTAGATTTTGAATTAGTAAATTTATCATAAAATGATCCATTAATAAAATCAGTTTTTTTTCCCCAAGTAATCAAAATTTTTTCAAATTTTTGATTTTTTTTATTAATTAAAATAAAATTTGAATATCTAGCAACCGAAATAATATGAGTAAAAATTATAAGAATATAATCTTTTATAGAGTCCTTTTTTTTCAACCAATTAGTTATTTTGGCGTATCCAGGAGAGGGTGAATATGTATTAAGATAACAAAAGGCGCTTTTACTTATATCAATATTTTTTTTTTTTATTTTGTTTAAATAATATTTTGCTCTATTGATTAAAAATAACTGTTTTTTTTCTATCAAATTTATCATCTGAAATAATTTATTCTAATCTTTATTCACCACCTGATATATTTAAAACTTGATTGTGTATTAAAGTATTTTTTTCAGACGATAAAAATAATATTTTTTTTGCTACTTCTTTGGTAGATGCTATTTTTTGAATCGGTATTAATTTTATTCTTGATTTCAAATTTTTTGAGGAGATTTTTTTATGTATCTTGGTATCAGTAACACCAATCTGCAAAACATTATATAGTATATACTTTGCATACTTTCTTCTAAATTCACTTGGAATAAATTCGTTCATAAATTTAGACAATGAGTAATAATATGTGCTATTCCCTCCTCCGAATTTGGTTCCAATTGAACTTGATAAAAGAATTCTTCCCCACCTTTTCTTTATCATATTTTTCATGATAAAATTTATAAAATAAATATTTGAAATAAAATTGACATTTAAATGATCATATAAATTTTTTAAATCAATTTTATTAAAACTGTTATTTTTTAAAAAGCCTGTTAGAGAAACAAAGCTATCTACATCTTGAATAATTTTTTTGTATTTTTTTAAATTTAAATTATTAATTTTTTTTAAATCTAACTTAATTAATTGAATATTTTCATTATGAATTTTTTTGAGTTCGTTAAGTTTTTTTGAATTCTTATTGAAATGAGCTACGACATTCCAATTCTCCATTAAAGATTGCTCAACAACTTTTAAACCTATATCTGAACTTGCACCTAAAATTAAAATTTTTTTTTTTTTCATTTTACTTGATTAAAAAATTCTGAATTTTTTTTCCCCATAAAAGTACCTTCAACATCACAAACGTTACAAGGCTTAAAATTTCTTTTTGAATTATTTAAATTTTCCCGAATTTTCATAAATTTGCTACTAAACCAAATATCCAAAAATTTTTCATTATTTAAATTTCCCAAAATTATTTTTTTTCCCCAATCATGAGGACACATTAATACATCTCCCTGATAATCTAAAAAAAATGTATATGAAGGAATATAACAAGGTTTAGTTAAAGGACTTTTTAAACTTTCTATTTTATATTCTGCATTTTCCATTAATCCAGATCTATTACTTAAAGTTATTCCAAAATCATTTTCTTCTGATAAATATCTATGCCTTACTATATATTCTTTATCATTTAGTTTTGCCTCCTTACATAATAACTCAAATTTTTTAGCATCTTCCTCTCCATCATAAACACTAATTAATATTTTATTTAATCCACTTTCAAACAACTTCTTCAATCTATTTAAATTTAAAACATCACCATTTGTTACCATTTCAATATTACAATTATGTAAATTTTCTCTAGCCATTTTTATTAAATGAAAAATATTTTTATCTAATAAAGGTTCAACAAAACCACTATATCTTACAGTTCCTGAATAATTTAATTCTTTTAATTCTAAACAAAGTTTTTTATGAAGTTTATTAGATATAAATTCTTTTTTGTCGACAAAATTAGGATCACTTCTAGGACAAAAACTACATGTCCTGTTACAAGTCCCAGACTCACTAATTTCTATTTCTGTTGGTAATGGTAAATTTTTTCCATTAAATTTTAAAAGTTGAATTCTTTCCTCTACCCTCTTCGATTTATTTTTAATATTTGGATCTAAAAATTTTTTTTTTTCATTATTTTTCATTATTTCTTATTTTTTAAAAGTTTTTAATCTTATTTCTTTTATATAAGATATTTTTTATTTGTAATAGCAATATATTATCTTAGACATCCTGGTAATTTCTTCTGATCAAATTCATAAATTTTTGCATCATAGTAAGAACCGATATTGAATGGATTTCTTCCAGCTAATTTGCCAACTTTTTCTTTCTGTTTAATTAATTTTCCTCGACAACGATATATTTTTACATCTGCTTCATCAGATAAAACTAAAATTTTATTGACTTTTTTGTCTTTTAAAAATTGAATAAATTTTTCAGATTTAGGATTTCTAAAATCAATATAATTTAAGAGAACAGCATTATAAGAGTTTGCATTAATTAATGAAAGAGATCTGTGATAAGATAGTATTACATCTTTTTTTTCATCAATATTTGAATTTACCCATTTCATTAAAGTATAACCATTGGCATTTTTGCTCATCACTTTATCTCTCAACTCGTAGGTTAAAGAACCTGGGGTAAGTTGATAAATTAGAAAAGAAATTAAAAATACCGAAATTATGTACTGAAATTTAACAAAATTAACAAAAATTTGTTTGCTAAAATTATTTCTAAATTCAAATGACATTAACATAAATTGTAAGATCAAAAATCCGGGAAATAAAAATCTTGAAGTAGCTTGACCAAACATCAAAACTATCAAAAAATAAAGCATGATTGTTGTCAAAATTAAAGAATTTTTATTTAATTTGAACAGAACAAAACTTAAGAAAATTGGCCCTATAACTGTGCTTATTGTTCCAATACTTTGTGGAATTATAATCCAAAAAGGTAGATATCGATCCCCACTAGCTATTTTTCTAACAGACTCACTAAAATTATCATAGCCTGGAAGATTTATTGGCATTGGGGATTGAATATAATTGTAAAAAGAAGTATTGAAATTTTGATTAATAAAATAAAAATCTGGAACAATAAAAATTATAATCACTATAATACTGATAAATAAAATCTTTTTATAATTTAAAGCGGTGATAGATTTATAAAAAATCGCAATTAAAAGAATAGAAGAACTTAATAAAAAAGAAAATTTTGAAACAAAATTAATTGTTAACAATATAGATGAAATTAAAAAATCCTTAACTTTTAATATTTGATTTTTTTTTAAATTATAAAAAATTGAAAAAACAAATAATAAATTAGCTATTTGCATAAGTTGTGGTTTTGGTGAAGTTAGAAAAAATATAAAACAAGGAGTAGTAATTACTGAAAATAAAAATAGATTGTTGTCCTTTTTTTTTATACTTTTAAATGTTGCAATTATTGATAATAAACCTCCAAATTGAACTAAGTTCCCAAATTGTTCTGAACCAAGGTAAAATCCTAGAGCAATTAATATTTCTCCAGCCCCTTCGGTCTTAACATGTAATGGCAACAACTCACTTGAAAAAGATCCATTATTTAAAATATTAATTGCTGACACTATATGGTAATCTAAGGAATCTGCATGAGTTATAGGGGCAAGGCTTAAAAAAAAATATAATAAAACTATAAATAATAAAGATTTATCCTTTTCAAATATCTTATATAAATTTTTTAAATTTAAAAATAGATATAACGAAAAAATTAATAAAAATATGGAAACTAAAAAAAATATGAATTCTTTTAACAATTGAAATGAGGTTAAAGGAAATAAAAATAAAATTAATAAATTCGATCCAATTAAAGGTGAATGAAAAACATAATATTTATTTAATTTTATTTTAAAAAAAAATTTTATTAAAAAATATCCTAAACCAAAAAGACCAAGAAATAAAATTATCCCAATTAAAGTAGATAAAAATGGATGAAATAAATATTTTTCATATCCAATATAATAATTCATTTAAAATTTTCTTTTTTATTCTGATAGCTCTTTAAAACTTTTTCTGCTTTTTTAACATCTGATTTTTCATCTACAGCAACCGAATTTGAGTTCAATTTTACCATTTTAATTTTAATTCCTAATTCGAAGAATCTTAAAATCTCAATATCTTCAATATACTCGATTGAACTTTTTGTTTTTTGTTTAGAAAAATGATATAATTGTTTTTTATTAAATGCATATATGCAAACCTGCTTATAATAATTTCTTTCAAGCTTTTTTTTTGTTCCAGGTATTACTGACCTTGAAATATAAATTAATTCACTTTTTGAATTCATAACTACTTTAGGAATATTTTTATTAAATGGATTTTCAGTTTTATGGATTTTATCATATCCACATATAACATGATTTGGATTTTTTAATTTTGCTTTAATGATCTTTTTAATATCTTTTGGACTAATTGTTGGTTCATCACCTTGAACATTTATGAATATTTTGGAATTTATTTTTTTTGAAGCTTCAGCAACTCGGTCAGTACCTGTCAAACAACTTTTTGAGGTCATTATTACTTTATAATTGTTTTTACTTACTACATTAGAAATTTTTTTATTATCAGTCGCAATATATAAATTTTCTTTACCACAAACTTTTACACATATATCCGCAACTCGTAGAACCATCTCTCTTCCTAATATCTTGACTAGTGGTTTGCCCTTATATCTAGATGAGCCATATCTTGCAGGT
>MDTA01191478.1_pt1 | contig 10382 bp, 11 predicted proteins | sample 811151 | NCBI WGS metagenome assembly MDTA01 (sample SAMN05326648, study PRJNA326480) | marine metagenome | isolation source: seawater | place: Indian Ocean: South | collected 2010 | reverse complement strand
TCCCAACTCAAGATAAATAGGATTGTTATTTTTAAAAATATTTTTGCGCCATTTACCTTTCAAAATATAATTTTTTCTGATAATTTCTTTTATATCTGGCTGAATCACATTTTTAAATGTGTTGTTCTCATGAAACTTTTTAAGTTTATTCTTACTTCCCATCTTCAAAATAATTCAATTGCTTTTTGTTAATGTGAATGAGAACTCAGAGCCCACATTCAAAGAACTTTCAACGTAAACTAATTCGTTATGAGCCTCTACTATGTGTTTTACGATTGCTAATCCCAAACCAGATCCTCCCTCTTGCCTGTTTCTAGTTTTATCGACTCTGTAAAACCTTTCAAAAATTCTTGGAAGATCCTCCTCCGATATACCTTTACCATTATCAATAACCCTTACTAAAATTTTTTCTTTACTTAAGTTTTTAATTGCTATTTCAGTTGTACCATTTTCGACTCCATAATTTAATGAATTTACGATCAAGTTTGACATAACTTGGGTTATTCTTAAATCATCGGCGTTTACAAAGATTTTCTTATTGTTACCAAAATCATAAGTGATTTCCACACTTCTTTCTTTTTTTTTAATTTCAAAAGAGTCGACTAGATTTCTAATTAATTCACAAAGGTCAAATTTTTCAATCTTTAGGTTTGTTACCCCGGTTTCAAACTCAGTAATTAAATCTACATCTTTAATTATATAGCCAAGTCTGTCAGCGGCGTTAGAAGCTTTTTCAAGGTATTTTTGGATAGTTTCTTTATCCTTTACCTTTCCCTCTAGTAGAGTTAGGATATATCCTTGAACGGTAAAGAAAGGGGTTTTTAGTTCGTGGGCTAGATTTCCAATAAATTCCTTTCTATAATTTTCTTTATCCTTTAAAAGTTGAACTTCCAACTTGCTATCCTTGGCAAATTTTTGAATACTATTTGTCATTATTTCGATATCTTTTTGCAAGGAATCTTCAGCAATGGCGAGCCCCTTAGGTAAAAGGTCTTCGTAGATTGACTTTACTTTTAAATATACAAAGTTTTCAACCCTTATATGTATAATAAAAAAACAACATAAAAAAAGTAAAAGAACCAATGGTAAAATAAAATAAAAAGTATCTAAAATAATTCTCAACGAACCGGAATATAAATAGATTGATATGAAAACTAATAACACAAAAATGAACACAATAAACGCAGATAACTTTATTGCTACGCTATATTTTTTTAACATTTCAATTTTCTATTGTAATATGAACTGATAGCCAACACCTTTAATAGTATTTAAATAATTTACTCCTACTTTTTCTCTTAACTTTCTAATATGAACATCTATAGTCCTGTCACCTACAACAACATCTGAACCCCAAACTGATTCCATTATTTTTTCTCTTTTAAATACTTTGCCTGGTTTGCTGGCTAAAAGAAATAACAATTCAAACTCCTTTCTAGGTAAATTAATAGATTTGCCATTAAGTTCAACAGTATATTTTTCACTATCTATAATTAGATTCTTAAAAGATAGAATTTGGCCAAAGTCATTTTTATAACGTCTTAAAAGGGCCTTTACTTTTGAATTGAGTATCCTTGGTTTAATAGGTTTAGTTACATAATCGTCAGCTCCAGATTCGAATGCTGCTACCTGAGAATAATCTTCCCCTCTAGCGCTTAGGAACATTACCAAAGTATTATTGAATTTTTTGTCAATCCGTAGAAGTTCACACGCTTCAATACCGTCCATGACTGGCATCATCAAGTCTAAAATAATCAAATGAGGTAGATGCTTGTCAGCTAATTTTAGAGCCTCCTTTCCATTTTCAGCGCTAATAACTTTATAACCTTCGTTTTCCAAATTGAATTTTAGGAGCTCAATTATGTCCGGCTCATCATCAACGATTAGTATTTTTATTTTACTTTTTTTCATATTGATAAAATTAAAGTAAAATAATCATTGAATCGAATTTTGAAGAAATAATAAAATAATAACTTTGACTCAAATTGTATTGATGAAAAAAATCAAAAGTTTTTTTGATATTAGAAATAAGGATGAATTCAATGATTTTGCAATGAAGACTTTTATTTTTCAATACAGAAGTAATTTGATATACAAAAAATATTGTGATTTAATTGGCATAAATTTGGAAAGCGTTAGTAATATTAATGATATTCCTTATTTACCGATAATTTTTTTTAAGAATAATAAAGTAAAGTCATTTAAGGGTAATTCAAAATTATTTTTTACATCTAGCGGAACCACTTCTAAGAATCTTTCAACCCATCATTTAAATAAAATTGATAATTATAAAGAAAGTTTCAATAGATGTTTCAAAAGTTTTTACGGCCCATTAGAAGATTTGACGATACTTGCTCTTCTTCCGTCTTACTTAAAACAAAAAAATTCATCACTGATTTTTATGATGAAAGAATTGATAAATAAAACAAAAAAGAAAGAGAGCGGTTTTTATTTGTATAATTATGATAAGTTGTCTAAAACAATAGATTTTTTGGAAAAAAATAACAGAAAAAGTATTTTAATGGGTATAGTTCCCTCTTTATTCAGCTTTGGTAAACTATTTCCAAAAAAGTTAAACCATACTATCATTATGGAAACAGGGGGTATGAAGAATCATCCATATGAGCTAACACGAAAAGAAATACATCAAAAACTTAAAGGTTTTTTCGGAGTAAATTCCATTCATAGTGAATATGGAATGACCGAGTTACTTTCTCAAGGTTATTCTGTTAAAAATGGAGTTTTTAGAAATCCTCCATGGATGAAAATATTTACTTATGAGTTAAATAACCCCTTTAAAAAAACCACATTAGGTAAAGTCGGGAGATTAAATATTATTGATTTAGCAAACCAAGATTCATGCTCATTTATATCGACTGATGATATTGGAATAAGTTTAGATGAATTTTCGTATGAGGTCATAGGAAGGGTAGACAATGCAGATATTAGAGGTTGTAATCTTCTATTTAGTCAGTAAAATCTAAAATTAAATATTTTTTCTTGCCCCTTTGAACGAGAATTACCTCTCCAATAATTAAATCATTTACATCGAGAATTTTATTTTCATCCACCCGGGACTTATTGATATATACTGAATTTTGTTTCAATGCCCTCCTAGCTTCACTCAAAGAATTTAAAATAGAACCTTTCATTGAAAGTGCTTCAACTATACCTATTCCATTCTTTAATGAGGACTTATCAATTTTAACTTTTGGGACTCCATCAAAAATATCTTGAAATGTCTCTTTATCAAGAGATGATAAATCTTTTTTTGTAGATTTTCCAAATAAAATTTTAGAGGCAAGTTTTGCATTTTCTAGATCTTTTTGTGAGTGAACCATCATAGTAACTTCGTCAGCAATTTTATTTTGAAGTATTCTTTGATGTGGATCTTTTTTATGTTTTTTTGTTAGTTCTAGAATCTCATTTTTACTTAGAAGAGTAAAAATTTTAATATATTTTTTTGCATCATCATCTGACAAGTTCAACCAATATTGGTAGAACTTATATGGGGAGGTTTTTACTTTATCTAGCCATATGTTACCTTCTTCAGTTTTTCCAAATTTACTCCCATCTGATTTTGTCATTAATGGACAGGTTATAGCGTAAACTTTTTTTGAAGTTTTTTTTCTAATTAATTCAATACCGGTGGTGATATTTCCCCATTGGTCACTGCCTCCAATTTGAATAGTACATTTTTTACTTCTCAACAACTCTAAAAAATCATATCCTTGAATTAACTGATATGTAAACTCTGTAAAAGACATCCCTTCCGAAGATTCAACACTAATTCTTTTTTTTACTGATTCTTTGGACATCATATAATTGACCGTTATATGCTTTCCGACTTCTCTTGAAAAATCAATTAAACTAAACTCTTTCATCCAGTCAAAATTGTTAATCATCTCAGCAAAATTTTTTCTTTTGTTAGAAAAATTAAGAAATTTTAAAAATTGTTTTTTCAATGCCAAAGAGTTTTTTATTAGCTTTTTTTGATCTAATAATTTTCTTTCACTTGACTTACCTGATGGATCTCCAATCATTCCTGTTGCTCCTCCAATTAGTGCAATCGGCTTGTGGCCATAACGTTGAAAATGAATTAAAATCATAATCTGAACTAAATTACCTATATGCATCGAATCAGATGTAGGATCAAATCCAATATATCCAATTCGTGGTGATTCACTTAAATGTTCATCAACATCAGGAGTAGATTGATGTAACATGCCTCTCCATTCCAATTCCTTCAAAAAACTATTTCCCATATAGCATAAGTTATTGACAAATATAAATTTCTGTTGGGAACTGCGAAAGACATTATCAAAAAAGAGTAATTTTAGTTATGATTTTAGTTACTGGAGCGACAGGTTTCGTTGGAAGAAATTTGATCTTGTCATTGTCAAAAAAAAATGACAAAATCATAGGGCATTTCAGGAGAGAAAAAAAACTTGACGAAACAAAACATTTTTTTATCGAAAATAATGAAGAAAAAAATTTCAATAAAATTATTTGGAGAAAAGCTAACATAACTAATTTTTCTGAAGTGCAAAGCCTATTCGACAATGTTAATAAAGTTTATCATTGTGCAGCTTACGTCTCTATGGCATTACATAAAACTAATTATTTAAATTTAGTAAACATTACAGGTACTACCTATATAGTTGACAATTGCATTAGTAGAAAAATTAAAAAACTTTGTTTTATAAGTTCAATAGCAGCTATTGGTCAAGTTTCTGATGAGAAAATTACCGAAGAAACAGAATGGAATCCGGAGATTGATAAAACACCATATTCTTATTCTAAATATGGTTCAGAAATGGAGGTATGGAGAGCCTCTCAGGAAGGGGTTCCTGTCATAATCGTAAATCCCGGGATAATAATTGGTAATAATTTAAATAACTCTCAGATTCAAAAAATAGTTAAAAATAAAATCAATTTTTGTACATCAGGAGTAAGTGGTTTTGTTACAGTTGAAGACATAGTTAAAACAACTATTGAGTTAATGGAAGGCAAAATTAAAAATGAGAGGTTTATTTTGGTTTCAGAAAATATATCATTTAAGGATTTTGTCAGCTACATTTCACTCAAAAATAATAACTATTTTATCAAAATACCTAAATCAATTTTATATACTTTATGGGTTATTGAAAGTTTATTCAGTCATTTAAGAATTAGAAACAAATTTTTAAGTAGAGCTCTAATTAGAAGTCTTTACAGTAAAAATTACTATGATGGTAATAAAATTAAAAAGTATCTAAAAAACTTCAATTATTCTGAAATTTACTCCTCTATAGACAAATATTGAAAATATTAAATTTTTATCTTTTTTTTAAGTTCTTCAAACTATCAATTTTTTTTTCGATAGAATCCTGAACTCTTGTGTATATTGTTGCTAAAATTTTTGGTCGCTGAGAATAATAATTTTTGTTTAATTCCCAATTTAAACTGTCTACATTGTACTTCTGTAAAATAAAAAAATCCTCCGGAGAAACAATTAATTGATTATCTTCATAATTTAAATTATTGATTGATCTAATTATAGATAGATCAATTAACATGCTTACCATCTTATCTTGTGGTATAATTTTAACTACCTCACTTTTTCGGCACGACGTAAATAAAACTAACTCGAGGACAAAATAAAAATATAACTTTTTCATCTTACATATTCAAGACTTTTCGCAGGCCCACTTTCAACAATTTTGCCTTTGTCATATACTAACTTGCCATTAACCCAAGTCTTTACAACTGATGAATTAAAAGTATGTCCTTCAAATGGAGACCAACCACATTTGTACAAAATATTATGTTTTGTTACAATTGTCTGACCTTTCAAATCGATCAAAACTATATCCGCGTAAAAATTTTCTTTCAGAAAACCCCTTTTTTTAATCTTGAAAATTTTTGCCGGATTATGAGAAGATTTTTCAACCAATTTTTCAAGAGTAATCTTTCCCTCTTTAACAGAATCCAACATCGCGAGTAATCCGTGCTGTACTAAAGGACCTCCAGATGGCGATTCTATGTACGGAAGTTTTTTTTCTTGCAAAGTGTGTGGAGCATGATCAGTAGCGTAAACATCAATTTTGTCTTCATTTAGAGCATTCCATAAGGCACTTCTGTCCATTTCAGTTTTTACTGAAGGATTCCATTTTATTCTATACCCTTTTTTTTCGTAATCTTTATCAGAAAACCAGAGATGATGTGTACAAACCTCAGAGGTTATTTGTTTTTCTTCAAGAGGTTTTTTTGAGAATAAATTAGTCTCCTTTCCGGTAGATAAGTGAAAAACGTGAAGTCTGGCACCGGTTTCAAGAGCAAGCTTTATAGCTTCTGAAGACGACTTAAAACAAGCTTCAGTGCTTCTTATTTTTGAATGAAATTTAAACGGAATATTTTTTCCATATATACCAAAAAAACGATTTAGATTTTTTCTGATGATTGATTCATCTTCACAATGAACCGAAATTATTAGTTTTGAATTTTTAAAAATTTCTTTGATCACTTCTTTGTTATCTACTAGCATATTACCAGTTGAAGAACCAAGGAACAATTTTAGACCCGCTACTTTTTTTTCGTCTATTTTTTTTATTTCATTTAAGTTTGAATTAGTCCCACCAAACATAAATCCATAATTAGCAACAGAATTTCTACTTGCAATTTCAAGTTTTTGCTCTATTTTTTTCATAGTTGTTGTCTGAGGATTTGTATTTGGCATTTCAATAAAAGAAGTAATTCCACCAGCAACTGCAGCTCTTGACTCAGAGTAGATATCCCCCTTATATGTAAATCCTGGTTCCCTAAAATGAACCTGATCATCTATAAGACCAGGTATAAGATATTTGTTCTTACCCTGGATTAGATTTTCGTTTTGTAATGAAGGTATAAAGGGAGCGATTGTTAATATTTTGTCATTTTTTATTCTTAAATCTCCCTTGAAAACTTTTCCTTCGTTTACAATATTTACATTTCTAATTAGAGTGGTATTAGTCATTTTTGAACAAACTTTTAAATTTTATAATAATGACTCCAAATATAGCTTCTGTAATTATAGAGCTATCCATTTTGGATTCACCGCGTATTCGATTCTTAAATGTTATCGGAATTTCTTTGAATTTGTATCCTAATTTCCAAAGTTTGAATTTCATCTCAATTTGAAAAGCATATCCAACAAACATAATATCATCTAAATTTAATGATAATAAAGTAGATCTCTTATAACCTACGAACCCCGCGGTTGCATCCTTTACCGGCAATCCTGTGATTAGTTTTACATACCAAGAAGCACAAATTGATAGTAGAATTCGATTTAAGGGCCAATTCAGTACCCTTATTCCATTTATATATCTTGATCCAATTACATAATCATACACATCGAGTTCATTTATGATTTTTATTAACTTTTCAGGAGGATGAGATAGGTCCGCATCCATTTGAATTATTTTTTTATATTTTTTATCTAGGGCCCACCTAAAACCCTGAATGTAGGCTTTACCTAATCCTTTTTTTTCCTTCCTATTAATAAGATACAAACGGTTTTTATATTTTTTTTTATTATCTAGTACAACGTTTTTGGTGCCATCAGGAGAGTTATCATCTAATATTAAAACGTCAATTAAAATTTTTTGGGAAAAAATCCTGTTTAATAACGGATTCATATTTTCTCTCTCATTAAAAGTAGGAATTACTATTAAAGTGCTGCCCATTGTATAGAATATTTTATAAATATAAAGGTTTAGGTAATTTGTTTAATCAGAAAGTAATTTAATTATTTTTAATTTTGAAAATGGAGTGGATATTTCTAAATAAGGTTCATCAAGATTGGATTTCAGTATTAATATTTTCTAACTTATTTTTATTAAGCTTTACCAAATGGAGATACGACAGGAAATTCACTTCGTTTTTTAAGTCAATTGATCCATCTGTTTATTTTAATAATTATGGCAATAATTTTTTTTTTAATAGATTATTTGGAGTTAGTATTCTTGTTTTTTCTATTGTAAATGTATCCCTATTCTTGGTTTTTATTTTAAATTACCTTGGTTTTGTAAAAATAAATTTATCTCATTTTTTAATTTTATTCTTTTTTTTAATCTTTATTAGCCTTTTAAGTCATTTGATAAATTCATTTTTAGGGAATTTATTAAAAGTTAAAAGAGAGACTTTAGCGTATAGCTTTAATAATTTTAGGTCTCTCTTTAGATTTTCTATATTTATTTTTATTATTTTAAATATCCATCATTTTTATTTCTATGGTACTTTCTCTTTTCTTAAAATAACCTCTTTTTTTTTAATAATATTATACTATGTTGATTCCACTCGAATTATTTACAAATTTTTAGAAAATATTAATAAAGGTAAATTCTATTTTATTTTGTATCTTTGCACTCTTAAATTTACCCCTTGGGTTTTTATTTATTGGTTTATTATTAATATTTGAATGAACAAAATCAAAACTATTTTAGTTTCTCAACCCAAACCTAATAGCGAAAAATCTCCTTACAACAGATTAAAAGAAAAACATAATTTAAAAATTCACTTTCGCCCTTTTATTCATGTTGAGGGTTTAAAAAGTAGAGATGTAAGAAAACAAAAAATTGATTTCAATGTTTTTAATTCAATAATTTTTACCAGTAGAAATTCAGTTGACCATTTTTTTAGATTATCACAAGAAATGCGCTTCAAAGTCCCTGACTCTACTAAGTATTTTTGCCAATCGGAGGCAGTAGCATATTATTTACAAAAGTATGTTGTCTATAGAAAAAGAAAAATTTACGTCGGTGAAAAAAGTCTTATGGATCTTGAACCAATGTTTAGAAAATTTAAAACTGATAAATTTCTTCTACCGTCGTCAGATATTTTAAATCCGGATACAGTTGATTTTTTGAATAGTATTAATATTAATTGGAAACGTGCTCAACTTTTCAAAACAGTTACAAGTGATCTTTCAGACCTTAGGGATGTGTATTATGATATTCTTGTTTTTTTTAGTCCATCAGGCATAGAATCGTTATTTAAAAATTTTCCAGATTTTAAGCAAAATAACACTAAAATTGCTGTGTTCGGAAACACTACAATTGAAGCCGCAGACAACGCAAATTTAAGAATTGATATAAAAGCCCCAACTAAAGAATCGCCCTCCATGACTATGGCTATAGAGAAATACATACAAAATCTTAATTAGTTTTTTAATTTAACATTCATTTTAATCCTCATCCATTTTAAGAGTTAAAATTGCTATTTTGCGGTTATATAAGAGTAAACTATTATCAAAAAATGGATTCAATAGATTGTAGAATTATTAACTTTTTAACAATAAATGCGAAAATTCCGATATCTGAATTGGCAGAACAAATAGGTATCTCAGGAACAGCTATTCATAAACGAATTAAAAAACTTGAGAGAAAAAAAGTTTTCACTGGGTCACAAATTAACATAAACCCAAAAAAAGTTGGATTTACAACCCTTGCATTTGTGGGAATTTATTTAGAGAAAGCAGTAGATGTAAATTTTGCTATAAAAAAACTAAATGAAATTGAGGAAATAACAGAGTGTCACTATACAACTGGTGATTGGAGTATACTAATAAAAATTTACTGCAAAGATAACCAACATTTGATGAAACTTTTGAATAAAAGAATTCAAGCAATTAAGGGTGTTTCAAGGACTGAAACATTTATTTCACTCGATCAACAGATTTCAAGACAAATAAGAATCTAAAAAACAACATTTATAATTTTTTTTGGGACAAAAATTATTTTTTTTATTGATTTACCATCTAAATATTTATCAGTTAGTTTATGATTTTTAATTAGGTTCTCAACTTCTTTTAATTCTATATTACTTTGTATGCTAATTTTAAAACGAAGTTTTCCATTGAAAGAAACTGGATATTCAACAACTGACTCCTCCAAAAACTTTTCATCAAATTCTGGATATTTTTCATATGAAATGGATTTATCATTCCCAAGTAGTGACCAAATTTCCTCACAAATATGAGGAGCAAATGGTGAAAGTAAAATACATAAGTTAGATAATACATTTCTAGAAGTACAACCCACTGAAGACAGCTCATTAATACAAATCATAAATGCACTTATAGAGGTATTAAATGAAAATTTTTCAATATCATTAACAATCTTTTTTGCAGTTTTGTGATAAATTTTTAAGACTTCATCGCTGGGTTTATCATCACTAACATAAAATTTTTCATTTCTATGAAATAAACTCCAAAACTTATTCAAAAAAGAAAAGACTCCTGAAATTCCAGCTGTATTCCACGGCTTAGACTGGTCTATGGGCCCAAGAAACATCTCATACATTCTTAGAGTATCAGCTCCATACCTTTTACAAATATCATCTGGACTGATTACATTGTATCT
>MDTA01131614.1_pt1 | contig 10382 bp, 8 predicted proteins | sample 811151 | NCBI WGS metagenome assembly MDTA01 (sample SAMN05326648, study PRJNA326480) | marine metagenome | isolation source: seawater | place: Indian Ocean: South | collected 2010 | reverse complement strand
CAACACTTTCTTGCAACTCACGTTGGTGAGAAGATTCTTAACAAAGGGGGAAATGCCTACGATGCCTCAATTGCAATAGCCTTCACATTAGCTGTTGTACTTCCAAGAGCTGGAAATATTGGTGGTGGTGGTTTTATGGTTATCTATGATCAAGATACGCAAAAATCTTACTCAATAGACTATAGGGAAAAAGCTCCGCAGCTATCTCAAAGAGATATGTACCTCCAAGAAAATGGAGCATTTAATAATCAAAAACTTTCAACCTTTGGTTATCTTTCAAGCGGTGTACCTGGAACAGTAGCTGGTTTATGGGAAGTTCATAAAAAATTTGGTTCACTTCCATGGGAGATGCTTCTTGAAGATGCAATCTATTATGCTAAAAATGGTTTTCTAATAACCGATTTTATGGCAGATGTTTTATATGAATATAATGAAAAGTTGTCATATTTTGATGAAACCAAAGCTATTTTTCAAAAAAATTATCCAAATTTTAAAGATAAAAAACTTATCCAAAATGATTTAGCAAATACGCTTAAAATTATTGCTAACAAAGGAAGGGATGGATTTTATAAAGGAGAAATTGCAAAAAAAATATCATCAGCTATGAAGGATAATGGTGGTTTAATCTCTTTGTATGACCTAGAAAATTATGAGCCGGTTTGGAGGGAACCTCTTCAATCTGAATATAGAGGCGCTCAAATTATAACAATGGGTCCCCCGTCTTCTGGTGGGGTTCATATAATTCAAATGTTAAACATACTTCAAAATTATGATATTAATGCTTTAGGACATAATAGTAGTGATTATATAAATCTTCTTACTGAGGTTATGAAACATGCTTATGCTGACAGATCTAAGTATCTAGGCGACCCAGATTTTTACGATGTACCAATTAATAAATTGACTAGTCCCCTTTATGCCAAAACTATTTTCAACAAAATTAAATTAGGTACTAGTTTAAACTCATCAAAAGTTCTGCCAGGTATGTACATGGATGATGAAAGTCATGAAACAACACATTTTTCAGTAGCTGATAAATATGGAAATGTTATCTCTTCAACCTATACCCTGAATTCGACTTTTGGATCTGGTGTTGTGATAAAAGATACCGGTATTTTAATGAATAATGAGATGGATGATTTTTCTGCTGCACCTGGTATACCAAATCAGTTTGGATTGCTAGGAGCAAAAGCAAATGAAATAGTGCCATTTAAAAGGCCTTTGAGCTCCATGACCCCTACCATTGTTATGAAAGATGGCAAATTATTTTTTACTACAGGAAGTCCCGGGGGGTCGAGAATAATTTCTGCTGTTCTTCAATCAATATTAAATATCATTGATTTTGAAATGAATCTTGAGGAGGCTACATTCGCAAAAAGAATTCATCATCAATGGCAGCCTGATATTTTAGAGATTGAGTTTTCAATTAGTGAAAATATGTACGAAGAATTAGAGAGTATTGGATATAAAGTTAAAGTTTCTAAGCCACTTACCTGTATTCAAACTATAATGCTTAATGGCAACACGTTTTCAGGATATGGTGATTTTAGAAGACCTGATGCCTATGCATCTGGAGCAATAAATGATTGATAAATTAATGATAATCGGCGCATATGCATTTCCTGTGGTTGTTCTTTTATTATTTTGTTATTTCATAACAAGAAAAAAATAAATTGATAAATATTTTTAACTACCCTTTTATTAATCAAAATTTAAATATAGATACAGTTGATTTTTTTATAGTTTCAATTTTTCTTCTTTCAATTGGAAGCTTTATTTCAACATTGATATACAGATTATCAAGAATAGGAAAATTTAAAATTTCTGATTTAATATATCCGCGTTCTAGATGCCCAACATGCAAGAAGCAAATAAGTTCCCTTAACTTAATCCCATTGATTGGATTTTTAAGGCAACAAGGTAAATGTATAAATTGTAAAAATAAAATATCTTTTTTTATCCGATAACAGAGATTTTCTTTCTTATTCTTGGCATTTTTATTGTTCTTAATTATGGATATTCAATTCTTTCAATATATCTATTTTTGATATTGACTATTTTTTATATCCTCTTTTTTCTTGATTTAAATTTTCTTTATTTACCTTTGCCTTTAAATATAATTATTACTGTACTAGGGCTTACTGGAAATACTTTTTTTTCATTAGCTATTGAAGATTCTATATATATTTTTAATATTTCTCCGTTATGGTTTTCAATTTTTGGTTTCCTGATTGGTTATATTTTTTTATATTTAGTAAATTATTTTTTCAAGTTATATAAAGGTATTGATGGTATTGGTGGTGGAGACTTTATATTATTTGGAGGTATTGGCTCGATTTTTGGACCTCTTTCGCTAGGACCAATTTTATTTCTTAGCTCTGTGCTTGGAATTCTTTATTTTGTTTTCTGTGTCAAAATGAATAGAAGCGAATTACCTTTAGGCTCATTCTTAATTTTAGGCTCATGTTGTTATTTTTTTATCAAAACATTTGAACTTTTTGAAGATTATTTAGTCTTATAGGGAAAGGCCTGCTGAATATCCTCTTACATTCATATCCCCTGGGTCTTAAAAGCAGGCATTAGCCTGCTTTTTTTTGAAAAAAATATTTCTAAAATCTTAAATATGTTATAAATAAACAATATATTTAATAACAAAATGATTATGAAAAATTTTATCTTAATTTTTACATCTATAATTTTAATTTCATCTTGCACTGAAAATGAAATGGAAGCTCAAGACTCATCTCCACCTGCCCTAGTTGAGTATGTATGGCATAAAGCAGGTTCAGAATTTTCTTCAGATAATTTGGCAATGTTAGTCACTTCATGGAATGACATGATTGATAGTATGCAGTGTGGTGGAATGCGAGGTGCCAATATATTAACTCCTGAAGTTGGAAATGATGGTTATGATTTCATATGGGTAATGTTATGGAATTCTCAAGAAAGTCGAGACAAATGCTGGGATGATTGGACTTCAAACCACCAATCAAAATGGGATCTTATGATTGATGGCATTATGCAATACGACCTTGATAACACTTACCTCTTTGGATGGACTATTGGACAAATGCCTAAAGTAGAAAATAATTCTGGTCAGTTTGTAAACAGTTTTAACTTTTGTAATTACAATGAGGGCTTTTCTTCATCGTCTTTAGAAAATCATATAAATAATATTGTTTCCATTGATTGGAGTGATAGCTTTTGGTTTGGTCTATTAGACCCAAAATTTGAACCAGCTGATCCGAAACCAGATTTTGTTTGGTTAAATCTTTGGGCTAATAATGAAGAAAAAAATATAGCGCAAGCTAAATATTATGAAAGCGACCTTCCATCAACATCAGGTGCAGCTTTTACATGTAATAATGTTGATTTTTCCGGTGTTGCCATAAGAAGATAATGGAGCGGGTGACGGGATTCGAACCCGTACCAATAGCTTGGAAGGCTATTGTGCTAGCCGTTAACACCACACCCGCAATAGTCGGAGAATTATAATAAAAAAGAAGGCAATATGCTCCTTATTTCTTTTAATTATTCTTTAGAACAAATACATCATGCATATCAGCGTTAATGCATTTTGCATTTTCAAGAAATTCTTCTTTTATATCTTTAGCCTCAGCATTGTCTAACCAATCAGATAAAATTACATCAACTGGTTCATTTGAATAAAAATTATTTATCCAAATAAAACTTCTTGGCGAACCATTACTCTGAATATAAATTGCATCATATGGGATGTTTAATGATTGTATTTGATTTATAAACCTATCAAGAGCAACTCTAAATGTGCCAAAGTTAAAACCATCATTATAGTTACATCTTAATATCTCATTATTATATTTTTGTTGCTTAGTTTTGTAATCAATTAGTAATTTGCCTTGATAATTATTGTTATCAAACTTGCATCTGGCAATTTCATCAAAGCCTTTAGCGCTTAGTTCATTTATAAAATTATTGTAGGTATTGTCATTTCTATATGTTTTTAAATTAAGTATGAATTCATTCACATAATTCGATTTAGGAAAAAAAACTTCTAAATCATAAACATCATTATTTTTACTTTTCTCATTTCTTGTTAAATCAGAAAGAAATGATTCTAGATTTAATAATGTATATCCCGCATTTAGATTACATTCAAAAAACTCAATAGAAAAATTATAGTCAGGAGATATTAGTAGGTTTGCCTCAATCCCTTTATCAACTTCAGAGGAACAAGAAAAAATAAAAATTATTATTAAAAAGCTTTTAAAAGAAAAATGCATGTCTAAATTATAGATAAACTTAATAAATTAAAAACCATATAAATAAAAAAACCCAAAAAATAATTTTGGGTTTTTAAAGTTTGTTGGTTTATCGTTAATTTACTTAGCTAGTAAATTCCATACCTTATTAATTCTTCCTGATTTCATAAATATATGGAAACGAGACCAATTTGTTTTAAATATATTCATAAATGCTGTATAAGTCTATTTGTGACATAATTGTGACAATTGTGACATTTATGTCACGATAATGTCAAGCTTATTGTAAAAAAATGCTTTAAAATAAGCCTTTCAAGCAAACCTTATGAAAGTTTTAAGAATAATACTACCAGATCAACTCTCAACAAATAATCCAGTTTATAGAAACCTTAATAAGGATGATTTCTTATTATTCTATGAGCCCATGGATACATTTCATGAAATTAATCACCATAAACAAAAAATAGTTTTACTTTTGAGTTCAACTAGAAAAATAGCAGCAAAACAAAATCATAAGAATATTATTTATAAAAAGATTTCAAAGAACTATAGATTAACTCTCACTTCATACTTAAAGAGCATTATTGAAGATTATGGTTTTAAAAAAATAGTAATATCTAAACCGTCAGACTATAAAACTAATAAAGATCTTATGTTTTTTTGCCAATCCTCTGGGATAGAGCTTGAGGTTCTTTCAGATACAAAATTTATATCGAGTTTTGATGATTTCATAGATTGGTCATCAGATAAAAAAACAAGAATTCAGGAATATTATTACAGGTGGTTAAGAAAAAAATACAAAATATTTATGACAACCGAAAATAAGCCCATAGGTGATAAATGGAACTTCGATAAAGACAATAGAATGGGGATGTCTAAGCTTAAATCTAACATACCAAAACGGTTAACTATAAAGCCAGATAAAATAGTATTTGATGTCATGATTGATGTGGAAGAATGTTATCCTAATTCAACTGGTACCCTTGAAAATTTTAACTGGGCAACTACTCACAAAGATGCAGAAAAACTCTTAGATGATTTTATTGAGAGATATTTTGAGAACTACGGAAGCTTCCAAGATGCAATCAATAAAGACGATACATTTATGTTTCATTCATTATTATCTCCATATCTTAACTGTGGTTTATTGGACCCTAATCTATGCATAGAAAAAGCTATAGCAAAATACAATGATGAAGATGTAAATATTCCTATTAACTCAGTAGAAGGTTTTATTAGACAAATAATTGGCTGGAGAGAATTTATTAGAGGTGTTTATTGGGAGAATATGCCTCAATATAAAAATCTGAATTATTGGTCTCATAAAAAGAAATTAAACGAGAATTGGTATACCGGTAATACTGGCATACCCCCTCTTGACGATGCAATTAAGGAATCTAAAGAATATTCTTATACGCATCATATTAATAGATTGATGATTATTGCAAATCTAATGAACCTAACCGGAGTCAATCCAAATGAAATGTATAGATGGTTTATGGAAATGTATATTGATTCATACGATTGGGTTATGGTGCCCAATGTTTATGGTATGGGGTCTTATGCAGATGGTGGAATCTTTTCAACCAAACCTTATATATGTGCTTCTAGTTACATGTTAAGAATGTCAAATTATTCAAAAGGAGATTGGTGTGATGTTGTTGATGGTCTTTATTGGAGATTTGTTGAAAGAAATATTAAATTTTTTGAATCAAACCCTCGTTTAGCTGTCATGACAAGATCATTAAATAAAATGGATGCTGATAAAAAGAAATTAATTTTTAAAAAAGCTAACAAATTCATAGATACCAATACTCTCTAATTCTTATACTCTAAATCTTTTAAAAGAAATTCAATAGCAGGCTTTGTCATCTTTTTGGTGTCATGGTCGACATCTTTAATAACTGAATACCTCCATCTAAGAGGAGTTTGAAATTCATTACCAATTTTAATTAAGTGATTAAAATAATTATTGCCTCTATCGAATCTATTTGAACCTTGTAAAATGGCGCCTTTGCTATTATTTAAAGAGGAATGATTTGGGTCATTATCTTTATCGCCCAAAAGAAATAAAACTTCTGATGACATCAGCCACTCTACTCTTCCAGGTTCAAGAGGCTTATTTTTAATACCGTAAGGATATGGTTTATTTTGAATAAACGTATACCAACCTGCACTCCCAATAGCAGCTTTCTCAATACCACGATCAGATCCATACATTAAATATCTATGAACAAATTGAGATCCTCCTGAAAATCCATAGATAAGATAATTATCTGAAGATAAGTTATATTTATTCTTAAAGAATGCATAAAAACGTGCAATTGAATCTTTTAACCAGCTTTCTTTGTTGTTAATAGATTTTCCTGAGAAAGTAGACATGCCTAAGGTTTGATAATATGGATGTTCTTCTTTCTTAAAGTGAGGTGCTACTAAAATAACATTCTTATTTTTTGCATCATCTAGCCATAATGAAAGATATTTATCAGCATTTCTTGAACCTCCATGAATAATAAATAAAACTTTTGTATCATTATTTATTTCTGAAGGTAAAACATATAGCAGCTCAACATCAGCTTTATTCCATGCTGAATATGTAACTCTTTCAATAGTAGAAGATTCCAAATATATTGAAAGAAAAGAAACTATACAAAAAAGATATAATTTTTTAATATGCATTCTTTTCATTCTAACAATGAAATCCAATTATTAGGTTAAAATATAATATTAAATGTTACTTATAAATTGAATAAATACACTGACATTGTAAAGAAAATTCATGACTCGCCTTTTAAGATAACTTTTGTATCTAGTGGCGGTGGCACTAACGCTATATCTTCATTATTAGAAGTTCCTGGAGCAAGTAATACGATTCTTGAATCCTATATTCCATATTCTAAAGATTCTATGGATAAATTTTTAAATAGAAAGCCTGATCATTATTGTTCTTTAGATACCTGCCTTAGTATGGGGGCTAATGCATATAAAAAGTCTAAAGAAATTGATACTCAAACTAAATCAAAGTACCTTCTTGGTCTTTCAATAACTGCAAATCTTGCAACAACTTACGAAAAGAAAGGCGATCATAAATTCTTTATTGTCATTCAAGCAAATGATTACACTACTTATTTAGAATGTTTTTTAGAAAAAGGTAAACGATCTAGAAATGAAGAGGAGGAACTAATTACAGCTTGTGCAATCAGTCTTTTAGCTGAGTCTTGTGGCTTAGAATATCCGCTGCCCGACCAAGCTGAAGACATTAATATTGAAAAAATAATTGCAGAAAAGCCATGGAAAAAATTATTTAATAACAAAGTAGGTTTCATTTCGAATAATAAAAGCAACCCCGAGCTTATATTTCCAGGGTCCTTTAATCCTCTCCATGAAGGTCATATAAAGATGAAAGAGCTTGCAGAAAGGAAAACAGGTATGCATACAACATTTGAAATATGCGCTAAAAACGCTGATAAACCCCCTCTTACATATGTTGAAATTAAACGAACGATTGATCAATTTCAGAACGATGAAAGCTGGATGCTTACATCAGCAGGAAGATTTAGTGAAAAAGCAGAAATGTTTCCTAATTCAGTATTTATTATAGGAGCTGATACTCTTATGAGGGTTTTTGATGAAAAATTTTATAAGAGCTATAAGGATATGATGGAACATATTCAAAGATTCAATGATCACAATATAAATTTTCTAGTTTTTGGAAGAAAGGTTGGTAAGAAATTCGTATCGCTTAATCAAATAAAAATTCCAGAGATTATTAAAGACAGGTGCACTGGATTTGGAGAAGACAGCTTTAGAGACGATATCTCCTCTACTGAGCTGAGATTAACAAAAAATGATTAATTATGCGGAGGGAGTTTAGCTTCAACAAACCACTCGTGAACTCTTTTAACTGGGTTAAATTTCTTTAACCTCATTTTTTTATTTTCTAAAGTAAACTTTCTTGTCTTAATGGCTGTGTAATGATAGGTGTGGCTATCTCTAGTCTCGCCTTCAGGTATTAAGTATACTTTTGTTTGTTTTTTATCTGCCATAATTGCTGGTGATTATACACAAAGAAACACCATAATTTTACATTTAAATTAACTTTTTATAAAAACCTAGATTACCATAAAGAGGAGTTTTCTCTTTAGTGATTACTCCAATTGAAATCATTTCGAGAATATCTTTATGAATTCCTTTTTTGGTTCCTAGAAAATTATTTTTAAATTCATCAGAAATCATATATGGATATAGAGACCTCATTAAGCTTCCTGCAAGCAGGATGCCATTTCCTGGAATAAATATTAAAGATAGATCTGATAATGTTTGAGCTAGACACTTTATAAAACCATTAATAATTTCTTCTGCATCATTATCCTTAGCTAAAAATTTCTTAAAAATATCTTCTGCTGGTATTTCAGTTCCAGTTTTTTGTTTATAAAGATATGAAATACCTGTGCCGGAAATAATATTTTCTAATGTTAATTCATCATTAATAGTGAAATTAAAATGTGAGTTAAATGATTTGATTGAGTTATTTGTATTTCCAATTTCAGTAGGTATAACGACCTCATTTCCAACTGCAATAGCAGCTCCTAACCCAGTCCCAGGACCTAAGAAAAGTGTATTATTATTAAAGGGCCTCCCATCTTTAATAGTCTTAATATTCTCACTCACATAGTCATAACTATGTGCAATAGCCTCCCAATCATTAAGAAGGTAGCATTCTTTTAGATTCAATTTATCTTTTAATTCGGCAGAATCAAAAACATAGTTTCTATTGGTCATAGATATTGTATTCTTTATCTTAGGCCCTGCTGCTGAGATAATTAAGATGTCGATATTATTTCTTTGAATGAGTTCTTGAACAATGTTTTCAAAGTTGCTGGTACTAAATAATTCTTTATTGATATTTGTTATTTCATTTGAGTCGGCAGAAGCAACAGCATGGCGAATATGCGTACCTCCTATATCAATCAACAATAACTTATCCATTAATTAGTCTTGATAGGTTAAACCATATCCATATTCATAAAGAGGTAGATAATTATTTTGATAGAAATTTAAAGGATTTATAGAAACTTCACTTGGCCATGAAAATGGTAGCTTTCCTTTAAAATCAAAATTTATTGAATTATCCTCTTTGGTGAAAATGACATCATTAATTCCTTCAACCGCTGTTCCCGGCAGCCAAATACTTACAAAAGCATCTGAATAATCTAATTCGCTATCGACTATCATAGGTCTACCTGAAAGGAATAAGGAAATAATGCTGATATTTTTATTAGACAAGGATTCCATAGCTTCAAGCAATTTAGTGTTATTTTTACTAAAATTTAAGTTCTTAATATCGCCAAAGCCCTCAGCATATGGAGTTTCACCATAAACCATAATTACATAGTCTGGAACTTCATTAAAAGATCCATCGTTAGAGAATTCTACATGACCTCCAGAAGAAATTATTTTATCGGATAAGGATTCAAAAATACTTTTTGTATTTGGAAAGTCTTCATTAGAAATATTTGTGCCTTCCCAACTCTTACCTTGCCATGTAACTGTCCAGCCCCCCATTTGATTTTCAATAAACTTTGATTGATCGCCAATGATAAGAAATTTTTTTCTCGGGTTTAGTGGTAAGGTTGAATTTTCATTCTTTAATAAAACTAATGACTCTCTAACAGATTGTCTGGCTATCTTTCTATGCTCATCTATTCCAATATAGTTTTTAGCAAATTCATGGGGTACTCTTCCATCAAATAAACCAAGATAAGCTTTTGTTTTTAATATTCTTCTCACAGCATCGTCTAATCTATCTTTAGAAATAGTGCCATCTTTTACTTGAGCTAAAGTATTCCAATATAGCGGCTTCCATTCAGTTGGAACCATAAAAACATCAACACCAGAATTGAATGCATTTGGACAATTTGCATCCTCGCATCCTGGAATTTGTCCATGACCATTCCAGTCACCAACTATAAAGCCACTAAATTCCATTTGAGACTTAAGAATATTGGTTAAAAGATATTCATTACCATGACTTTTAAGACCATTCCAAGAATTAAAACTTGCCATTATTGAAATTGCACAAGAATCAATTGCTGCATAGTAAGGATATCCATGAATTTCTTTCAAAGAAATTTCATCAAT
>MDTA01114842.1_pt1 | contig 10382 bp, 6 predicted proteins | sample 811151 | NCBI WGS metagenome assembly MDTA01 (sample SAMN05326648, study PRJNA326480) | marine metagenome | isolation source: seawater | place: Indian Ocean: South | collected 2010 | reverse complement strand
GAGGCCTCTAACTGCGGTATCGGGCATTGATGTCTACGTATCCATGGGTGAGGTCACATCCCCAGGCTTCGCCGCGACCCGAGCCCGGCAGATGGGCGTGGATCAGCACCTCGTCCTGACTGAGGGCGCGCTTCGCCTCCGACTCGTCAAAGGCGATGGGCTGCCCGCAGCGGAGCACGGGTATGCCTGCGATGTCCAGGTCGAGCTGGTCGAGATCGGGGATCGAGTGGGCGCCCAGCGCGCCGACGACTCGGCCCCAGTTCGCGTCCGCCCCGTGCACGGCGCATTTGACCAGATTGGAGGAGGCGATGGCACGTGCCGCCGAGGCGGCGTCTTCATCAGTCTGTAGGCCCTCGACCAGAACGGAGATCAATCGGCTCGCTCCTTCACCGTCGGCGGCGATGGAGCGGGCCAAAGAGCGACAGACGGCCTCCACGGCCGACTCGAACCCGCGCCATGAGGACAAGCCCGGCGTAAGCGGCTCATCCGTTCCCGTCGCCTGAAGAATCACCGTGTCGCTCGTTGACGTATCCCCGTCTACGGTGACGGCGTTGAACGTGCGGTCGGTCACGCGTTGCAGGAGGTCCTGAAGCTCTTGGGGCCGAACCGCGGCGTCCGTGACCAGGAACCCCAGCATCGTCCCCATGTCTGGGTGCACCATGCCGGAGCCCTTCGCGATCCCCGCGACTCGGAAGCCCTCGTGGAGGCATCCAGCCTGCTTCAGGGTGGTGTCCGTGGTCAGAATGGCCTTCGCCGCTCGCTCAGCGCTCATCGTCATGTCGCGCGCGGCGCTCTCGAGTCCCGACAGGACCTTCTCCATAGGCATCGGGACCCCGATCACTCCCGTCGAGCAGACGAGCACCTCATCGGCTGAGCAATCCAGAAGCTCAGCGGCCCTGAGCGCGGTCGTCTTCACGTCGCGCTCGCCTTGCTCCCCCGTGGCGGCGTTGGCGTTCCCCGAGTTGACGATGATGGCGTGCACGCGACCGGGTACACGCTCGCGAGTCCATCGACAGGGAGCGGCGATCGCCGTGGACCGGGTCACGACGGCCGCCGCGTTTCCAGGGGCGCGAAAGACCACGAGATCATCGCGGCCGTGTTTGCGAACGCCCGATGCGGCGACCCCCAGGCTGGTTCCAGGGATGTCCGTCCAGATGAGGAGTGGATCGAGCTCTGGGAGCTCGCGGGTTGTCCTTGGAGACAGCGGCTTCGTCATGGGAGTTCCTGTCACGAGGGTACAGAGGCGCTGTGGGGGGAAGCCGGCAGGATCAGATGGGTACCGGGAGTAGTGGAAGACCCTCGGTCTCCTCAAGGCCCAGGGCGATATTCAAGGCCTGGACAGCCTGACCGGAGGCGCCCTTGAGAAGATTGTCGATAGCGCAGACAACCGTCACTACACCTCGGCGCTCGTCGAGCGTCGCCGCCACGTGCGCGCGGCATGAACCGCGTACGTCGGCTGTGGATGGCGCGTCTTCTCGCACGACGACGAGGGGGGCGTCGGCGTAGCGCCGCTGAAACACGTTCGTGAGCTCGGCCGATGTCAGGCCCTCTTGGGCGGGCGCGCTCACCGTCGCGATGATCCCTCGGCTCATGGGCACGAGATGGGGGGTGAAGGATACGGGCGTCCCGAGGTTCTGCTCGATCTCAGGGGTGTGGCGGTGGCTGCCGGCGAGTCCATAGGGTCGCGCCGACTCGCCGACCTCGCAGAACAGGTTTCTCGCGCCTGGCTTTCGACCGGCGCCCGAGACCCCAGAGAGGCAGTTGGCGATCAACGGTCGCCCCACCAGCTCCTCGGCCACCAGGGGTTGGGCGGCCAGGGTGACCGCGGTCACGAAGCAGCCGGGGGTCGCGATGAGCTGGGCTCCGGGCAGGCGAGAGCGGTCGAGCTCCGGCATGCCATAGACCGCGCGATCCAGCCACTGGGGGTTCGGATGCTCGAAGCCGTAGTGGTGGATGTACTCGCTTGCGTCCTTAAGCCGGAAGTCAGCCCCGAGATCCACGACGCGGACCCCTCGCTCGATGAGCTGGGGAGCGAGGGTCGCCGCATGCCCGTGGGGCAGCCCGAGGAAGACGACATCACACTGCTCGGCCAGTCGGTCCACGTTCACCGACTCCACCGTCAGGTCCGTCAGGTCCGTCAGGCCCGGCCACGAGTCGACCAGGCGCGTCCCGGCTGAAGCCCCGGCGGCCCCATGGCTGAGCTCAAGGGACGGGTGTGCTTCCACGAGCCGAACAAGTTCGTATCCCGTGTACCCGGTGATGCCGATGATTCCAACGCGCTGCACCATGAGGGCTCCTTGACCCTCCCGGGATACCGGAGGAGCGCATCGCTTCGCAACGGAGAAATGTGTGACGAGCCTTTCCTGACCCCGGAGGTCGATGTCGGTCGCTCGACGTCGACCATGGGGGGGGGCAGATTGGGTTAAGCTGACCTCATGAGTGCCTTAGCGCCCGTGATTTGCTTGCTCCTGTGCTCGGCGCGCTCCTGGGTCTTCGTGTCTCGTCTTGAGCCGAACCGAGGCGCGGATGCCCCGCAGTTGGTTCTCGGGGATTGCATGTGGCCCGGTTGCAGTGGGACGCTGGGAGCGGCGGTTGGATCTCTTTGGAGATCGGACCCTGGTGGTACGACAACCGTGTGGAGAAGCGACACGCCATGATCCTCACCCTCCGATCGGGACAGCTATGGGCCGGACAGTAGCGCTGCTCGGCCTCCTGTGCGTCGGCCTTATGCCCTCCGCCCAGGCTCAGGTTACCGACGCGGGCGTCGGCGACCGAGACATCGCCACCTGTCGTGACGCGCTGGGGCGAACTCCCGTCGTCGAGCAGGGACGTGAGGGAGACGTGCGCGCGCTCCTCGCGCCCCACGTCGTCGGGAAGCCTGTGGGCGAGAGCGCATGGACCCTCGATAAGGTCTCCATCGATCGCGCGGCCATCACCGCCCACCTGCTCAGTGCCCAGGGCGAGGCCCGACTCGTGCTCAGGCCTGCCGTCTGCCATGTGGACGCCCAGGAGCGGTCACTCTCGTTCGCTATGGAGCGGTTCAAGGGCCCTGGTGAAGCGAGCCCTGACGCCGCGCTAGACGCGCTCGTCGAGGCGATCCAGTCTCAGGATCAGGAGGTCTTCTACAGGGTGCGTATGGGCGCCGCCCCGCCAGCGCACGTCCAGGAGGCGAGCGCTCCCGAGGGTTGGAAGACCCTGGCCCTGACGGGCGGTCTCGTCTGGGCGGGGATCCTGGGCCTGTTCGTGGGCCTCTTCGGCGTGTGGCGCGCGCGCGCCACCGCTGGAGCGCACCCACCTATCGAGTCGCGCACCTGGTGGCTGCTCGCCGCGTGCGTGTTGCTGGCCGCCGGCCTTCGGTTCGCTGTCGACCCCGTATTCTTGCGTGAGGCCTATCCGCTGGCCTCGGTCGGTCACCTGGAGCGCGGCGTGCGATGGAGCGCGCCGCTGACCGTCTATCCCAGAGGGCAGTGGCTGCTCGTCGCTGGCCTTCGCCCGCTGCTACCTGCCTCTCCTTACGACGCTTGGTTTCTCTTCAATCAACTCCAGGGAGTCCTGACCATCCCCGCCGCCTTCTTCGCCCTGCGCGCCTTGACCGGTCGCGCGGCCGTCGGCCTGACGGCCGCGGCCCTCCTGGCTTGCTGGCCGCAGCACGTTCGCTTCTCGGCCTCGGAGGCCACGCATATCGGTCTGGTGCTGTGGGCCTTTCTGGCCCTCGGCTGGACGGCCCGCGCGGCGCGAACCGGCACCCTGACGGACTTTGTCGCCGCCGCGACGTCCGCCGCCATGATGGTCACCATGCGCCCCGAAGCAGGGCTCTGGGGACCAGGGCTGCTGGCGCTGGGCTTCGGCGTCGCGCCCAAGGCGATGGAGGCCATGAAGCGACCCACTGCGGCACTGGTTCGACTCTTGATTGTGGGCGCTCTGCTCGGCCTCCTGATTCCCCAGCTGCTCGTCACCGGCGCGGACGCCACGACCCTGGGCCCCGCTGCCGACAGCCCCGAGGCTCTGGATATGGACAGCCTCCTCGGGATGCCTCGAGCGCTCTTCTTGCCGACCGAGTTCAACGCCTTCTTTGACCCGTCCACGGCTCCTGTCTGGCTCTGGCCCCTGGCGTGGATTCCGCTGATCGCGGCCAGGGTGCGCGCCGACAGGGCAGCCGCGTGGGCGTCCATGGGCACGATCCTGCTCTTCTTCGTGCTCTATGTGAAGATGCCTCCAGCCGTCACCCTGTGGGCCATGGGCCGCTACCATCTCGCGGCGCTTCCGGCTGTCGTCATCCTGGTATCGCTCGGACTGGAGTGGATCGTGGCCCGCGTCCTCAAGGAGTCTGCGGAGCGCCGACTTCCGTGGATCTCGGGTGGGGTAGCGCTGGTGGGGATCCTGGCTTGCTGGGGCTCGATTACGGCGCTCCCCTATGACTGGCAGCAGGAGCAGGCCTGGTTGGTCGAGCGGGGTAAGGAGCGACCGCGCCTGTTCGATGATCGGACCCGGCTGGTCACCCCAGACAATCGAAGGCGGTTCGGTGATATGGCGCCCCGTGAGGCGATCTTCGCGCTCGGAGAGACCCACCGCCTCACGGAGGAGGTCGTCACGATCGAGCATGCATTGAGGGGCTTGAACGTCGGATCTCGGGGCACGCCCGCTCTCTATTACGAGGGCCTCTACTGTCACCTGGCGCTGGCGCCCGGCGAGACCACCAACCCGCAGTGCGACGCGATGCATCAGGCCTTCGAGCTGGAGCCCATCGCTCACGCGACGGTCGATCGACCCTCCTACCTGCTGGCTTATGCAGATCAACGTCCGGCCCGTGAGCTGCCCATCACCCTCTATCGTGTGGGGGCGAGGCGCCTGGAGCCCAACGCCGCCGTGCGGCTCTTACCTCAGCCCGTGGAGCATGGAGATGACTCCTCGGGGAGTCTGGTGATGGGTACCAGCACCCGCGCGTCGACGGCGCCGCCTGTTCCGCCGCTTAACCGCTGACGCGGTTCACGAGGGGGTTGAGGAAGACATCCGTGAGTCCGCGCAGGAGTCGCTGAAGGACCACGGGGGCGCTCTCGGCCAATCGCTCGACCTGGGCACGGTGCTCCTGGATCAGCTCGGCGCCAAAGGCGATCGACCCATGAACCTCCAGGAGGCGCAGGGCTTCGTCGATGGCTGGAGCGTCGGTCTGGACCCGCGGGCTGTGCAGGATCTTCAGGAGCCGGTCCGCGTCCTCTGGCGGGGCCACCTGCAGGCAGTGGGCGATCAGGAGCCCCATCTGCCCGTCTGCGATGTCGCTTCCGCGCTCGCGTCGTTCACCGCCGAGGAGGTCCAGGAGCTCATCCTGCACCTGGAAGGTGATCCCCAACTCCCGGCCAAGGGCCTCCAATGCCTCTACGAGCGCGTCGTCAGCTCCCGCGAGGAGCGCTCCTCCAGCCATGGCCAAGGAGAACAGGCCGCCGGTTCGGTCCCGTGTGAGGTCCAGCCAGGCGTCGACCGTTCGATCCCGGTGCAGGGCTCGTACCTGGGCCTCGCTGGCCTTGAGCATCCGCCGTGTGAGCAGGCGCTCCAGGCGACGAACCTGATCGGCCGGGTGGGGCAGGTGCCCTATGGCGGTCAGGGCCAGGTAGACCATGCCATCACCACAGGTGATCGCCTGGTCGAGCCCGTAGCGCACCCACAGGGTGTCGTGTCCGCGTCGCGTCCGAACCCGATTCTCCGCGTCGTCATGAATCAGCATGGCGTTGTGGAGGAGCTCCAGCGCGGCCGCGAAGGGCACGGCCCGCTCGGGGTCGCCGCCCAGCGCCTCGTGCACCAGGAGCGGAATCACCGCTCGTAGACGCTTGCCGCCTGTCCCCAGTTGGTACTTCACCATGGCGCCCAGAGAGCCTGGCCGCTCGCCTCCCTCGGTGACGCTCTCAAGGAGCGCCTCGATACCGGGCCACATCCGGTCTCGGGCGGTACGGAAGTCGTCTACGGTGAACGGGCGCTGTTCGGATTCACCTTCCGTCTTGCTCTCGTCCAGGATGCTCCGCGCCGCATCTTCATTGATGGATCGTCGTCGGATCATCTCGGCGACGATGCTGTCGATCTCGTGGGCGCGGGCGCCGGCCGCGGCCGCGATGTTTCGGGCGTGCAGCGACATGTGGCCGCGCTGAATGCCCTCGGTCGCCAGCGCCATGATCGCCGCCAGGTTCTGGGCCAGTCCCACGGACGCGGCGATGCGCCCCACGTCGCTGGCCCGCTCCGCGCCGAGGACCTTCAGCATCACGCGCACCACCGGGTGGACCTTCACGACGCCGCCGACGATCCCCACCTGCATCGGCAGGGTGATCTTCCCCACCAGGTGGTCGCCCTCGCGCCGCCATGTCGCCATCGCCGTGTATCCCTCTGGCCGCGCGAAGTAGGCGTGGGCGCCCGCCTCCACTGCGCGCCAGTCCTGACCGGTCGCCAGGAGGAAGGCGTCCACGCCGTTCATGATGCCCTTGTTGTGGGTCGCGGCGCGGTAGGGGTCGATCTCGGCGAAGATACTGGCGCGGACGATTCGATCTGCGACGTCCGCCCCAGACAAGCCCAGCTTGGGGCGCTCAAGCTTCGAGAGCGGTACGCGTCCGGTCGCATGTACCAGGCGCTTATCGGCCAGGTTGGACAGGATCCTGAGATAGGCATTGGCGCCGCTGAGCTTCTCGATCTCCGGCGCCAGAGTCTCGACCATGCCGTTGACCAGATTCGCGCCCATGGCATCGCAGACGTCGACGAGCAGGTGGACGACGAGCATCGGGCCCAACTCGGTCTCTTCGAATCGGCGCACCTCCAGGGAGCGTGCGCCGCCACCCCTGGCGACCAACCTGGGTTGGGCGTCGTTCGCCATCTGGATCAGGTCGCGCTGCTTGTGCTCGATGGCCTCGACGGCCGCCTCCAGATCGGGGACCTCGCACAGCTGAATCTGCCCGATCATCAGGGGCGCGGTGGCGGTGGTCTGTATGCCCTCACCCTCACGAAGGAGGTTCGCCGCGTTGGAGGACGCAGCTACAACCGACGGCTCCTCGATCACCATGGGGACCAGGCGATCGACGCCATCGACGCGGAAGTTGGCGGCGAACGCTGCGGGAAAGTGAAAGAGTCCGACGACGTTCTCGATCATCTTGTCCGCGGCTTCGAGTCGCACGGAGTCTCCCCCTCGCAGCGCCGCGAACTCGTCGTCATCGAGCCCAGCGAACTCCGCGACGATCTCCAGGCGCTCCTCTGGCGTGCGCTTGTAGAATCCCGAGATGCGGCTGCTCTTGCTCAAGGTCGCTCGTCCGTCGGTTGGGAGGTGAAGACGCCCCCCTCTCATACCGCGTGGGTCAACGCAGCCGCAATGGGCAGCCTTCGTGCTTCGTATTGTCACCAACGTGGTTCCGTCTATCGATTGACCCTCCGTGCGCATCCCACTAGCCTGCGGGCCGTGATGAACCGCCTGACGATCGTGGTGATCTTGGTGACGCTCCTGGGGATCGGCTCCCTCGGAGCGCCGGATGCCCATGGCGTGAAGCCGGCGGCGCGCGACAAGGCGCCCTCGTTTCCGCCTCGCGAAAGGGTCACCCTGCTCGTTCTCGGGGACACGGGCGAGCCCGGGCCGCCCATGGAGGCGATCCGGCGCGCGGTGAGCAAAGAAAAGAAGGACGCCATCGTCGTCCTTGGCGACCTGATCTATCCCGTGGCGCCCAGGTGCCCGGACGGGACGCTGCATCGTGACGCAAAGCGGATCCTGGATGAGCGCACGGGTGGACTCCTTCGCGGCCTGGGCGCTCCAGTCCTCTTGGTCCTGGGCAACCACGACATTGGTGGTTATGGCCGCGATCCTGAGCGTGAGGCCTGCCTGATCACCTATGCGGCAGGAGAGCCCGATCTGATCCTCCCGGACGTGAGCTATGAGGTGGACTTCGGTGTGCTCAAGCTCAATATCCTCAACACCAATGCCCTGGACATCATGCAGGGCAGAGACGTTCACGCCAGCTGGCGCGACGCGAAGAGCTGGCGCGTCCTCGCCGGCCACCACGTCTACCGGACGTATTACGACAAGCCCCGGGAGGACCTGGTCGCTCCGTGGCTGAAGACGAACGGGATCAAGCCGGATCTGTACATGAACGGGCACGCCCACATCCTGCAGTTCGGCGTCTACGATGGTATCCCCGCCTTGACGAGCGGAGCGACGGCGAAGACCCGAGAGCGCCCCGCCTGCCCGCCTGAGTGTGGACCGGGTCAGCGCTTCGGTGTCTCGGAGCCAGGTTATGCCCTCGTGCATTTCGACCGCGAGCGCGTACGGGTCGAGTTCAAGAACGTGAACCGCAAGGTGCTCTTCACCTGGAGCAAGCGACGCGACGGGACAGAACGGAGGTGATGTGATGGAGCGCTGGTTTGGTGTGATCGGAGCGATCCTGGGCGCCCTCGGCGTCGCCCTCGGTGCGTTCGGAGCCCACGGTCTCAAGGATCGCGTCGATGAGCGAATGATCGCCATCTGGGAGACGGCGGCCAGCTACCAGATGTGGCACGCGCTGGCGCTGCTGGGGGTCGCTTGGGTGATCTCGCAGGGCCCCTCGACCGCCGCCAGGGTGAGCGGAATCGCCTTCACCGTGGGTGTGCTCGTGTTCTCGGGGAGCCTCTACGTTCTCGTCCTCTCCGGCCAACGCTGGCTCGGAGCGATCACGCCACTTGGAGGACTCGCGCTCATCGTCGGCTGGGTGGGTCTGGCGGTCGCCCTCTGGCCTCAGCGCTAGGGCTTCTTTTCCGCCTTCTGTGGCGTCTCAGAGGCCTTCTTGATCGCCTCCAGGACCCCGAGGCTATCTGGATCGCTCTTCCCCTTCAGCTTGGTCGACAGGGCCGAGAGGCCTGAAACTCCGCCGAGCTTGGCGATCGTCTCGACCGCCGCTGAGCGTGTGCGGCCATGCTGAACCTCGCTGGCCGCGATCGCGATGAGCGCCTTGATCGCCCGCTCGGTGGGGAAGTTGGCGTTGTCCTCAGGCCGGGGGGGGAGGGCAGACAAGGTTCCCCACTGCACGCTCTTGTCGACCTTGGGTTGCTCCTCAAGCCACGTCACAATGGCCTCAAAGCCCTTCTTGCTTCGCAGGCCCTGCTGGATGGTGAACACGGCCGCATATTGAGTCGCTGGTACACGAAACAGCCTGGAGAGGCTGGGGACCTCAGCGTCCGATCCGATGAAGCCGAGGCGCGCGACCGCCGTCCCGCGTACGACAGACGCCTCGACCTGGGCCAGGGCTCGGCCGAGGAGCAGCTTCACGTGCGCGCGCTTGCCCTTAAAGATGTCCGCTCCGATGTATCGACACGCCGCGGCTCGCACGCCGTCCGCGTATTCGCTCTCGATCAGCGAGCGCGCCAGCTTGAGCGTGTCGCTATCCTTAAGGCTTGGCCTGCTGAAGCGTGCGGAGGCCGCCGCGCTGGCGATGGCGGGGATCTCATGCTTCATGAGGGCCTCGAGGCGGTCTCGCGTTTCCTTAGCATCGTTGAAATCTGCCCCGAGGGACTGGAGCAAATACAGGAGCTCCGTCGCGTCGTCCGTCTGGATACGGGCCAGGGCGATCTCCGCGAGCCGGTCTCGCAGGGCCTGGCGGGCGTTGGCGTCCGGAGCGGCTGAGGTGGAGGGGTTTCGCACCTCCACACGGGCCTCGTAGACGGGAGCGAGACAGCTGGCGGGGTTCTTTAGACGGTGGGAGTCGACGATGCGCTCGCAGCGCTTGATGCCGTCGAGGGCCTTCTCCAGCGCGGCCAGGACGCCCTCAGGGCTCTTCTGAGGCTCGGCGGGTTCCTCCACCACCGTGTCTCCCGTCGTGTCACTGACCTGGATCACGTCGGGGCCGGGTGGCGGCGTGGTCTCGGGGCTCGCGGCCGCCTCCTCGGCTCCTCCAGCCTTCGCCGAGGGACCCTCTTCGGCCGCCTTGGCCTTCGCCTCGGGGGCGGTCGCTTTGGGCTCGGGTGCAGGGGAGCTCTTCCGGCCGCAGGCGAACAGGGTCACCGCGCACAGGGCCATCACTACCAGCCGATACATGACTCTCCTCCTTCTCAGAGAAGAGGACGCTACGAGCGCCGACGAGCCTCGTCAATCGCTGGGCGCCCGGGAGGGAGCGATTCGAGAGCCGCCCGTGGTCTCCGCGAGGGGGTGGGAACGGGCCAACGGACGGCTCTCGAGGGTCTGAGGGGGTCAGACATAGGGTTCAACTCAAGGGCCCGTGGTTCTATTCCCACGAATTGAGAGCGCCGTGCTGTTCCGGATTCTATGGCGAAGGATTTAGGTTCCAGGATGGAACTCCCGTAGGGCTACGTATGACGACGATACCGTCCAGCGCGATCGCGAGAATGGGGATGCAGGCCGCCGCCAAGCAGCAGCAGGCCTCCACCCACAACAT
>MDTA01098279.1_pt1 | contig 10382 bp, 9 predicted proteins | sample 811151 | NCBI WGS metagenome assembly MDTA01 (sample SAMN05326648, study PRJNA326480) | marine metagenome | isolation source: seawater | place: Indian Ocean: South | collected 2010 | reverse complement strand
GAGCCGTAGTAGACCACTACGTTGATAGGCTGGGTGTGGAAGCGTGGTAACACGTGTAGCTGACCAGTACTAATAGCTCGATTGGCTTGATTTATGCACTGAAAAAAATTTTTATATTTTGCAAAAATTATCTAACATTTGAAGTCCACTGCTGGAACTCTTCTCAGGGTGGAATTGAAAACCGTAAATGTTGTCTTTATTAACAACAGCAGGTATTTTTAAACCATAAATGGTTTCGGCAATCACGTGGCTTTGTGAATTTGGCACGTAATAATACGAGTGAATAAAATATAAGTTGGTTTTACTTTTTATATTTTTGAAAATATTGTTCTTCTGTAAAATTAAAAGCTCATTCCATCCCACGTGTGGAATTTTAAGCCTCTTCACTGTTTTAATTTTTACAACTTTTCCAGGTATTAAATTTAATCCTTTGGAAACCCCGTGTTCAAAACCTTCTGAGGACAAAAATTGCATTCCTAAACAAATACCTAAAAATGGTTTTCCCAAGCTTACGTGATTTTCGATCCCATCTTTTAATCCCATACTTTTTGCTAGATTGTTTGCCAAATTAAAATAAGAACCAACTCCTGGTAAAATCATATTGGTAACTTTTTTAACGTTTTTGGAGTTCCCTTCAGTTAAAATTATTGTTTCGTGACCTAGGCTTTTAACTGCATTATTAATAGACTTTAAATTACTTAGACCAAGATCAATAATTCCAATCATAATTGAATATTAAATATACGATTTATGCTAAGATCTTGTACACCACATCTAGACACAAATCAAAAGAAACCACAAAATACGACTAATTAAAAATTCTTTTACTTTACTGTTCAAAAATTGAACGTTATAAGGTTCAATAATTGAACATATGAAAAATGAACAGGACCATTTCGAGGTTTTAAGAAGGATTAAAAAAAAACCTAATTTCTCGCAAAGAGAGTTAGCGGAAGACTTAGGTTTTAGTGTAGGTAAGTTAAATTATTGCTTAAAAGCTTTAAAGAAAAAGGGTTATGTAAAATTAACAAACTTTCAAAAACAATCAAACAAAATCAGATACCTTCAATATGTAATAACCCCAAAAGGAATAGCTGAAAGAACTAAATTAACAATTAATTTTATGAAAAGAAAAATGCAAGAATACGATGAGCTTAAAAACGAATTAGAAAAAGAGTGATAAATGTGGACAATTATTAAAATTGAAAAAAAGAAAATTAATCTTTTAAAACAAGACTTTGAAAAAAAATTGGACAATAATTTCAAAATTTATAGCCCTAGGGTTCTTTTAGAAAAATATTCTCAAAATAAATTAGTTAAAAAAGAAATGTCACTATTAGGTGACTATTTATTCTGTTATCATAAAGAGTTTGATAAAAAAGAAATAATTAATAAACTTAGGTTTTGCAGAGGATTAAAATACTTTTTAAATGGGTTTATTGAAGCCCAAAAAGAAATAAATGAATTTGTTGAGAAATGTAGAAGTCTTGAAGATCACAAAGGATTTTTAAGTCAAAATATTTTTGATTTAGAGCAGGATAAAAGTTATAAATTTATTTCCGGTCCTTTTGTGATGAAAATTTTTAAAATTATTAGTTTTCAAAAGAAAACTATTGATATTCAATTGGGTAATTTAAAAACGAAAATAGGTAAAAAAAGATTTTTATTTAACTCAATTTAATTAATTATGAAAAAAACTGTGAAAACTTACTTTTGCGGAGTGCGGAGCTATGTTTAATCAAAAAAAAGATAAAAATATTAAACCTTTTTTAATAGGTGAAATTGGAATTAATCACAACGGATCACTACAAAATGCAAAAAAATTAATAGACTTAGCAAAAAATTGTGGTTTTAGTGCTGTAAAATTTCAAAAGAGAAATCCTGATATTTCTACCCCGGAAAACCAAAAAGATAAATTAAGACAAACCCCATGGGGTGAAATTTCATATTTGAATTACAAAAAAAAAATAGAGTTTGGTAAAAAAGAATTTAATGAGATTAACAAGTATTGCAAAGAAAAAAAAATAATTTGGTTTGCTTCACCCTGGGATTTAGATAGCGTTAAATTTTTAAAGCAATTTAGATTAAAATACAATAAAATTGCCTCAGCTATGATTACTAATCTTAATCTTTTAGAGGAAGTAGCTAAAGAAAAAAAAACAACCTTTATTTCTACTGGTATGAGCAATCTTCGTGAAATTAGAAAATGTATAAATATTTTTAAAAGAAATAAATGTAAATTTATTTTGATGCATTGCGTATCTACCTATCCATGCCCTATTGAAGATTTAAATTTAAACATGATTACAACACTTAAAAAAAAATTTAAATGTGAGGTCGGTTATAGTGGACATGAGTCTGAAGTCTCTCCATCGCTAATTGCTTATTTTTTAGGAGCGAAATATATTGAGAGGCATATTACATTAGATAGAAGCATGTGGGGCACTGATCAAGCGGCCTCGTTATCTGAGGATGGGATGAAAAACCTTTCAAATATTTTAAATAAAACCCACAAAGTTTTGGGCGATGGGGTAAAAAAAATTTCCTCAAAAGAAAAAAAATTATTACAAAAGTTTAAGTATTGGAATTAAAATGAAAAACTTAAAAAAAATAAAAAAAAATTTTTATTCTGACGGATTTGTTCATGTAGAACGGCTTTTTAACAAAAAAGAGATAAGTCAAATATTAGACGAGATTGAGGATATAAAAAAAAGATTTACTAAAATTAAAAATAAAAACATGCATTTAACAAATGATAAAAAATTCAACACCATTCATGATATCAACAAATTTATTAAAAAAGGAAAGATCGTAAATTTATCAAATGATAAAAGATTAATAGAGATAATTGAAAAAATTATTGGTAAAAACATTTCTCTTCGAAACTTAGAATTTTTTTTAAAACCAAAAAAAACAGGTAGAAAAGCTCCAGTTCACCAGGATAATTTTTTTTGGAACATACCTAGCAAAAAAGCTCTCAATGTTTGGATTGCATGCACACCGTCCAATTTTAAGAATGGAGGACTTTATTATTTTCTTAAGTCTCATAAGGATGGAATAGTTGATCATGAGTTATCTTATCAACCTGGAACATCTCAACAAATACCTAACAGACATCTACTAAAAAAAAGGTATAAAAAAATTTATCCAAATTTAAAACCAGGTGATTGTATCTTTCATCATTGCGAAGTTATTCATGGCAGTAATGCTAATAAATCGAATTTCGATAGAGTTGGACTAGTAATGAGCTTTAAAAACACTAAAGCAAAAATAAATAAAGCAGGCTGGCAATCTTATCAGGAAAAGTTAAAAAAAAATTTAAGTTTCTTGAAAAAAAAAATAATGAAATTTATTTCCGTGATACCTGCAAGAAAAAATTCAAAAGGAATTAAAAACAAAAATATATTGAGGTTGAATAACAGACCTTTGGTTGAGTATTCTTTTTTGCAAGTTAAAAAATCAAGATTAAAATCAAATTTTGTTGTTACAGATAGTGAAAAAATAAAAAAAATTTCAAAAAAACATTATATAAATTCTGATTATGAAAGACCTAAAAATTTATCGGGGGCTAAAGTTTCTTTAGCTGAAACACTATTTGATTTTTACAAATGGACTTTAAAAAAAAATATTTATTTTGATTATTTAGTTGTGCTCCAACCTACTTCTCCTTTGAGATCATCAAAAGATATTAATTCTGCTGTAAATATTGTTAAAAAAAAAAGACCTTTAAGTTTATTTAGTATTTCGGAGTCAATAGAGCACCCATACGAGACGATTAAAATAAACAAGAATAAATTCAGACATGTTTTACAAAAATCCAAATTATTTTTTAGAAGACAAGACTTTGATTTTCAATCGTATTTCATTAATGGTGCAATTTATATAATTCATAAAAATTTAGTTAAAAAAAAAAAAATTTTTGATAATTTAAGTCATAGTTTCTATTTAATGCCAAAGAGGAGATCTATTGAAATAAACGATCTTGATGAGGCTAAAATTATAGAGTCAATTATTCAAAAAAAAGCTGTATAAGGAAATAAAATGAAAATCGGTTGGAGTGGAAGATCACATCAATATTCTAAAGAAGATATAAAATATTTTACAAAAGTAGTAAAATATGCTGATCCCCTTACTCAAGGAATTTATCTTAAAAAATTTGAGTCAGATTTCTCAAAATACGTCAAAAGTAAAAATGTTTTAGCAGTGAGTTCCGCAGCAGCAGCTTTAGAAATGATAGCAACTGCAATTAATTTAAAAAAAGGCGATGAAGTAATAATCCCTAGTCACACTTATTGTGCTTCAGCCATACCTTTTGCAAGAAATTCTGCCAAATTGATTTGGTCAGATATTGATTTAAATACAAGAGTTGTAGATTTTGAAGATTTAAAAAAAAAGATTACAAAAAAAACTAAAGCAATTGTTTTTGTTCATCTTTATGGTTATGCAATCAACATAAAACCTATTCAAAGATACTTAAAAAAGAAAAAAATCCTCATAATTGAAGACTGCGCTCAAGCTCTTGGAGCTAAAGTAAATAACAAAAATGTGGGAACGCAAGGAGATTTTGCTTGTTTTTCTTTTCATGCTCAAAAAAATATTACAACATTAGGTGAGGGTGGAATGCTTTTATTCAAAGATAAAAAACTTAAAAAAGTTTTCACTCAAATGAGACACAATGGTCACTGTGATTTTAATTTTAAGAGAGAAAAATACTGGTTACCTGCAATGGGAAATTTAGACTTCGACCTCAAAGACAAATGGCCTTTTAAATTTACTATAAGCGAAATTCAATGCGCAGCTGGTATTAGACTGCTTAAAAGACTAGATAAACTAAACTCATACAGGATTTTAAGAGCCAAAAAAGCTATTAGTGCCTGGTCCTTTTTAAAGGAACTATCTTTTAATAAACATTTTTCTAAAAAAAGGCATGTTTATCATTTACTAAGCGCATATGTAGAACCATCCAAAAAAATTGATCGAGATAAATTAATTAATATTCTTTTTAAAAAATATAAAATCAAATGTGCCATACAGTATTATCCTTTGAACAGGTATCCATTATTTAAGAAAAATGGTTTTGGAAAAGCTAAGTGTGCTAATACTGATAAGTTTTACGACAATATGATATCTTTCCCTTTCCATGTCTGGATGTCTGATAATCATTTTAATTATTTAATTCAATCGGTTAAAAAAGCAATTTTAGAACTAAGAAATAAATAAAGAATTACTTTAATGAATATGCTAGGATTAAAAGATGTACTATAAAAACAATAAAGAAATTACAATAGAAGTCACTAATAAATGTGGTGCTAAATGCATTATGTGCCCGAGAGAAAAAATGATTCAACCTTTAGAGGTTATGAGCCAAGAGATTTATGAAAAAACTGTGCTAGATGCTTTCAATGAGGGTGTTGAGATAATTGACTTATGCGGTTATGGAGATGTTTTTTTAGATAGAGGACTTATGGAAAAATTGAAATTCACAAAAAAAATTAAACCTGACTGCAAAACTTATATAAGTACTACCGGAAACGCAATGATTTCAAAATATCACGAAGATATTATAAAATATGTCGATATTCTTAAGTTTTCAATTTATGGCACTACCCCCGAGACCTATAAAATAGCCATGGGAGGATTGAAATTTGAAAAATCAATAAAGAATATTGAGGAGTTTTTAAATTTAGATAATGGAAAGAAAGTTTACACAATCGGCAATTTTATAGAGATGGAAGAAACTAAACATCAGACTAAGGATTGGATTAATTTTTGGGAACCAAAACTTTCAGAGGTATATGTTTGGAAGCCACATAATTATATTGATGGAAGAAAATATCGTGATATTACAGGACAAAAACAAACTTCTTGTGGTAGACCGCTTGAGGGTCCACTTAATATTGCTGTAAATGGAAAAGCACATGTTTGTTGCTTTGATTATAATAAACATATGGTAGTTGGTGATATCAAAAGCATGACAATAAATGAGATTATGAATTCAAAAGAGATGAAATTAATACAAGAAAAACATAAAAAAAATGATTTTTCTAATTTGATTTGTAGTGGATGTGACCAGACAGTTTTAGATGAAACAGTTTTAGTTTATAAATCTAATCCTAAGAGAAAAGTAGGCATGGATAATACTTCCCTTTATAGTTGGCGATAATTCAAGACCTCTAATTAAGTTTTACAAATAAATTTTATATTAAAAGCAAATTTTCAGAAATTAAAAAATACACTAATATCATGAACTTTTAGAATGATTAGTCTTTACAAAAAAATAATTTATCTTTTAGATAATAAACAAAAAAATTTTTTGTACATTATACTTTTCTTATCAATAATCGGAGTTTTTTTAGAAATTGTTAGTGTTGGCGCTGTATTCCCTTTCTTAGGTTTTTTGATAGATGATAGAAATGCGGGTTCATCTTTAGAGAACTTAATATCAAATTATTTTAATTTTTCAGGCAAAAATGAAGCTGTAATAGTAATCTCTTTAATTTTTCTATTTATATTTTTAATAAAAAATACCTTTCTTATTTTTTTACAATGGATAAGTAGCCGTTTTGCTTTAAATCTAGAAACTAATTTATCTAAAAGACTTTATGAACATTATTTAAGATTACCATATCTTGATCATCTTAATAAAAATTCAGCAACATTAATAAGGAATATAAAAGACGAAATAATACTTTTCAGAGATAGAATCATTGAACATTTACAAAAATTATTTCTTGAAACACTTACCCTAGTAAGTATTTTAATATTACTAATAATCATAAATCCGTTAGCTGCCATAGTCGGTTTTTCAATCATGGGAATAACATCGGTAATATATATTCTATTTACCAAAAAAAGAATATATTCTTTAGCAGTTCAGAGACAAAAATTTGATGAAGTAAAGTTAAAAAGTTTACAACAAACATTTAACGGTATCCGTGAAATTAAGCTTTCAAATAAAGAAGATTTTTTTTTAAAAATTTTTGATGTGGTAAACTTCAAAAGCTTAAGACCAAATATACTTCAATATTTTTTTTTACAAATACCAAGATTCGTTTTAGAATTTGTTGGGGTTTTATCTATTTTATCAATTTTTTTCTTTTTATTTTTTAAAGGTTATGAATTAAACTATATAATTAAGACCATTGCAGTTTATGGCGTAGCATCTTTTAGAATTCTTCCCTCTGTAAATAGAATTGTTCAGTGTAACAACCAAATTAGATATGGTATACCAGTTTTAAATTTACTCTACAGCGAATTTAAAAATTTAAATGAAAGAAAGATTGAAAATAGTGTTGATAAGAAAAGTATCTTATCTGAAAAATTTAATTCACTCGAAATTAAAAATTTAAGCTTTTTTTATAATTCTACTGATAAAATTTTAAATAATGTAAATGCGAAAATAAAAAACAGAGAAATTATTGGAATAGAGGGAAAGTCAGGATCTGGTAAAAGCACATTAGTAGATCTCTTGAGTGGTTTAATAAATCCAAAAAATGGAAAAATTTTAATCAATGAAAGGCCTCTTAATGAAAACCTTGTGTCTTGGCAAAAAAATATAGGTTATGTTTCTCAAGAAATTTTTATTTTAGACGACACTATTACAAATAATATTACCTTTGGATCTGAGAAAAAAGATATTAATAAAATACACAAACTAATTGAAATTCTAGAATTAGATGGTCTAATTAAATCACTACCCAACGGGCTAGAATCCGAAGTCGGAGAGCGCGGGCTAAGAATCTCTGGTGGACAAAAACAGAGAATAGGTATTGCAAGAGCATTATATAGAGATCCTGAAGTTATTATTTTTGATGAGGCAACAAATGCTTTGGATAAAGTTTTAGAAAAAAAGATTATTAATAATATAAAGAATCAAGGTAATAAAACTATTATAATTATTTCACATAACTTGGATAGTGTTAAAAATTTGTGCACTCAGGTTTTCACAATTAAAAACAATAACCTAACCCTCGGTTCTTAATGAGAGACATTTTTTTTTCAATATGTATTCCCTCATTTAATCAAGGTCAATTTATTGAGAAATGTATTTTATCTTGTTTAAATCAATCCTACAAAAATTTTGAAATTTTAATTGTTGATAATAACTCAACTGACATCACTAAAGGGATTCTTGAAAAATATAAGGATAAGATAACTGTCAAAAAAATTGATAACGATGGTATTATTGCAAAGTCTAGAAATTTATCCTTAAAAGATGCAAAGGGGGATTGGATTGTCCTTCTAGACACAGATGACTACTTTTCCCATGACAAGCTTCAAAAGGTTAAAGATGAAATTTTAAAAGATGAATTTGATGTTTTTTGTCACTCTGAGTGGATGTCTTTTTCAAAAGGGAGTTTCGATGAAATTTGGTTTTATGGAAACAATAAAAAAGATTTTTATAAGGATCTTATAAAATACGGCAATTGTCTTTCTGCTTCAGCGAGTGTGGTGAAAAAAAGTTTTTTAGAAAAAAATTCCATTGTTTTTAATGAAAATAAAGATTTAAGAAATATTCATGATTATGAATTTTTTTTACAAATAGCTAGAGCTAAAGGCAAATTCCGTTTTTTTAAAGAACCCCTAGGTTATCACATAATGCATAATCAAAGTACTTCAGCCAAATTTTTTGACACTTATTTTCTTTCACTTAAAAAATTATTAAAAATACATTTTGATACCAATAACTTTAATAGAACGACTTATAAATTTGCTTTGACAAATATTAATATAATAGAAAATATTGAATTGAGAAAAAAAGATTTTCTTTTAAGTATCCAAAATTTAGCAAAAATTTTATTCACGAACCCTAAAGATTTTATAATTGTGATAATAAGAATAATTACAAAAAAATTTAAAAACTATTTCTTTAATATTTTTTTTAAATTTAAAAAAAATGAGTAAAATTTTAATAACAAATTTAAATATTAAAAAAGATTCAATAAACAAAAGAAGTATATTTATTGATGAATTTTTATCTTCTCATTTTAATCCACCCTTTAGCAAAGCAAAAATAAATACTTTTAAGTCATTAGCGACTAATAAAAAAAAAGACATTTATTTTTTAAGAAATAAAACCTTACGATATGTTAAAGAGCTATCATACAAGTTAAACAAGATACATAATTTGTCTGAGAATTATAAATTTTGGAGTGTTATCATTCTTCATTTTGTAATAAGTTTGTCAAATCATTGTTACAGAGATTATAGATCATTAAAAAAAATAAAAAAAAAATATAATAAAAAAATAAAATTATATGATAATAAAATTTCCTTTTTTTCTTTCAAAAATTTTAACGAATTTGAATGGAATTCGATTCATTTTAATAACGATTATAATAAATTAATTAGATATATAATTTGCAAAAATTTAGATATTAAAACAAAAAAAATTAAATTAAATTTAAAGAAAACAAAATTAAACTTGTCAAAAACTAGCTATAAATTAAAAAATGAAACCAGTTTTCTTAAGTCAATAATAATTAAAATTGTAAGATTTTATTGTGCTTTTGCAAAACCAGATTTAATAATTGATGGTGGGTTCGGAAAGTTGAAATCAATAATTCTTTTTTTTAAAAGCAAAGGTAAAATACTTACTTTAACGTCAAATCTAATATTTGATAATAAATTCAACAAAAATAGGATACTAAAACCAAATCCTCAATTAAGAAAAAAAATAAATGTTAAGGAAAAAGATAATTTTGACAAAATTTTTAATCAAGTAATTTTTTTTTGTATGCCACTTTCTCTTGTGGAAAATTTTAATTTTTTTTATAGAAGTGAGACTAACTTATTCAAAAAGATTAAAAAAATTGGTTCAGCATATTGTCTAAAGAGTAATGATGAATTTAAATTTTTAGCAGCTAAGATAAGATCAAAAGGCGGAAAACTGTTTTCTTTTCAACATGGAGGTGAAAATTATAAGAAAAAACTTCACCTATTAGACTTGGCAGAGGATTTGATTGTAGATAAAAAATTTTCATGGAATGAGAAAAAAGGTTTTGCAACTAATATGCTTCATAGACTGGAACCATTTATTAGAGATAATAACGAAGATCATTTAAAATTTAAAAAAATTTTATTGTTGCCTTATAATAAGTATTTTTTTTCTCAACCATGGACTTCCACCCCAGGAAATAAGGATCATTTTCACACAAATTTAAACTATGAATTTGTTTCAAATTTATCCCAAAATTTAAAAGATATAACTACAGTTAAACTTTCTCCAGTTCCAGAGGAAGAATTTCATTTAAAAATCTGGAGAAAAAAATTTAATAAAAGTGTTAAATTAATTAGAGATTCAAAATCAATAGATCAATTTAAGAATACCAGTTTGACAATTATTGATAACTTATACTCCACAGTTACATTTGAAGCAGTTT
>MDTA01182484.1_pt1 | contig 10383 bp, 8 predicted proteins | sample 811151 | NCBI WGS metagenome assembly MDTA01 (sample SAMN05326648, study PRJNA326480) | marine metagenome | isolation source: seawater | place: Indian Ocean: South | collected 2010 | reverse complement strand
GCACAGAATGGAACTTTGCCACGCAGTTCTGAACCTTCCGTTCTCCGGTCCCCCACTGGACCATTGGACCCTCCCCAACGGAGTGCGCTGCGTGACGGCCGACATGCCGGATGCACCCCTGACCTGTCTCGATCTCTGGTGCCGCGCAGGCAGCGCCAGTGAGCAGCCAGGGGAAGAAGGCATGGCCCATTTCCTTGAGCACATGGTGTTCAAGGGAAGCGAGCGGTTGGCTGCAGGTGCCTTTGATGAGGCCATCGAGGCCCTCGGTGGCAGCAGCAATGCAGCCACGGGGTTTGACGACGTCCACTTTCACGTCCTGACACCACCGGATCGGGCCCGCGAAGCGTTGGATCTTTTGTTGGAACTTGTGCTGCAGCCCAGTCTCGATCCAGGTGGTTTCGAGACTGAACGAGATGTGGTTCTCGAAGAAATCGCGCAATATGCCGATCAACCGAATGAACAGGTGCTGCAACTGCTGCTCAGCAAGGGCTGTGATCAACATCCCTATGGACGTCCAATTCTTGGGACACCACACAGCCTGGACGCCATGACACCGGCTGCCATGCAGGCGTTTCACAGCCGGCAATACCGGGGTTCCAACTGCTGCCTGGCCGTGGCAGGTCCAGCGGAACAACAATTGCGCGCAGCGGTGGAGTCGTCTGCTCTGGCCGGGCTCAGGGAGGCCACACCTCCACGGTCCCCCGCCTCCCCCCTGAACGTTCGTCCAGGACGCCACAGCGTTTCGATGGACCGACTGGAATCAGCGCGGCTGCTCATGCTCTGGGAGGCACCACAAGCTCATGATCAGGTCGACGTGATGGCGGCTGATCTCGCCACAACATTGCTGGGGGAGGGACGACGCAGCCGCCTCGTCAGCCGCCTGCGTGAGGACCTACAAATCGTGGAAAGTGTGTCGATGGACCTCTCGGTTCTGGAACAGGGCAGCTTGATCACGTTGGAAGTCATCTGCCCGGAAGAGCACTTGGAGGCCGTTGAAGAGGAGGTGAACCGGCAGCTGCGCGCCATGACGAGCGAGTTGGTCAGCGATCAGGAACTGAAACGGGGCCAGCAGCTGGTGAGCAACGGGCTGCGCTACGCGCTGGAATCGACAGGGCAGGTCTCAGGACTCTGTGCCAGCCAAACCCTCTGGGACCGTCACCAGGATCTGCTCCAACCCTTGGCCTTTCTCACACCATGGACGGCGGAGCGCCTGTGCTCGGAGCTGTTCCCCAAGCTTCAGCCCGAACAGGCCTGTGTGCTGACAGCCCACGCCAGGGACGCGCTCGGATGATCAACCCGGAACTTCTGGTCGAACCCGTCTCGACCCCAGGGATTTTGGCCGCGAAACTGCTGCTTCCCTTCGGCAGCGCCGAGGACCCTGCCGGGGCACGGGGTGCCCATGATCTGCTGGCGTCCTTGCTCAGTCGGGGTTGCGGATCGCACAACAACCTGGAGCTGGCCGACCTCGTGGAGGGATGCGGGGCCGGACTTCGCTGCGACGCCCAGGAGGACGCTCTGATCCTGAGCCTGCGCTGCACGGTTGAAGATGCCGAACATCTGCTGCCCTTGCTGGCGCAGATGGTGCAAGCCCCCCACCTTGACCCCGATCAGGTGATGCTGGAACGCTCGCTCACGATTCAGGCCCTGCAGCGTCAGCGGGAAGATCCCTTCCATTGCGCCACCACAGGCTGGAGGCAGCTCACCTATGGCAGCGGCGGCTACGGCCATGACCCCATGGGCATTGCGGAGGAGCTTGTCGATGTGGATCGCAAGGCGCTGCTTCCCCTCGCTGAACGCCTCCCGACGGCGTCCAGTGTTCTCGCCCTCGCGGGGAGCGTTCCTCAGCGCCTGGTCGATCAGCTGCATTCCCTCTCGGACTTCCAAAACTGGCCAGAGGGCATCACAAGGGATTCCGCCTGCCGCCCCCCCTACGCCCAATCGGTTGGCAACGAGACCATCCAGCTTCAACCAATGGACACCGAACAGGTTGTTCTGATGCTCGGTCAGGCGACTTTGGGGCATGGCCATCCGGATGAACTGGCCCTGCGGCTGTTGCAGTGCCATCTGGGGGTGGGGATGTCGAGCCTGCTGTTCCAGCGTCTGCGTGAGGAGCATGGTGTGGCCTACGAAGTGGCAGCGCACTTCCCTGCCCTGGCAGGCCCCGCCCCGTTTGTTCTGATGGCCTCCAGCGGTGAGGACAAGGCTGATCTCACCCTGGAATTGCTGCTCAGGATCTGGGATGAGCTTCGGGAGCAACCTTTGAGCGCTGCAGCTCTTGAGCTGGCACGGGCCAAGTACATCGGCCAACTGGCGCAGGGGCTGCAGACCTGCTCCCAACGGGCGGAGCGACGCGTTCAGCTGAAGGCGCAGGGTCTGCCCGAGGACCATGACCAGACATGTGTTGAGGCCCTTGCGCACCTGACACCGTCCGACGTCCGGGATGCAGCAACCCGCTGGCTGGACAGCCCTCGGCTCAGCCTGTGCGGAACCGCTGGAGCGTTGCAGCAACTCGAACGGCGGTGGATCCGCCGCGACCGCTAGCTGTTGGTCAGCGTTTAGTTCGGTTCTACGGAATCCACAGTTTCAAGCTGATCGAGCCCAATCAAAAACGTTCCTCGGCGGAACCGAACAGCAACCGTTTCCATCGGGTGGAGGGCAACAACCTCGCCTACTTCTCCGACAGCAACCAGATCAGGAGGCCGGAGCATCGGCATTGGATCCGCCGACTTCAAGAAAGGAAGCTGCTGCGTGAGGCGCAGCCGATCACCAATCGATACCGTCATCTGATCTGGGCAGGATCTGCATTGTCGAGCAGGATGGGTCGAGTTGAAGGGTTGATGTGAGGGCTCTCGCCTCCTGGTGTGGTGCCCTCGCGGGTCTGTTGATCATCCTCATCGGTGGTCTGGTGCCAGCGGCGTTGTTTCTGCCTGCTCCCGAACCGATTTTTCTTCCTCTGCCTGTGACATGGCAGGTGCCAGCACTGTTCCTTTGCGCCATGGTCAGTGGACCCCGCGCTGGTGTCATGGCCGCCGTGGGTTACCTGACGTTGGGCCTTTTCAGCCTGCCCGTGTTCCACGGAGGTGGCGGGCTGAGCTACATGCTGGAGCCGAGTTTCGGCTATCTGGCGGGATTTGTGCCAGCCGCTTGGCTCACAGGACGTCTGGCCCAGCAGGAAGGAATGGGTGACCTGCCAAGGCAATCGATATCCGCACTGGCGGGACTCCTCGTTCTTCAGGTTTGTGGTGTTCTCAATCTGGCCATCGGAGCCCTCTCGGGACGATGGTCGGTTGGATTCCTGGAGCTCTTGATGCAGTTTTCCGCCGGCCCGCTACCGGCTCAGATGTTGCTCTGTATCGGAGCAGGATTTCTCGCGGTTGTGGTGCGTCGGCTGTTGATCATCGAGCCATGAAGAGCAAGCTGCCCCGTCGAACCACTCTTCTGGTGGCTCTGGTCATCGTGGTGGTGGACCAGGCCAGCAAGGCGGCCGCATCCACGGCTTTGCTGCGGGGCCAAACGCTCCCCCTTCTGCCTCATTTCCTCTCCTTGCAGTTGGTCCACAACACTGGAGCTGCCTTCAGTGTGCTCCAGGACTCCACTGCCTTGCTTGGAGTCTTGAGCTTCGGGGTGGGCGTTGGTCTGATCGTTTGGATCTGGCGTCAACGGGTGCTGCCTTTCTGGCAAGCCCTGGCATCAGCAGCGCTTTTGGGTGGCACCATCGGCAATGGGCTTGATCGCTGGCGTTTGGGTTACGTGGTCGATTTTCTGGCTCTCGAACCGATTGACTTCCCGATCTTCAACGGAGCTGATGTTGCCATCAACGTCGCAGTGCTCTGCTTCGCCATTGATCTCTGGACCCGTCGCGGTGAAGCAACACATGGCTGAACAAGGCTTGCAGCGGTGATGAAGGACGAGATCATCCGAACGCATCCCAGGCTGGTGTGACGCAGGCATGAAACGTCAAACCAGGTTGCTGATCGGTCTTGCGGTTGCCTTTGTGGCGCTTGTGCTGGTCGGTGTTGCCGTTCAGACCATCCGCAGCCTGCTGTGGGATCTGAGTTACTTCCTACCGCCTTGGCTGCTCACGCCTGTGTTGCTGCTGGGATTGGTCTTGATGGCAACCGTTGGGGTTCAGGTGGGCTGGCCGTTGTGGAAACGCTGGCGATCTCGACCCAGTCCAAAACCGAGCCATCCCACTTCAGCGCCCCAGAACCGTCGGGAGGCCGCGACCACCAGCCTGGGCCATGTGGATCGACTGATCGAACGCATCCAAGACGACATCAGCCGCCGCAGCCTTCAAAACGAGCGCGATCGCGTTGCTGAAGAGCTGAAGCGGGGAGACCTCGTGGTTGTGGTGTTCGGCACCGGGTCCAGCGGCAAGACATCACTCATCCGCGCCCTCCTCAAAGAGATGGTCGGAGAGGTGGGTGCGCCGATGGGCGTCACCAAAACAAGTCGCAGCTACCGCCTTCGCCTGCAAGGTTTGGAACGTGGGCTGCAGCTCGTGGACACGCCCGGGATTCTGGAAGCAGGCGACGAAGGCTTCAGCCGAGAGGAAATGGCCCGGCGACGGGCTGTTCGAGCCGATCTCTTGATTGTTGTGGTGGACGGGGATCTCAGGGCCTCGGAATCAACCGTGGTGCAGTCCCTGGCCAGCCTGGGAAAGCGGCTGCTGCTGGTGCTGAACAAACGGGATCTACGTGGGGTCGACGAGGAGAAACGACTCCTGCAGGTCCTGCGCAGCCGCTGCAACGGACTTCTCACCGCTGCCGATGTGGTGGCCTGCAGTGCTTCCCCTCAATCCCTTCCTCAACCAGGGCGTCAACCACTGCAACCGCCGCCTGACGTGAGCGATCTGCTGCAGCGCCTCGCCGCCGTTCTGCACGCCGAAGGAGAGGAATTAATTGCTGACAACATTCTTCTTCAATGTCGCTCCCTCGACAGCCGCGGTCGCGACCTGTTGAACGACCAGCGTTCCCGGGAGGCCAAACGCTGCATCGACCGCTACAGCTGGATGGGCGCTGGGATTGTTGCTGCCAATCCCCTCCCAGGGGTGGATCTCTTGAGCACCGCTGCTGTGAATGCTCAGATGGTGCTGGAAATGGCGAAGATCTACGGGGTTGAGATGTCCCGGGATCGGGCCAAGGACTTGGCCCTGTCCCTGGGACGAACCCTGGCCAAGCTCGGAATCGTCAAAGGGGCCATGACCCTGCTGGGCACCAGCCTGAGCCTGAGCTTGCCGACGTTGGTCCTTGGTCAAGTGCTCCAGGGAGTGGCCACCGCATGGCTCACCCGAATCGCTGGCAGCAGCTTTATGCGTTATTTCGAGCAGGATCAGGATTGGGGCGACGGGGGGATGCAAAGCGTCGTCCAACAGGCCTTTGAACTCAACCGCCGCGAACTCTCGTTGCAGCGGTTTCTGGCCAGCGCAATGCGGCAGGTGGTTGAACCGCTTCAGCAAGCGACGGCGGGGCGACTTCCACCACGCCCAGAGCCTCAGGAGGAGGGGGCAACATGGGACCGCGAGCATCCAGAACGGTGATCAGCAGCAGGTAGAACACGCCAATCGCCACAGAGATCGCCCCGGTGACGATCGCAACCCAACGAGAACCTTGCTTCTGTTCAGGCATCAGAGCCTCTGGAATGAGGGCGATTGTGGACGATCAGCCGTCACGCCAGCGATGCATTCAGCCGGTCGGACAAGTCGCTGAGGTGTTGCGATGTCGTGTGCGGATTCCCAAAAACAGCTTTGAGGCAGAAGCGGTCCCCATAGAAGGGTCTCGAAAGCATGTACCCATGGGACAGGAGCATCTGACGGGTGTCTTCACTCCAACGATCGGCACGGTCAATGCCACCCTCCTTGGCCTGAAAGACCAGGAGGTGAAGGGCACCCGATAAGAGCGTCAGCTTGTCTGGATCCAACAGTGCTGCGAAGGCCTCACGCCGTCGCAAGGCTCCGCTGAGCGTTGCTTCGATGCCAGCTTCTCCTAACTGGCGCAGCCCCAACCACAACTTGAGAATCTCCGCAGGCCTGGTGCCCTGCAAGCCAATTTCCCCGCCATGATCCATTCCGGTGGGTGCCTGCATGTACGGCAATCCCGTTGAAAAGGCCTTGCGCAGGTGCGTGCGATCCCGGAGTAAAAGCAGCGATGAAGCCTTGGTGATCCCCAGCAGTTTCTGGGGATTCAACGTGATGGAATCCGCCAGCTCAATGCCACGCATCAGAAAGGCATGGTTTGCGCTCAGAGCGAAAACACCACCAATGGCCGCATCAACATGCAACCAGACACCCGCATCGCGACAGAGTGCTGCCAGATCCAACAGGGGATCAATCGCACCACGCACGGTGGTTCCCGCGGTTGCGACAACAGCCAAACAGGGTCGTCCCTGGGCTTGAAGCGTTTTCAAGCGGTCGGCCAACGCCTCGAGACAGAGGCCCCCATCTGGAGTCACTGGAATCGCCTGCAAGGCGTCATCGGCCAGCCCCATCACCCGCGCTGCCTTGTTGATCGAGACGTGGGCGTCTTGGCTGCACAGAAGCACAGGATTCAGCCGGGTTGCCCCTAAGGCAGCCCGTGCCGTTACCAGGGCCATGAGGTTGCTCAGGGTTCCACCGCTGGCAAGAACTCCCCCAGATCCCTCCGGCAACCCGATCTTGTGGCAGAACCAGCGGCAGAGGTCGTGTTCCAGGCCGGTCAAACCAGGCGAGAGCTCCTCGGCCAGGAGGTTGTTATTGAGACCCGCACAAACCAATTCCGCTGCAATGGACGCGGTGAGAGGGGGCGGGTCGAGATGGGCCAGGGCACCGGGATGCGACGGCTGATAAGCCCCGTCCATCACCTGCTGAAGGTCACTGAGAAGGGATTCCACGCTGGCCCCTTCCGCCCCAGGGGCCACGTCAGGCAAGGGGCGCATGACGGGCACCGGGCCGGATCGATCAGCGGATCCGATCCATCGGCAGAGCAAATCCGAACTGCGGTGCAAAAAATCCCGCAGCAACGGGTCAGCGGCAGAGGGGATGGCGAACGGTGCAAGCCGATCCGGTGGGTGCTGTGACTCGGAACAGGCTTGCAACGGAGACCCGTGAACTGCAGTGATCTTCGCGTCTCGTGGGAAGGTGCTCAAAGGACAGCGTGGGACAGCGGTGGATCAGCGGGATGATTTCACTCGCTGGATGGACGTTCTGCTCCAGCGGGCCGAGGAGGCTGGAGTTCAAGGAGAGGTGCCGGTCGCCGCAGTGATCCTTGATGCACAGGGACGAGCCATCGGCCATGGACGCAACCGCCGCCAGAACCAGATGGATCCTCTCGGACATGCCGAACTGGTGGCCTTACGACAGGCGGCGATCGTGCAGGACGACTGGAGATTCAACAACTGCACCTTGGTCGTCACCCTCGAACCCTGCCCCATGTGCGCGGGGGCCTTGGTGCAAGCCCGCATGGGAACCGTGGTGTTTGGGGCAACGGATCCCAAACGCGGTGGCCTGGGGGGAAGCCTGGACCTTTCGACCCATGCCAGTGCCCATCACCACATGAAGGTGATTCGCGGCGTGCGCGAGCCTGAGGCGAGAGGGCAGCTGGAACGCTGGTTCAGGCAGCGGCGGCGAGGGAACCGCTGAAGCGAGGCAGCTCGGTTTCAAACAGGTTGAGCAGTCGATTCACGTTTTCAGGGGTGGAGTTGTAACCCATCAGCCCGATGCGCCAGATTTTTCCTGCAAGGGTGCCAAGCCCGCCGCCAACCTCGATGCCGTGGTTGTTGAGCAGGTGCTGGCTGAAGGCCTTGCCATCCACACCATCAGGAATCCGAACTGTGGTGAGGGTCGGCAGTCGGCGGTCGGCCGGCACATGCATCGACAGACCCAGACTTTCCAGGCCGCTCCAGAGCATTTCCGCATTGCGACGATGACGGGCCCATGCCTGATCAAGACCTTCTTCGGCGAGCAGACGCAGGGCCTCGCGCATGCCGAAGTTCATGTTCACTGGAGCCGTGTGGTGGTACACCCGATCACTGCCCCAGTACTGATTCAGCAGGGAAACGTCGAGGTACCAGTTGGGAACCTTGCCCTGGCGCGCCGCCATCTTGGCCTCGGCTCGTGGACCCATCGTGAAAGGTCCGAGTCCAGGCGGGCAGCTCAGGCCTTTCTGGCTGCAGCTGTAAGCGAGATCAACCTTCCAATCGTCGATGTAAAGGGGAACTCCCCCCAGCGAGGTCACGGTATCGAGCAGCAGCAGGCAATCGTGCTTCCGGCAGAGGTCACCGATGCCGTCCATGGGTTGGCAGACACCTGTTGAGGTTTCGGCGTGAACCATCGCCAGGATGGCGGGCTTGTGCTCGATCAGAGCCGCTTCGAGTTCGTCGAGAGAAAACCATTCTCCCCACGGCTTTTCGATTGTTTTGACCTCAGCGCGGTATCTCCCCGCCATATCGGCCAAGCGCAGGCCGAAATAGCCCTTCACCGCGATCAGAACGGTATCTCCGGGCTCCACCGTGTTGGCCAGGGTTGCCTCCATGGCAGCACTGCCGGTGCCGCTCATGGGAAGGGTGAGACGGTTATCCGTCTGCCAGGCGTAGCGCAAGAGCTCTTGCACCTCACCCATCAGCTCGACATACAGAGGGTCGAGGTGGCCGATGGGGGTTCTGGAAAGGGCTTTCAGAACGGTTGGATGAGCATTGGATGGTCCAGGTCCCAGAAGAAGACGGTCTGGAGTGCCAATGGGGGCAAAGGCCTTACGGTGACGATCGTCAACGGGAAGAAGAGAGTTCGTCGTCGCCAAAGCCCTGATCGGTGGTTCGTGGTGATGAGCCTACGCAGTCGTGAACCTCAAGGGAGTTGAAGGCATCACGATTGCAATCTGTTCAAACCCTGCGTTGATTTTTTGCGCTCAGCGTTGACGCACATTGGTTTCACCAAGCCCTTTGGCGAGGTGATCAAACGGCTGGAGAACCGTGGCGAGCTGGTCGGACGCCGCACCATTGGCGAGCAGCATTTCAGCAACCACTTCTCCCAACAACACAATGCTGCGGACCGTGGGACCTGTGGGAACGCCGAGACTCTTGTAGGTGTCGTCCAGGCCGTTCAGAACACGCTCGTTGAGGATCGTGCTGTCGCCCGCGACCAGGGCATAACTGGCGTAACGGAGGAAGTAATCCATGTCCCGCAGACATGCAGCCAACCGACGAGTGGTGTAAGCGTTCCCACCCGGCAGCAGCAGGTCTGGTTCATCGCGGAACAGACGCTGGCTGGCCTCGCGAACGATTTCAGCGGCTGAACCATTGATCAACTCAACGGCCTGAATCCGCAGACTGGATTCATCCAGATACGCATTGATGCTGTCGATCGCCGGACGATCGAAATAACGACCCAATTGGTCGTAGCGACCGATCAGACCGCTGATTGCATCGCGCATGTCCCTGAATCTCCAGAGGATCCCCCGCGGACGCTAACACCGTTGAGACGGTCAAACCCTTTGGCAGGCCTGCACTTCGGCCAAGTTGACAGAAACGGTTACGCAGCTGGCTCCAGCAAGTTGGAACGTACCCCTTGATACAAAATGGTGACTTGTGGCTCTATACGGTCACAACACTGCACAATTCAGTCGAGCAGTCATTTCCTATGTCGAAATCCCCTCAGGACGTCCTACGCCAGATCAAGGACGAAGGCATCGAACTGATCGACCTCAAGTTCACCGACCTGCACGGCAAGTGGCAGCACCTAACGGTCTGCACTGATCTTCTGGACGAGGACTCCTTCACCGAAGGGCTTGCCTTTGACGGCTCATCCATCCGTGGCTGGAAAGGCATCCAGGCCTCCGATATGGCGATGGTGCCCGACCCCAGCACCGCCTGGGTGGATCCGTTTTATCGGCACAAAACCCTGAGCATGATCTGCTCAATTCAGGAACCGCGCACCGGTCAGCCCTACGAGCGCTGCCCTCGCGCCCTGGCCCAGCGAGCCCTGAATTACCTAAGCAGCACAGGTCTGGCCGACGAGGCCTTCTTCGGCCCCGAGCCGGAATTCTTCCTCTTCGACGACGTCCGCTACAACTCAGCGGAAGGCGGTTCCTTCTACAGCGTCGACACGATTGAGGCGGGCTGGAACACCGGTCGCGTTGAGGAAGGCGGCAACCTCGCCTACAAGATTCAGGAAAAGGAGGGTTACTTCCCTGTCGCCCCCAACGACACAGCTCAGGACATCCGCTCAGAGATGCTTCTGCTGATGAGCCAGCTGGGCATCCCCACCGAAAAGCACCACCATGAGGTGGCTGGTGCTGGACAGCACGAGCTCGGCATGAAATTTGCCCACCTCATCGCGGCTGCCGACAACGTCATGACGTACAAGTACGTCGTGCGCAACGTGGCCAAGAAGTACGGCAAGACGGCCACCTT
>MDTA01067307.1_pt1 | contig 10387 bp, 9 predicted proteins | sample 811151 | NCBI WGS metagenome assembly MDTA01 (sample SAMN05326648, study PRJNA326480) | marine metagenome | isolation source: seawater | place: Indian Ocean: South | collected 2010 | reverse complement strand
CTTGCCCAGATGTGCGGCCATCATTTCCTGTTGCGGCACGTTGTCCGGCACCTTACGCAGCCCGTCCATATCGTCGGAAAAGGCGAAAAGTTTCGTCGGTATACCCGAAATCGCTTCGAACGCGCGGCGCACCATCGTGGTGCGCACGACCTCGCCGAAGGTGCCGATATGGGGCAGGCCGGACGGGCCGTAGCCGGTTTCGAACAGTACATAGCCCTTGTCCGGCGTCTTCCCGCCGGTGCGCTTCAGAATGCTGCGGGCCTCCGCGAACGGCCATGCCTTGGCGTCCGGGCCCAATGTTTTCAGATCGGCCACCTGCCGGATCCTTTTTGCCAGTGTCAGAGCGCCCGGAACCTAAGGGCGGATGCCGGAAGCGTCAATCACGGAGACGCGGTGACGGGGTAGTCCACAAAGCCGCGAAACCGGGCGCGGGGGTGGTGCCGGGCGGTGCCGGACGGTTCGATCGTGCCGAACTGCTGGATAAAGCCGTTGAGCGCGATGCGCGCTTCCATCCGCCCCAATGACATGCCGGCACAGGCATGTATCCCGGACCCGAAGGCAAGATGCCGGTTCTTTTCGCGGCCGATATTCATGCAGTCGGGATCGGGGAATTCCTCCGGGTCGCGATTTGCTGCCCCGATGCAGAGCCAGATGTAATCGCCCTTTTTCATGGCCACACCGCCGACCTCGGCATCGACTGTCAGCTTGCGGTTATTGAGCTGGACCGAACTTTCGAAGCGAAGAACTTCCTCGATGGCGGGCACGATCAGATTGGGATCTGCGCGCAGCCGGTCCATCTGATCAGGGAACCGCAGCAGCGCATCGATGCCGTTGGTTACCGTGTTGGCCGTGGTCTCGTGCCCGGCATTCAGCAGGAAGATGCAGTTGTGCAGCAGTTCCAATTCGGTGAGCGAATCCCCGTCCGCGTCCGGGCCAACCAGTTTCGACAGCACTTCGCCGGTATCGTCAGCAAGCGGATTGCGTTTGCGCTCCGCAATCAGCCAGCGCAGGTAATCCTTGAAGTCATCGACCGCCCTGGAATATTGGTCCCGCTGTTCCGGTTTCAGATCCGCTTCCAGCCCGCCCAGAATGGCAACCGCCCAGGGCGACAGTTTCGCCCGGTCTTCGGGCGGCACGCCCAGCATATCACCGATCAGCTCGATCGGCAGTTTCATGGCGAAATCGTGCAGCAGGTCGAACGATCCCATTTCTGCGACCTCGTCCAGCGAGGCGGCAACAACTTCTTCCACCCGCCCTTCCAGCGCCCGCAAGGCCCGCGGCGTGAACGCCGGGGCCAGCCGTTTGCGCACGCGGGTATGCCGGGGCGGATCGTTGAACACCAGGCTGGTGGTGTGGTGCTCGTAGAGCGACGTATCGCCCATGGTATTTTTGAAATCGACCGTCTTGTCCGACGAAAACAGCACCGGGTCGTGATAGGCGGCATCCAGATCGGCGTAGCGGGTCAGAAACCACGCGCCGGACGGCATCCTGTGCACCGGCGCATGTCGGCGAAGCGCGTGAAAGACAGGATACGGGTTTTCGTAGAAATCCGGGTCCAGCGTCACGATATCGAACACTGCCGCCGCGCCGGGGCCAGCCTCTGCAATGCCTTCATACAGATCGGCCATCATGACGCCCGGTCTGCCGTCATCATCTCCGCCGCCTTTTCTGCAATCATGATGGTAGGCGAATTTGTGTTGCCCGAGGTAATCGTCGGCATTATCGATGCGTCCGCGATGCGCAGCCCGCCGAGACCGCGTAGCCGCAACCGGTCGTCGACAACGGCGTGGTCATCCGAGCCCATCTTGCAGGTGCCGACAGGGTGGAAAATGGTGGTGGCAATATCGCCGGCGGCACGGGCAAGGTCCTCGTCGGTGGCGACCTGCGGGCCCGGCAGGTGTTCCATCGGTTCGTACTTCGCCATCGCCGGGGCGCCGACGATCTTCCGCGTCAGCTTCAGCGCATTTGCGGCGATTTGGCGGTCGGATTCAGCGGTCAGGTAGTTCGGCCGGATCGACGGCTTAGCGCGCGGATCGGGGCTGGTGATGCGGATGTGGCCACGGCTGTCCGGGCGCAGGTTACAGACCGACGCGGTGATCGCTGGGAAGGGGTGCAGCGGTTCGCCGAACTTGTCCAGCGACAGCGGCTGCACGTGATATTGCAAATTCGGCGTTTCCAGGTGCGGATCCGATTTGGTGAACACGCCGAGCTGGCTGGGCGCCATGGTCATCGGTCCCCGCTTGAACAGTATGTATTCCAGCCCCATTCCCGCCCTGCCGATCAGGCTGTTGGCTCGTTCGTTCAGGGTTTTGGCGTTTTTCACCTTATAGACGGCCCTAATCTGCAAGTGGTCCTGCAGGTTCTCGCCGACGCCCGGCATTTCGTGCACCACGTCGATGCCGTGATCCCGCAGCAGGCCGCCGGGGCCGATGCCGGAAAGTTGCAGAATCTGCGGCGAGCCGACTGCGCCGGACGCAAGCACTATTTCCCGCGCCGCATCGGCATGAGCATCCTGCCCGTCGAGCCAAAAATCGACACCGGTGACGCGCCCTCCCGAGACCGAAAGCCGCTTGGCCTGGGCATGGGTCAGCACGGTGAGATTGGAGCGGTGCTTGACCGGGTGCAGGAACGCGTGTGCCGCGCTCCACCGGACGCCCTTTTTCTGATTTACCTGAAAATAGCCGGCACCTTCATTGGTGCCCTGGTTGAAGTCCTCGGTCTTCGGAATGCCGACCTCGGCGCAAGCTTGGCTGAAGGCATCCAGCACTTCCCAAGACAGCCGCTGGTCTTCGACCCGCCATTCGCCGCCCGCGCCGTGCAAATCGCTCTCCCCGCCTACGAAATCCTCGGACTGCCGGAATACCGGCAACACATCGTCCCAACCCCAGCCGGTATTCCCCATCTGACGCCACTGGTCATAATCGCGCGCCTGACCGCGCATGTAGATCATGCCATTAATCGCCGAACAGCCGCCCAGGGTCTTGCCGCGGGGATAGGCCAGCGCACGGCCGTTCAGCCCCGGTTCTTCCTCGGTCTGAAAACACCAATCGGTGCGCGGGTTGTTCATAGTGTACAGATAGCCAACGGGAATCTTGATCCAGATGTAGTTGTCCTTGCCACCGGCTTCGAGCAGCAGCACGTTGACATCGGGATCGGCGCTTAACCGGTTGGCCAGAACGCAGCCCGCCGTGCCCGCGCCGACAATGATATATTCGAAGCCGCTGAAATCTTTGACGCCGGTTTCCGCCATGGTGTGGTCCTCCCCGCCGCGGTTATCTTTATCGGAACGCCCCGCCTGTGCAAGCCGTCCTCAACGTCGCCCTTCCCGTGTTCGGGGTCATTTGTGTGGATATCTCGCAGTACGGGTCAAACTGCTGGGCACGGCAAGTGCAGATAACACCAACGCCTTCGTTTACTGGTTCGCACTGCTCCCGCTGCTCTCTCTTAGTATCGACAACACGCCGGTCTCCCTTGAACTGTTTCTGGTGAGCCAACGGGTCACCGCAAGAAGCACCGAGGTAAGTTGGGTCATCTTCTTCAGGCTCTTCTTCCAACCGGCACTGGTCTGGTGTCCGGCGTTTTATGTTATTGAAGTGGAACCGTTCTGGGCTTTCAGCCCCTCAGCACTAGCAGCTCTCCCGGCCGTTGCGCGGGTCTTCATCACCGCCCAGCAGAATGGTGTCTACTTGGAGCGAGCGTCCGCAGGGATAGTGATGACAACGGTGATATCGCTGGTAACGTTGACGGGGCTGCTTGCCTGGATCGGTTAGATTTAGCACCTTACCTGTTCAGCTCAGCAATCCGTTTATGAACCGCTATCAGGAACTTGTCCGCCTGCCCGGGAATATCGACAGGATCACCAAACCGTATCTTGTTCAGCTGTTGGGCTTCTACCATGGGGATGTCTTCATTGAGGACGACGCCTTCCTGCTCGCGGCGCATATCCTCATCAGTGGGATACCCGCTTTCTAGATTGAAATCCCGGGTAAAGCCGAGGAAATAGTGGCAGGTGGTTGCGGTTTCGGGTGTCATTACATGGTCGTGGTTGAAGGTGATGCAGTTCTCATCGTTCTCCATCCTCAGCTCGATGTTGATGGTGTTGGGCGGCTCCCACCTCTGCCGGGTCGTACGCGTAATCGGTTTGGTAAACCCTCCCCACGCGCTCGCCATCGGGCCAAGCGCCACATTCTCAAGGATACGGACCGAACGCACGCAATCGTTTTGGGTGGTGACATCCATCCGCTGCTTTACGTCGTCCGTTTCGCCCTTTTGGCCGGCCTGCGACCCAAAACTTCCGGCATGGAGAAAATCCGCGTGCGAGACATCGAGAAGGTTGTCGGCCATTAGCTGATAGTTCGCCTTCGCGTGAAAGCAGCTAAGGATCGTGGAATGGTCGTCGGAAACCAGCCAGGGCATTTCGGGAATAGTCCCCTCATCCGCTTTGGCGGGATCGCCGATCCACACCCATACCAAGCCCCAACGTTCTGAGGTTGGATAGCTTCTGACCGCCGCGTTTGGGGAAACGCTGTCCTGATGGGGAACGTGGGTGCAGCGGCCGTCCGAGGCCACCATCCAGCCGTGATACACGCACATGATTTCGTCACCGACGACCCTGCCCATGGACAGCGGCGCCTGCCGATGCGGGCATCGGTCTTCCAGCGCAACGTAATCCCCCGACTTCGCAGCGCGAAAAAAAACAATCGGTTCGTTGCAGATGACGCGGGCCAGCGGCTGCGTGGATAGTTCGACAGCGCGCGCAGCGCAGTACCAGGTATCGGTGAACATAGAATTGCTCCATCGATGACAGGTCAGATTAGGGATCAACGAAACCACAATTATCTTCGGGTTTCCACAGACCGCGTGTTTGGCGGCGCTATTGAAGACAACCGCGCTGACGTCATACTGGTTAGTTTGAAACCAAGGATGAAGGTGAATGCTGAAACTCTACCATCAGGGATCGTCCGTCTGTGCCGCCAAGGTGAGGATCGTCCTACATGAAAAAGACCTCGACTGGGAAAGCGAATATGTGGACGTGCTTCAGGGGGAACAGTTCAACCCGGCCTATCTTAAGCTTAATCCGAATGCCGTGGTGCCGACCCTCGTTCACGACGACAAAGTCGTCATCGAATCGACAGTGAACTGCGAGTATCTGGATGATGTGTTTCCCGAACCGGCGCTGCGTCCGACTGATCCGTATCAACTGGCGCAGATGCGAATCTGGACTAAACGGGTGGATGAACGGCTGCATCCCATGACCAGCGTCCTTACCTATTCGGCGTCGCACCGGCACACGATCTTGGACAACAACACCCCGGAGCAAGTGCAGGCGATCATTGAGGAAACCCGTGACCCGGTAAAACGCGCCCGTAAAAAAGAATGGATTGAAATGGGGATGGATGCCCCGACCGCGCGGGAAGCGGTGAAGGAGTTTACCCGTACGATGGTGGATATGGATAAGGTGCTTGCTGCCCACCCCTGGATTGCTGGAAACACCTATTCCCTAGCCGATGTCGCCCTGTCTCCCTATCTGAACCGTCTTTCGATGCTCAGCATGGATGCGTTCTGGCAGCGTTACCCCAACGTTTCGGACTGGTACAGGCGCATTCAGATGCGCCCCAGTTTTAAGCCCGCGCTTCGGGACTGGGTGCCGGATGAGTTGGCGCAATCGCTGGCGACCAACGGTGCTAGAAGCTGGGGGAAAGTCGAAGAGCTTATACGCGAGGGCTAGGCGGAATTACGACGCCTTCAATTTCAACGCCGCTACTGACGGGATGGTTATACAGAGAAGCTCGGTTCGCGCCTCCGGAGTGAAAGCCGCCGTCTCGCCGGGCGCGACTTCGATGGCGGTGTGGCGCAGGTAATACCTCCGTCCGCATTTTCCGTTCCCCTTCATCACAAACAGGATCCGCAGGTGATCCGTGCCGGGCAGCACCTGGCGTTTGCCGGGTGCAAGTCGATAGATTGTCACCTCGGTTCCCCGCTCGGAAAACCGACCTAAATTCTTTTGTTCGATGCCGAATGTTCCGCCCTGCCGCCAGGCAAAATGGGCTGGCTTCATGATGACGGGTTCGCTGTATCGCGGCGGCGGAAATTCCAGTGGCGCACCGGTAAGGTACTGCCAAATGGCCTCATACCCATCCATGTTTCGTTTTCCGTTACCGCGCGTGCGCCGGAATATACCCTTTTCGAACCGGCCGAATTCGCCGAGCTCGTCATAGGCTCGGTTTATTTCGTCCCGGTTCAAATATCCCTTGCCGCTGGCCCCGCCGAACTGAATGACCATGACGGTTCGTTCGGGGCCTTCCTGTGGACCGTAATGCAGCCCTTCTGGGAAATAACCAATTTCACCGGCGTCGATTGTCTTCCCCGGTCCGATAGGCACGCTGCCCGAAATGCAATAGCGGATCTGATCCCAGGGGTGGCGGTGGCGGGGCGAGAAGAATTCGGCGCTCTCACGCCCGATATGCAGGCCGTAATTCTCTGTGCTGCCGGCTTCGCCCTCGATAAGGCGTTTAAGCAGGATTTTTCCTTTGCGATGGCGAAGCTGATTCCCGCGCCATTTTTTTTCTGATGCCTGAACCAGTCTCACCGGCGTTCCCCCTTGGTCAGAACAGGAGATTAGCGGGACGCAAGCGGTTTAGACAACGTGCTATAAACACCTAGATACCCATTCTTAGGGGAACCGATAGCTGATATGTCCCAGCACCTAGGCTAGGCGTGCTCCGTCCGGGCCAACAAGGTTCTCTTCCTGTACCGACCATGTGCCACCGGCCTGTCGTCGTCTTCTCAGCCTTTAGCGGTTCCTTCGACGATGGCCATCTGACGGTCATGAAAGGCCCCCAGCAGGGGGGAAAGAACTATCGGCGATCGCCGGGCCGAAAAATCGGCAAAGCGCCGCGAAACCCGCGATCAGAAAGCGAGATCGCGGGGTGATATCGCACGGATCAGCGTATCCAGAGTTTCGTCAGGGCGTTCAACCATCATTATGTGGCCGCATTCTTTCAAAATGACGGTCTTCGCGTCAGGTATCGCGTCGGCCAGTGGTGCGGCGGCCTTTACCGGGGTCATCATGTCGCGGTCGCCGGCAACGATCACCGTCGGACAGGTAACCTTGGCCGCGGCCTCTGGCGCGCGCTTCCAGGCATCGCAGGCGGCCATGTCGATCCCCAGCACGTCAACCGGCGCGCGGGCCAGCAGCGACCGGCCGCCGCCCTGCATCCACATGCCGGGCGCGCGGTTCATACCGAAATGGGCCGGTTTCCCGAACCCCCAAGAGACGATCAGGTCCCACGCCACGGGGTCGTTCGATTTTGTCGCTGCCAGAAGATCGGGATGCACCGGCATCGCCGCCGCGGTTCCCAGCAGCACGAGAGACGAGAGCCTGCCACCTGCTTCCGCCGCTGCAGCCAGCGCGACCAGAGATCCCATGGAATGGCCGACCAGGGACACCTTCTCCGCGCCACAGGCATCGATCATGCGCACCACCCAGGCGGCCATGTCGTCAATGGTCTCATACGCAGGTCCATCCGACTTACCGTGACCCGGCAGATCAATGGCGAGGACGCCATAGCCGTGCCAGGCAAACCAGCGCGTCTGTAGCGCCCAGATGCTGTGATCCATCCCCGCACCGTGAAGGAAGATCACAGCCGGCAGGGACGGTGCGAATTCCTTGCCGCCGGTCGCCGCGAAGACCGTTTTTTCGTCAACCTTCAGTTCCATTATTCGGCAGCCTTTACCTGGGTTGCACGAAGCGCGGCTCGCAGGGCCTGATCCAGGTCGTCCATAAGATCGTCCGGGTCTTCCAGCCCGATGGACAGGCGTACCAATTCCTCCCCGATACCGGCTGCCTTCAGCGCCTCCGTATCCATCTGCTGATGGGTGGTCGACGCGGGATGGATAACCAGCGATTTCGCGTCACCCACATTGGCGAGATGGGAAAACAGGGCGAGCCGTTCGATAAACACGCGCCCGGCTTCGCGACCGCCTTTGATGCCGAAGGAAAAGATCGCCCCCGGCCCCTTTGTCAGTAACCGGGCGGCAAGGTCCTTGTCGGGATGATCGTCGCGTTCCGGCCACGTGACCCAGTCGACCGCATCGTGACCGCCGAGTAACTCGACCACCTTTCGCGCGTTCGCCACATGGCGTTCCATTCGCACATGAAGGGTTTCAACACCCTGCAGAATGTTGAAGGCGTTGGTCGGGCTAAGGGTCGCGCCGAAATCACGCAGACCTTCCGCCCGAGCCCGCATGATGAAAGCCGCAGGGCCGAACTCTTCCGCGAAATTGAGGCCATGATACCCAGCATAGGGTTTGGTCAGTGTCGGGAACTTACCGGAGGCCTCCCAGTCGAAATTGCCGGAATCGACGATCACGCCGGCGATGGAGGTGCCGTGTCCGCCCAAGAACTTGGTCGCCGAATGCATCACCAGATCGACACCGTGTTCGAACGGCCGACACAAAAAAGGAGTGGCGAAGGTGTTGTCGATCATTATCGGAATATCGGCATCATGCGCGATCTCCGCGATACGCGGCAGGTCCATGACCTCAAGCCCGGGATTGCCAAGGGTTTCACCGAAAACCAGACGCGTGTCCGGCGTAATGGCTTTTGCAAACCCCTCCGGATCCCGCGGATCGACGAAAGTCGCGGTGATCCCGAAGCGCGGCAGCGTGTGATAAAACATGTTGTGGCTGCCACCATAGATGGACGCAGACGACACGATGTGCCCGCCCTGCCCCATTAGCGTAACGACAGCGAGATGCAGCGCCGCCTGACCGGACGACGTCGCCACCGCGCCGAGCCCCCCTTCCAGCGCTGCGATGCGTTCTTCCAGAACAGCCACCGTGGGGTTTGAAATCCGCGAATATATGTGGCCCGCCCGTTCCAGATTGAATAGCGCCGCTGCGTGGTCCGTATCCTGAAACACATAGGACGTGGTCTGGTAAATGGGTTGCGCGCGGGCGCCGGTGGCAGGGTCAGGCTGCTGGCCCGCGTGTAAGCCCAGCGTATCGAATTTGAAAAGCTTGGGATCGATCATTTTTGGCCCCTATTCCGCGCGGATAATCAAGATTGCTCGGTCAATTTCGACTGCTCTAGCGAAGGTGCGTTCGTGATAGCCGATTAAACTGTCGCGCTTTTTAATGAACTGGCCGCGGTTGGTATGCGGAATATTACCGGTCGCCGTCAACACGACCGCACCCATTGCCCGGCACAGATGGGCGGCGGCGGAAAATGCAAGAAGCAAGGTTGTTAGAAACGTGAATATTCGCATGGCGGTTCTCCTGCCATCGGATAACAGATCACCACAATGTACGGGGCTTTACGGGCATCCGCAAAGCGTGTCATGTGTTGGTCAGCAACAAATTTACGGCGCAGAACACGGAGAAGATAATGGGAAAGCTGGACGGTAAGGTCGCCATCGTTACGGGCGCGGCGCAGGGGATCGGCGCGTCATATGCCAAGGCGCTGGCCGAAGAGGGCGCGAAGGTCGCCGTCGTCGACGTCCTGGACGGCGCGGAAACAGCCGAACGTATTTCATCCGAGGTTGCCGGCTCCGAAGTCACAGCCTTTGAATGCGATATCTCCGACGAGGCGGCTACACTGAAACTGGTCGAAGACGTGACGGCGAAACTGGGCGGCCTGCATATTCTGATCAACAATGCCGCGGTGTTCGGCACACTGCAGCCGCAGCCGTTTGACGAAATCGACATTGATCTGTGGGACAAGGTTCAGTCGGTCAACGTACGCGGCATGCTACTGATGTGCCGGGCCGCCGTGAAGGTTTTCCGTCCACAGAAATACGGCAAGATCGTGAATATCGGATCGGACACGATCCTGAAAGGCATACCCTTTATGTCGCACTACGTGACATCCAAGGGCGGCGTCTACGCCCTGACACGTGTGTTGGCACGGGAACTGGGCGCCGACAATATCTCGGTCAACACGCTGGCCCCCGGCCTGACTATGAGCGAGGCGGTTCTTGCCTGGGGACCGGAAGGCGATCACGACAAAAACCTGGTGATCCAGTCGCGCAGCCTTCAGCGCGAACAGCTGCCCGCCGATCTGACCGGTGCCTGCGTGTTCCTGTCCTCGCCGGAAAGCGATTTCATGACCGGCCAGTACGTGGCCGTGAACGGCGGTGACTGCTTCAGCTAGGCGGACCCACGCTGTCCACCCGCGATTTTGCTCCAAGCAGTGGCAATCCAAACCAAGAACCCGAAGACGGCCCTGTTTGAGGTAGGAAGCAGGCACCTCTTTGAGAAAGCCCATGTTTTGACCAACTAGGCCGTTAGCATAGCCTTTCAAAATATTCAGACAGCCTAGAGCCGCTCACCCAGTTATGGGAGGCGTCTGCTGGACCTTACCTGTCCGACTGCGCGATAATCACAG
>MDTA01195775.1_pt1 | contig 10388 bp, 9 predicted proteins | sample 811151 | NCBI WGS metagenome assembly MDTA01 (sample SAMN05326648, study PRJNA326480) | marine metagenome | isolation source: seawater | place: Indian Ocean: South | collected 2010 | reverse complement strand
ATAAATATTTATATGATTTAAAAAAAGTTATAATGTTTAAAGAATAATGCCCGGGTGGTGGAATTGGTAGACACAAGGGACTTAAAATCCCTCGCTAGCAATAGCGTGCCGGTTCAAGTCCGGCTCCGGGTACCAAAGTGAAGTATTATGGAAAACGAAAAAGAAATAAATTTAAAACAGATATTTAAGATCTTACTAGCTTACAAAATATCAATTATTTCCTCATTTACTCTTTTTTCCATCGTCTCAATAATATTTACACTCACTCTTTATAATGAATATAGAGCGGGCACATCACTTGTCCCAAATAATATAATTAAATCTTCTGGACAAAACATTACTTCATCTCTTGGTGGCTTAGCATCTTTTGCTGGCCTTGGCAGTGGTTCGTCTGCATCTAATGAAGTAATAATTGCAAAAGAGATAATGCAAAGTCAGGAGTTTATCTCAAATTTTGTTAGGAAAAATGACTTACTAATTCATATAATGGCTACCAAAGGCTGGGATTTTAAAAATGATAAACCTGTTATAAATACAAGAGTTTATGATGTTGATAAGAAATTATGGAAGAAAGGTCCTCCAAGTGATTTTGGCATTTTTGAAGCCTTTAGTGAGAGGCTCAATGTTGGAGAGGACAAAAAAACATCAATTGTCTCTGTCTCAATCGAATATTATTCACCTGCGCTTGCACAAAAATGGGTAGAAATGATTGTAAAAGAAATTAATGAACAAATGCGACAAAGAAGATTAAAGCTTACTTATAAGAATCTTGAAAATCTTGAGTCTGCTATCAATAAACCACAATCCCAGATTACTTCTCAAAGTTTATCAAGATTAATTTATGAACAGCAGAGAATAAAGATGTTGGCTGAGGCAACTTCTGAATATGTTTTCGAAACAATAAGTCCTCCAGTTTTACCCGAAAAGAAATCAAAGCCCATTAGATCAATCATTGTAATTATATTTGCTTTTTCTGGGGCATTTTTAGCGATGATTTATGCTCTCATTAGAGAACTGCAAATTGAAAACTCTATGGAGTAAATACTATGTTTGATAATTCAACTATATTAATAACTGGCGGCACTGGTTCTTTTGGAAACGCTTTTGTAAGAATGACCTTAGAAAAATATAAACCAAAAAAACTTATTATTTTCTCAAGAGACGAAATGAAACAATGGGAGATGGCTAAAAAATTTTCCAATGAGAAAATAATAAGATTCTTTATTGGTGATGTTAGAGACAAGTCAAGATTAGACAGAGCTCTCGATGGGGTAGATTTTGTTGTTCATGCTGCAGCAACTAAGATAGTTCCAACCGCAGAATATAATCCTTTCGAATGCATTAAAACAAATGTAAATGGAGCAATGAATGTTATAGATTCTTGCATAGACAAATCTGTAAAAAGAGTAGTGGCATTGTCAACAGATAAAGCTAGTAGCCCCATTAATTTATATGGTGCAACAAAACTAACAAGTGATAAATTATTTGTAGCAGGTAACGCTTACTCTGGAGAGCATCCTACAAGGTTTTCGGTTGTGAGATATGGAAATGTTATGGGCTCAAGAGGCTCCGTAATACCTTTTTTTAATTCAATAAAAGATCAAGGAACACTTCCTATAACTGACAAAAGAATGACAAGGTTTATGATAACTCTTGAACAGGGTGTCGAATTAGTTTGGAAGGCTTTTGAAGACATGGTTGGTGGAGAAATTTACGTAAAAAAAATACCTTCAATGAAAGTAACAGATCTTGCAAAAGTCATTGCACCGAATTGCAAGCATGAAATAGTTGGCATTAGACCTGGTGAAAAATTGCATGAACAAATGATTGGCATTGAAGATTCTCCGACGACTTATTTATATGATGATTACTACAAAATACTACCCACAATTAATGAATGGGGCATGGATAAATCAAGAATCAAAGATGGCAAGAAAGTTGCTGATAATTTTGTCTACAGCAGCGAACTTAATGATGAGTGGATGTCAGAAAAAGATCTTGAAGACTGGCTAGAAAATAATTATTTGGTTGGTGGAAATTAATGATCCCATATGGCCGACAAGATATCACTGAAGAAGATATCAAAGCGGTAGTAGAAGTTCTTAAATCTGATTTTTTAACTCAGGGACCAAAGGTTCCAGAGTTTGAAAAATTAGCATCAAAATACTGTAACTCGAAGTATGCTGTTGCAGTAAACAGTGCAACAAGTGCATTACATATTTCATGCTTAGCTCTAGGAGTAAAAAAAGGTGACATTGTTTGGACTGCTGCAAATACTTTTGTAGCAAGTTCCAATGCTGCGCTTTACTGTGGAGCTACAGTGGATTTTGTAGATATTAATGAACATGATTTCAATATTTCTATTGAAGCACTTAAACAAAAATTAAATGATGCAGAAAAAGTTGGAAAGCTTCCAAAAGTTGTAATTCCTGTTCATATGTGTGGCCAATCCTGCGATATGAAAGCTATTAAAGAACTAAGTAATAAATATGGATTTAAAATTATTGAAGATGCTTCCCATGCAGTTGGGGGGAAATATCAAGATTTTAAAGTTGGTAGTTGTCAATATAGTGATATCACAGTATTCAGTTTTCATCCGGTAAAGATAATTACTACCGGAGAGGGAGGAATGGCATTTACAAATGATAACCATTTATATCAACTAATGTGCCTTTATAGATCACATGGTATTACAAGAGACCGTGATTGTATGAAAAATAATCCTGATGGAGATTGGTATTATGAGCAACAGGTTTTAGGCCTTAATTACAGAATGACAGACATTCATGCTGCCTTGGGAATAAGCCAATTTAAAAGAGTAGACCAAAATGTTGCATTCAGAAATAAGATCGCACAAGACTACAATGAGATGTTATCTGACCTTCCATTGAAACTCCCCAAAGTTAATGATTTTGCTCTTTCTTCATATCATTTATATGTTATAAGGCTTGAAAAAGAGGTCTTGTGCAAACATAGAATCGTTTTTGAAAAACTAAGAGAAAAAAACATTTTAGTTAATCTTCACTACATACCTGTTTATCATCATCCATATTATGAAAGCATTGGATTTGAAAAAGGATATTGCCCCAATGCAGAAACTTTCTATAAGTCTGCGATCAGTATCCCTATATTTCCAAAATTAACTTCAGAAGAGCAGTCATTTGTTGTTAAAGAAATAAAAAGCGCATTATTTAATTAATAAGATGAGAATATCTTTGGGCACGGCACAATTTGGATTCGACTATGGTATTTCTAATAAATCTGGAAAAATAGAACCTAAAGAAGTTGATAAAATTTTGTCTTTTGCAAAAAAAAATGGTATCAAGTCAATAGATACCGCACAAGCATATGGCGAAAGCGAAACTGTGCTTGGTAAATATGATATTGATGATTTTGAAGTTATATCAAAACTACCACCTATAGAATCAAACATTGATAATACATATGACTGGACCATAAAGAAATTTAACAATTCTCTAAGATGCTTACGAATAAATTGTTTATATGGCTATTTAATTCATAATCCTAATGATTTAATCTCAAATGAGGGCCAAAATATTTTTAGAGCTTTAATGAAATTAAAAGATCAAAAGTTAGTAAAAAAAATTGGTGTTTCTTGCTATGACCAAAATGAGGTAGATGAAATTATCTCTAAATTTAATCTTGACATTATTCAACTGCCTTTAAACATAATTGACCGAAGGTTTGAAAAAAATGGCATGTTAAAAAAACTTAAAGAATCAGATATAGAGATACATACAAGATCATGTTTTCTTCAAGGATTGTTACTAATGAAAATAGAAGATGTCTCTCAAAGATTTCCCAATTCATCAAACATCTTTAAAGTTTGGAATGAGTGGCTTCATCAGAACAATATTAGCGCACTTGAAGCATGTTTGAAGTACCCTTTATCAATAAAATATATTGATAAAGTAGTTGTCGGCATTGAAAAATTAGATCATTTAAAAGAAATTCTAGATTTTTATAATAAAAAAAGATCTTTTAGTTTTCCTGAAGTATGCTCAAATGATGAGAATCTAATAAATCCATCAAAATGGAAAATAAAATGAGAGTTGTATGTATTGTTCAAGCAAGGTTAGGCTCAAGCAGACTTCCTGGAAAAGTTTTAAAGAAAATTGAGAATGTACCAATAATACATATACTTTTAAAACGATTAGAGAATTCTAAAAAAATTGATCAAATCATAGTAGCTACACCTGATACTGTTAAAGATAAACCATTGCATGATTTCCTTAAAAATATTAACTATGAGTTTATTAAAGGAAGTGAGTCAAATGTCTTAAACCGCTTTGTTAAAGCATCAAAAAAATATAATGCTGATGTTGTTGTTAGAATTACAGGAGATTGCCCACTTGTTGATCCAGCACTTGTTGATTTTATGATCGAGCAATTTAAAGTAAAGAATGTTGATTATTTAACAAATACTCTGCCTCCAACCTATCCAGACGGACTGGATATTGAAGTATTTTCTTCTAAAGCATTGTATGAATCATCAAAATTAACAAAAAATGATAATGATTTAGAACATGTGACACCTTTTATAAGAAATTCTAAAAAATATACAAAGTACAACATTTCTCATGATGTTAACTTATCTGAAATGCGCTGGACATTAGATGAAAAAGAAGATTTAAATGTAATAAGAAATATCTTTAAATATTTTTCCCCAAAAATCGATTTTTCATGGGAAGATGTTTTGAATTTATTTACAATAGAGCCTAAACTCTTCGAAGACAACAATCTATATAAGAGAAATGAGGGCTCATCAATGGGAAAGGGACAAAAGTTATACAAGAAAGCAAAAAACTTAATACCAGGTGGAAATATGCTTCTTTCAAAAAGACCTGAAATGTTCTTACCTGATATTTGGCCATCTTATTTTAGCAAAACTAAGGGATGTCACGTCTGGGATTTGGATGGTAAAAAATATACAGATATGTCCATAATGGGTATTGGAACTAACATTTTAGGTTATGGAAACAAAGAAGTTGATGAAGCTGTTGCAGAGGTGATTTCAAAAGGAAATATGTCATCACTCAACTGTCCTGAGGAAGTATATTTAGCAGAAAAACTTATAGAAATAAATCCATGGTCTGACATGGTTAGATTGGCTCGATCTGGTGGAGAAGCTAATGCAATAGCTATAAGAATAGCTAGGGCAGCTACCGGTAAAGATCAAGTAGCAATTTGTGGTTACCATGGTTGGCATGACTGGTACCTATCAGCTAATCTGGGAGATAAATCAAATCTTGATAGTCTTTTGTTACCAGGTTTAGAGCCAGCTGGTGTCCCAAAAAATTTAGAAGGAACAGTTTTACCATTTAAATATAATGACTACGAATATCTTGAGACTCTAGTTAAAAACTCAAATATTGGAGTAATTAAAATGGAAGTCATGAGAAATGATGAGCCTCAAAATAACTTTTTATCTAAGGTGAGAGATCTTGCAAATAAACATGGAATAGTTTTGATATTTGATGAATGTACCTCAGGCTTTAGGGAGACATTTGGTGGACTTCATAAAAAATTTGATGTTGAGCCTGATATGGCGATGTATGGAAAAGCCTTGGGTAATGGGTATGCAATTACAGCGATTGTTGGAAAAAAAGAAATTATGGAGGCTGCACAAAGCTCTTTTTTAAGTAGTACATTCTGGACTGAGAGAATTGGTCCAAGCGCAGCTCTAAAAACTCTTCAAATTATGGAAATCAAAAGATCATGGGATGAAATTTCGCAAACAGGCAAATCTATAAAAGAAGATTGGCGATCACTTGCAAACAAACATGATTTAGATATTCACATCACTGGACTTAGCGCTCTTCCTTCATTTAGTTTTAAAACAGACGACAACTTAAAATATAAAACATTTATTACACAAGAGATGCTCAAAAAAGGCTACTTGGCTGCTATGAGCGTTTATGTCTGCACCGAGCATACAGAACAAATAATCAAAGGTTATATGTTCGAACTAGATAAGATTTTTAAAAAAATTAAAGAATTTGAGGATGGAGATAATATTGATAATTATCTTGAAGGTCCTGTATGCCATTCTGGTTTCTCGAGGTTAAATTAATGAATAAAAATATACTAATTGTTGCTGCTCATCCTGACGATGAGGTTTTAGGATGTGGAGGTGCAATTCTTTTATATAAGAAAAAAGGGTTCAATATTCATGTCGCTTTTATGACAGACGGAGAAAATTCCAGACAATCAAATCAGAATCAAGTTACACCTCATGATATTGCTAATAGGAAAGAATCTGCTAAAAAATGTTTAAAAATTTTAGGTGTTGATTCTTACTCATTTAATAATTTTCCTGATAATGAGATGGATAGTGTCAGCATATTAGAAGTTACAAAATATGTTGAAAAATTGATTCATGAACATAAACCATCTATGATTTTTACTCATCATATTGGTGACGTTAATATTGACCATCAAATATGTCACAGAGCTGTTTTAACAGCATCTAGGCCTCAAAACTCATGCCCAGTGAAAACAATCCTTTCTTTTGAAATCCCTTCAAGTACTGAATGGCAGTTTGTGTCTTCAAATCAATCCTTTAGTCCAAATATTTTTTTAGATATTTCAGAGTTCTTTGAAAAAAAAATCGAAGCACTTAAATGTTATTCAAAAGAACTTAGAGATTCTCCTCACCCAAGGTCAATTGAGGGTGTATCCAATCTAGCTATGTATAGAGGATCAACAATCGGTGTTAATCATGCTGAGTCATTTTTGTTAGCAAGACATATTTCGTGAGAATATCTTTTAGAACTGATTCATCAAACTTAATTGGATCTGGCCATATTATAAGATGTCTAAAATTAGCTAAAGAACTCAAATCAAGAGGTCACAAAATAATTTTTATTTCAAGAGATCATGAAGGTAATTTAATCAACTTAATAGAAGAAAATTTTCAAGTATATAAGTTAAGCCTTTCAGACAAAAACTTCTACAAAGAAGATAACGAATATCAAAACTGGCTTGGGGAAGAATCAGATCGAGATATGCATCAAACACTCGATATAATAAAAGAATTAAAAATTGATGTTTTGGTTGTTGATCATTATGGGATAAGCTCCGATTGGGAGCGCGGAATAAAAAAAGAATTGCAAAAGCTCGTTGTAATTGATGATTTATGGACAAGAGATCATTGTTGTGATGTTCTAATAAATCATAATTATACTGATAGAAAAAATATCTATAACTCAAGTAAATATAAAGATACCAAATTACTGTTAGGCCCAAAATTTGCAATTATAGATGAGGGATACAAAAAGCTTGGTTTTCAAAAGTACTTTGATAAAAATAGCCTCGAAAATATACTCATATATTTCGGAAATTCAGATTTATATAATTTAACAGAGATTGTTTTGAAAATTTTGCTTAAACCTGAATTTAAAAAACTTGAAAAAAATTTTGTTGTATCTAGTTCTAATCGCTATCTTGATAATTTATTGGATCTTGCAAAAAAAAACAAAAAACTAAATGTATTTTTTGATTTACCCAATCTTATAAACATAATGAAGAAAAGTGATATATGCATTGGCGCAGGTGGTGTCACCAATCTAGAAAGACTTTGCGTAGGCTTACCATCTGTTGTTATAGCAGTAGCAGATAATCAATTAGATTCTTGTCAATCCTTAAATAATGATGGCTTTATTTATTTTCTTGGAGAAGCTAAAGATATAAATCCAAATGATATCTATGATAATATATGCAAAATTTTTAGCAGCATAGATGACCTTAAAAATAAGTCATTAAAAGGTAAATCTCTAGTTGATGGAAATGGTATAAAAAGAATAGTAAAACATATTGAAGATTAGGATTGTTCTAAATGAGTGAAGATAAATTAAAATTCTGGGATGAAAGAGCTCATCTTTCTGATCTTGCCGGCTCAAATGATTTTGGCATTAAAAATTTTGAAATGAGCACACTAGACAAATTTATAGAAGATGGCATGAAAGTGCTTGATTTAGGATGTGGCAGTGGTACGTCTGCATTTCATTTTGCAAAAAATAAAGATATTGACATTACTGGTTTAGACTTCTCACCAAAAATGATTGACCAAGCAAATTTTGATATGAAAGACAGAGGTTTCGATTCAAATAAAATGAGATTTTTTGTCGAAGATATAAAAAAGATTTCTGAATCTCCACATGTAAAAAATCAAAAATATGATTTAGTAATTACGGAAAGAGTAATAATTAATCTTGATTCATGGGATGAGCAAAAGAAAGCCATCTTAGACATAATGGAATTGGTTAAAAAAGATGGAAAATATTTAATGTGTGAAAATTTACAGGAAGGATTAGATAACCTAAATAAAATGAGAAATAAAATCGATTTAGAACCTATTGAAAAACCTTGGCACAATCGATATTTATTCAAAAATGAAATAGAGTCAATCAATGAAGTCGAAATTGTAGATAGTATTGATTTTTCATCAACATATTATTTTTTTAGTAGGATTATAAATGCTGGAGTTGCCTCCATTGAAAAGACAAGCCCATCTTATGATGCACCTGTGAATCAACTTTCATTTGATCTAAAAGATCACATGGACTTATCAAATTTAAACATAGGTCAAACTAGATTATGGGTTATAAAAAATCTTGAAAACTAAAAAAATAATTAACAACAAAGAAAATTTTATAATTGCAGCTAGCAAAGTTTGGAACAGTAACATAACAGAAGAATTATCAGTTGCAACTAATAAAAATTTTATAGGCATCTTTAATAAAAATGATTTAACCAAAAGTATTCTGGATGAAATAAATCCAAAATATATTTTTTTTACTCATTGGTCATATATCATTCCTGAAGAAATTTTTTTAAATTATGATTGTGTTGTTTTTCACATGACAGACTTGCCATTTGGTCGAGGTGGCAGCCCTCTTCAGAATTTAATACTAGGTGGTTACTCAAAAACAAAAGTATCTGCTTTGAAGGTAATCAAAGAAATTGATGCTGGCCCCATTTATGCAAAAAAAGATTTAGATTTAAGCGGCAATGCTCAAGAAATTTATGAGAGGGCATCAAAGGTATGTGAAAAAATTATTATTGAGATGACAACAAAAAATATGAAACCAACTCCACAAACTGGTGATCCAACCTACTTTGAGAGAAGAAGTCCATCTCAAAGTAATTTAAAAGATGCTACGAATCTTGATGAAATATATAATATGGTTAGAATGCTTGATGCAGATGGTTATCCAAAAGCATTTTTAGAATTAAAAGATTTTAAAGTTGAATTTTCTGATTGTGAAATAAAAGATGGCACTTTAAAAGCAACAGCCAACTTTAAAAAAATTTAACTTTATTTTTAAGGAACCCTCATATGATAAAGATTGGAAAAAGAAAAGTTGGTTTAAATCATGAGCCTTTTGTCATTGCTGAAATGTCAGGTAATCATAATCAATCCTTTGAAAGAGCTATTGAAATCGTTGAAGCAGCTGCACGATCAGGTGCGCATGCATTAAAACTTCAAACTTACACAAAAGATACTATGACAATCAATCATTCAAAAAATGAATTTAGGGTTGATTTGGACTTATGGAAAGGGGCAAGTCTATATGATTTATATGATGAAGCTTATACTCCGTGGGAATGGCATGAAGAAATATTCAAATATTCAAAAAAGCTTGGAATGATTCCGTTTAGTACTCCATTTGATCATACAGCGGTTGAATTTTTAGAAAAACTAAATGTTGAGTGTTATAAGATTGCATCATTCGAGAATACAGATATACCATTAATTGAAGCTGTTTGTTCGACTGGGAAGCCAGTAATTATATCTACAGGTATGATGGATCTAAATGAAATGGATGAAACTGTAAGAGCTGCAAGGAGTGCTGGATGCAAAGATCTAATTTTACTAAAATGCTCAAGCGCTTATCCTTCTTCACCTAAAAATTCAAATGTATTAACAATTCCTCATATGAGAAAAATGTTTAATTGTGAAGTTGGTTTATCTGACCACAGTTTAGGTATTGGAGTTGCAGTTGGTAGTGTTGTACTTGGAGCGACCGTTATTGAAAAACATTTAACATTGGCAAGGAATGATGAAGGAGTTGATAGCGCGTTCTCAATGGAACCAGACGAAATGCGATCATTAGTTGTTGAAAGCAAAAGGGCATGGCAGTCAAAAGGCACAATAAATTATGGTCCTACTGACAGTGAGATTGCTTCGAGGAAATATAGAAGATCCTTATATATTGTTAAAGATATTAAAAAAGGTCAGAAAATTACTCGAAAAAACATGAGAGCCATAAGACCAGGGCTCGGTTTGCCAACAAAATACTATAATGACTTACTTGGTAAAGAGGTTAAAAAAAATCTTTCTAAAGGAACTCCAATAGATTGGT
>MDTA01004478.1_pt1 | contig 10388 bp, 9 predicted proteins | sample 811151 | NCBI WGS metagenome assembly MDTA01 (sample SAMN05326648, study PRJNA326480) | marine metagenome | isolation source: seawater | place: Indian Ocean: South | collected 2010 | reverse complement strand
TGAATGCCCGGCGCAGCTGTACCTTGGGTGTGTTTAATAGTTTGGCGACAGACTCTTGGCTCATGTGCGCGGCTCCCACGATGCGTTCGTGGCAGAAAAAAAGGAGTCTCCCGGCAATGCCGCTGTTGGTTTGCCCTGAACCGTTTAGATTCAAGGCGGAGACCCCAGTCATACCGAAGGCGACCCATAAAGTTGGGTATGCACACTGGCATAACGAAAGAGTCCCCTGAGGTTTTTATAACGGCTCAAGGACGCGACCACTGGCTAACATCCCAGGAACGCAGGGGATTATAGCGGCTATTCGCGAGGTCACCAGGGGTGATTTGTGTACTAAAGATCAGAGTTGCAACTGTTTATTGGCGCTCACTGCATCGGCGACTCGGTCGCTTAGCTTCTGCACCGTGGTGGCCACCTTGGCCTGCTCGGCATCGTGCTGCTGCTTGCTTTGCAACAGCTCGTTACTGATGTTCAAGGCAGCCATGACTGCAACCCGATCCAGTCCCACCACACGACCTGAAGAGCGGATCGATTCCATTGAGTTGTGCAGATATTGAGCGGCTTCGCGCAACGAGTCTTCTTCGCCTGCTGGGCAGGCAACCTGATAGTCCTTACCCGCAATCGAAACGGTAAGGGTCTTATTGTCTTCGGCCATAGCTTAAAACTCGCAACAGGTTAATAGCGCAGATCGTCAATTCAGCCCCTTTCTAAAGACTTAAGTCGTGTAATCATGGCCTCCACACTCGTGGTCGCCGTTTGATTTTTCTCGATCAGTTTGGCGCGCTCTTGACTCCACTGTTGTTGCTGTGCGCGCAGCGCACGGTTTTCATTGGTCAACAGCTCGGTCAAGGCGATCAGGTCGTCTACGCGACGCGCTAATTGACCAAGCTGCTCAGATTGATCGGTTACAACGTTCATGGCGCTTTGCTGGTATTTCCACTGACAGTGCGCAATAGTTTGCGCCCTTTAAAGTTTATTGTGTAGCCCTTAAGCCTTGTCCGACCTAGAACTAAAAGCCCAAGCGGCGTCGGTTTCGTTATCTCATCAAGAGCTGCACGGCATGGTGGTGGGATTCCTTGCCGCATCCGCGTGCTCTAGCATTGAAGAATTCTCGATTACCGAACTGGTCGCACTCGCTGGGGATCAGGCGTTGACCGATGAAAGTGCTGTATTGGATTTCGTCGGTGACAGCTTGGCGAATCTACGCGACGAAGACCTCGGTTTTCGACCATTGATTGCCGACGACGATGAACCCCTGACTCAGCGGGTTGATGATTTGGCGGAATGGTGCGGCAGTTTCCTCAGTGGTTTTGCTGCAGCCAACGCCACCGGACGCGATCAATTACCTGTAGACATTCAGGAAATCATTCGGGATTTCGCTACGCTGTCGAGCATGGGCTCAGAGGTAGATCTCGAAGATGACGAAGGAGAGTCCGCCCAGGACGAAGAGTCCTTCAGCGAAATTTATGAGTTTGTGCGGGTCAGTGTACTGCTGGTGTTGGCGCTGCTCGACGAACAAAACCCAGACGCCCAGCCGGAAATACGGCAGTGAACTTTCTCCGCCCTGCCAATGGCATCAGCCTGGGTGAGTACCAAGCTCGCAGGCGTCAGCTGATGAACGCCATGGAGCCAGGCTCCATCGCCTTGATTCCAGGGGCGAGCATGCAACGTCGCAACCGTGACATCGACTACGCCTTTCGCCAAGACAGTGATCTTTTGTATTTGTGCGGTTTCGAAGAGCCTGATGCGTTGCTGGTATTAGTGCCGGGGCGCAGCCAGGGCGAGGTGATCTTGTTTTGCCGCGAGCGGGACCCGCGGGCGGAACAATGGGATGGCGGTATCTGCGGACCCGAGCGGGCCGTTGGAGGGTTCGCTGTGGACGATGCGTTCCCCATTACCGATGTCGACGATATATTGCCTGGACTTTTGGAGGGTCGGCGACGGATCTACCAAACAATGGGCGAATACCCCGCCTTTGATCAAAAACTGTTGAGTTATGTCGCGACCATCCGTGGGCGTGAGGCGGGTGGTGCGATCCCACCTGGAGAGTTTGTCTCGCTTAAGCATCTGTTGCACGAACAACGTTTGATCAAAAGCGATGCAGAAATTCAACTCATGCAAAAGGCTGCCGACATTAGCGCTGGAGCGCACATCAGAGCAATGCAATGTTGCACAGCACAGCTCACAGAGGGGCAGCTCGAAGCCGAGCTGTTGTACGAGTTCATGCGCAACGGTGCTCGGCATAGCGCATACCCCAGTATTATTGGTAGCGGCAATAACGGCTGTGTATTGCACTACACAAATAATGATGCGCCGTTGCAAGACGGCAACTTGGTTTTGATTGATGCGGGGTGTGAATACCAGCATTACGCCGCAGACATTACCCGCACCTTTCCAGTTTCAGGCCTGTTTTCGCCGCCGCAAAGGGCGTTGTACAACATAGTGTTGGCGGCCAATGAAGCCGCTATCGCTCAGTGCCGACCAGGCACGCCATTTAACGCTCCGCATGAAGCGGCGGTCGCGGTCATGGTTGAAGGATTAATACGGCTTGGATTATTGCAGGGCACAGTATCAGACAATGTTGAGGCAGAGACCTATTTGCAGTACTGCCCGCACAAAAGCTGCCATTGGCTGGGGCTGGATGTTCACGATGTTGGTGATTATCGACTTGCCGAGCAGTGGCGGCCGTTGCAGCCGGGCATGGTATTAACGGTGGAGCCGGGCATTTACGTGGCCCAGGACTCACCAAAGTCCGAAGTTATTGAGCCTTATTTAGGCAATGGTATTCGTATCGAGGATGACGTGCTCATCACGGATAACGGATGCCAGGTGTTGAGCCGTGGGGTGCCGAAAGCTGCGGCAGAGATCGAAGCGCTGATGAGGGTCGCATGAGCGGGCGTAAACACATCGCCATAGCCGGTGGCGGTCTAGTTGGGGCGGTAACGGCATTGGCATTGCAGCAGCGCGGTTTCGATATTTCTCTCATAGATCGCGAGCGGCCGGTGCCCGGCCCACAAGGCTTGGGCATGGACATCCGTAATGTCGCTTTGTCCCACAGCTCGCGGCGCCTAATTGAGAGCTTGGTGGACTGGCCCGAGCAAGCTGGCGAGTTCAAAGCCATGCACGTGTGGGAGCAATGGGGCGTGAACTCATTACACTTCGACGCCGCAGACTTAGGCTGCGATTGTCTCGGCTGGGTGGCCGAGGTGGCGCCTTTGTTGTCAGCGCTGTGGCAGACAATCGAAACGACGCCGAGCATTCAAACGGTTTTCGGCGAGGTCGAATCGGTTACAGAACGGGAAGGCTCCGTAACCCTATGCCTACAAGAGCGCAGCATAGAGGCAGATCTGCTTATCGCATCGGATGGCGCCCGGTCTGGTGTTCGTAACCATTTAAAGGTGCCAACCCAGATCAGACCCACGGGTCAGATGGCGCTCACCACAGTTGTGGAGCTAGAGCACAGCCATCAGCACACTGCCTGGCAGCGTTTTTTGGTAGATGGGCCTTTGGCTTTTTTGCCGAGCAAGCAGGAAAATTATTGCTCGGTGGTGTGGTCGCAATCCCAACAGTCCTTAGACGCTAATTTAGCGATGAGTGATGGAGAATTTTGCCAGCACATCGGTCGCGCTATGGAATCTAGGTTTGGTGATGTAACCGCGGTGGCCCAACGTTTGAGTTTTCCCTTACAACAACAGCTCGCCAGTACGGCACAACCCTTACCTCGAGTGTTGCTGATAGGCGACGCCCTGAGGGTCGTGCATCCCCTCGCGGGCCTGGGGGTCAATCTAGGTTTTGAAGACGTTCGGGGGCTTTTAGGTAGTGTGGACGCCATGGACGGCGACCTTGTGCCCCGCGGTTTCACGAAATTCGCGCGACAGCGCTTGTTAAAGTCGCGGCTCATGCTTGGGGTTCTGAGCGGCTTGCAGACGCTCTACGGTCAGTCTGGTCCGCTGACGGGTTGGGTTCGTAACATTGGGGTGGGCGCAATCAACACTACGGATTGGCTGAAGCAGCAAATTATGCTCGAGGCGTTGGGTGGTTTCGACGCGCTAGACGCAGCTGAGAACGTAAAAAACAATGCGCGCTTAGCGCTCTAACTACCTGAAAATACAGGATCAGGTGGTCAGAGTACTGGCGTAGTCAATAAATTAAGTGGAGTAAACAGTGGCGGATAACCAAGCAGCAGCGAAAACTCCTTTGTATCAGGAGCACGTGAATTGCGGCGGCAAAATGGTGGACTTTGCAGGCTGGCTAATGCCCGTGAATTATGGCTCGCAGATTGAAGAACACACGGCAGTGCGCAGCGATGCAGGGATGTTTGATGTATCGCATATGACCATTATTGATGTGCAGGGTGCTCAAGCCGAAGCGTTTCTGCGTCGACTGGTGGCTAACGATGTTGCCAAACTGAGTGTTAATCAGGCGCTTTACGGCGCACTGCTTAATGAGCAAGCGGGCGTACTGGATGATCTTATTGTTTATCGTTTGGCCGAGGGTTTTCGTTGTGTGGTTAATGCGTCGACCCGCGCTAAGGTGTTGGCGTGGATGCAACAACATGCGCTGCCAGACGCAAGTTTCGAGCATAAGCCCCAGGTCATGATCGCCGTTCAGGGGCCAAACGCAATTAAGCGTGTACTAGAAGTCGAAGCTGTGTCCGCTTTGACCGAGCTTGCGCCGTTTTATGCTATGCAACACGGCGAATGGTTGATCGGGCGTACCGGTTATACCGGCGAAGACGGCGTTGAAATTATGTTGCCAGCGGCTCAAGGCGTCGGGTTATGGCGACGCTTGCGGGAAGCCGGTGTTGCGCCAGCGGGGCTTGGCGCCCGTGACACCTTGCGCTTGGAGGCGGGTCTAAACCTCTACGGCCAGGATCTCGATGAAGCGACATCACCGCTTGCCAGCAACATTGGTTGGACCATTGCCTGGGAGCCAGAGGATCGCGAATTTATTGGGCGTCAGGCTTTGAGTGCAGAGCGACAAAGCAACGATTTTAAGCTTACGGGCTTGATCATGCGCGACAAGGGTATATTGCGGCATGGCCAAGCGGTGTTCACCGCAGCGGGCGAAGGGCTTATAACCAGTGGGACATACTCACCCAGCTTGGAGTACAGTATTGCGCTTGCGCGGGTGCCCAAGGCCGCCAGTGGTGACTGCGAAGTAGATATACGCGGTAAGCGTAAAAAAGCGACTTTGTGCAAGCCGCCATTCGTGCGCAATGGCAAGCAAGTGCACCAATAAATACGCACTTAGGGTCAATCAGTCAGAGACAGAGCAATGAGCGATATTCCAAGCGATCTAAAATATGCAGCCACCCATGAATGGGCGCGGTTAGAAGAGGATGGCACCGTAACAGTTGGCATCAGTGATCACGCACAAGACGCGTTAGGCGATGTGGTTTACGTCGAATTGCCGGAGTTGGAACAGGTGATTGCCGCAGGTGATGAAGCCGGGGTAGTGGAATCGGTTAAGGCCGCCTCAGACGTCTATGCGCCGATCAGTGGCACGATATGCGCGATAAACGAAGCCTTGGAGGACGCGCCGGAAACGGTGAATTCAGACGCCTACACAGACGGATGGTTTTTCAAGATGCAGCCGGCTGACATAGGCGAGCTCGAGGAGCTGTTGGACGCAGAGGGGTATGGGGAAGTCTGCGAAGCCGAAGCGCATTGAATAAGACGGTGTACCGCTGAGCGTTCAATAAGAATTCCTGCCCTCACCGCGGCAGCCGCACATTAGGAGAAGTCATGCCCTTTATTCCCCATACCGAAACAGATGTAGCAGAAATGCTCGCTGAAATCGGTGTCACCAACATAGACGCCTTGTTCGATGAGATACCTTCAGAGCTCGTGAGCGATCAACTCAACTCGGTCCCAGAAGGCAGAAGCGAGTTAGAAATGCTGCAATTTATGGCGGCGCGGGCTGAGCAAGACCAGGGCTATACCTGTTTCTTGGGTGCAGGTAGTTACGATCATCACATACCCGCCGCGGTGTGGGACTTGACCGCTCGGGGCGAATTCATGACCGCTTATACCCCCTATCAGGCAGAGGCGAGTCAGGGCACGCTACAGCTGATTTACGAATACCAATCGATGATGACCGCATTGACCGGTATGGATGTTTCCAATGCCTCAGTCTACGACGGTGCGAGTGGTCTAGCCGAAGCGGTGCTTATGGCCGTGCGGGCAAATAAAAAGAACAAATCGGGTCGGGTGTTGGTGGCGCAAACGGTGCATCCGAACTACACCCAAACCACGCGCAATATCGTTCACAACCAAAATGTGTCCATTGAAATGTTGCCACTTAACGGTGACGGCGTACTTGACTGTGCAAATCTGCCGGCAAGCGACGAGCCGCCGGTTGCAGTAGTCATTCAGCAACCTAACTTTTTTGGTTTGTTAGAAGACGTCGATGCGCTTACCAATTGGGCACACGACCAGGGATCCTTAGTCATTGCGGTGGTTAATCCCATGACCCTTGCGGTGCTCAAAGCCCCAGGTCAGTGGGGCGACCAAGGCGCGGACATCGTCTGTGGTGACGGCCAACCCTTTGGCGTACCTATGGCATCTGGTGGTCCATCGTTCGGCTTTATCTGCAGTCGCGCTACCTTGATGCGGCAGCTGCCAGGCCGAATTATTGGCCGTACCCAGGATATGGAGGGACGGGTTGGTTACACCCTGACTTTACAAGCTCGCGAGCAACACATACGTCGTGGCAAAGCCACATCGAATATTTGCACCAACCAAGGACTGCTGGTTACTGCAGGCACGATCTATATGAGCCTAATGGGCTATCAGGGTATTCGCGAAACCGCGATTGCTTGCCATCAAAAGGCTAATCAGTTGCGGGACCTATTGCTGCAATGTCCAGGCGTAGAGCCCATGTTTGCAGGAGCGTGCTTTCATGAGTTCGCCATAAAGCTGCCGATCCCAGCCAAGCAGATGATCAACGGTATGATAGAGGAAGGCGTGTTGGCGGGCCTGAACTTAGCCGATTTCCCCGTGGCCGGTGTGACTGATGCCGAACACGGTTTGTTGGTTGCGGTAACAGAGAAACGTACCGAATCAGAGTTACAACATTATGCACAGGCGTTCGCACGCATCTTGGCAGCAAGCGAGTAAGGTTTAGTCGATGAATCAAATGAACCCAGTAAATCAGCTCAATCCTAAAGACCAGGGTCTGCAGGGACGAACCATTTTCGAACTCGGCAGTGCCAACCGCCGGGCAAGCGCCCAGCGAGTGGACGGCGTGGATGAGCAAAGCCTTAACGATCTACCCAAGGTGCTACTGCGGACTACGCCGCCAGAACTGCCAGAAGTGTCGGAACTGCAGACGGTGCGTCACTATACAAATCTGTCACGTCGTAACTTTGCTATTGATACTCAGTTTTATCCATTGGGTTCGTGCACCATGAAATATAATCCTCGTGGCGCACACAAAGCGGCGAGCCTGCCGGGCTTTTTAGGTCGGCATCCGTTAGCCCCAGAGTCAGTAAGCCAAGGGCACCTAGCGTGTCTCTACGACCTCCAAGAAATTCTTCGGGACGTTACCGGAATGCAGGGCGTGTCGCTGGCGCCCATGGCCGGAGCGCAAGGAGAGTTTGCCGGCGTGGCGATGATTCGCGCCTATCACCAGGCTCGTGGCGATGAAGGGCGCACAGAAATTATTGTCCCCAATGCGGCCCATGGAACCAATCCGGCGACGGCGGTGATGTGCGGATTCAAAGTCACAGAAGTGCCCGTAAATGCTGACGGCGATGTGGACTTGGCCGCGCTCAAAGCCTGTGTTGGGCCACAAACGGCGGGGTTAATGATGACCAATCCATCGACCTGTGGTGTCTTCGAGCGGCAAATCCAAGAGATTGCAAAAACAGTGCACGATGCAGGCGGACTGTTGTATTACGACGGTGCCAATTTAAATGCCATCTTGGGTAAGGTGAAGCCAGGTGATATGGGCTTTGATGTGTTGCACATGAATCTGCACAAAACCTTTGCCACACCCCATGGAGGCGGTGGCCCAGGGGCAGGTCCGGTAGGCGTGAGTGAGCGCTTGTTGCCCCATTTACCGCTGCCAGTCGTTGCCAAAGAAACCAAGGCGGACGACGCCGATCAGCCGCATTATCGTTGGTTAGGGTCTGATGATTTGCCGGGCAGCATCGGCACGCTGTCGGCATTTGCCGGCAACGCGGGCATTCTTATCCGCGCACTAGCATACGCTCTGTTGTTGGGCCGTGAGGGTATGCATCGTGTTGGCCAGTACGCCACCCTAAACGCCAACTACATGGCCGCGCGTTTTGCCAAGGCGGGTTTTCAATTGGCCTATCCGGACCGGCGTGCTACCCATGAATTTATCTTAACGTTTCAGACCGAGGCGAAAGAATTGGGTGTAAGCGCCATGGACATTGCAAAACGCTTATTGGATTACGGAGTGCATTCGCCGACGACGTATTTCCCGTTGTTGGTGCCGGAGTGTTTTCTTATTGAGCCTACAGAGACGGAAACTAAGGCCGAGCTAGACGGCTTTATTGATGCACTGATTAAGGTGCGTGATGAAGCGCAACGTGATGCCGAGTTCATACAACATGCGCCCTACACCACGACCGTACGGCGTTTGGACGATGTTAAGGCTGCGCGAGATCTCGATTTGGCCTGGGGTGACGAGGCTGCGGCTGCCCAGCGCTGAGACGGCTGGGCGGAACCTCAAGGGCAAGCGAATCCATTCAAGCGATCTGCTGCCGCAGCGTTGTTAAGTCTGTAATAACGGGACTGCACTCTGAGCCGTCGTAAATAAAGGCACTCATAGAAGACTGAGCGCTGGTACTGACGAGCTTGGGTAAAAAGCTCGGTAAGGCGGCGGTGCTGGAATAAGGAATAGCGTAAACGCAGCGCCAAGGCGCAAACTCCTGTTGTAGAGCAGTCAGCCAATCGGTCATATCTGCATCCGGCCCCCGCAATATCACGGCTTGGGGCGTCAACAAGGCGTCTTCTAACGCGGTCAGCAGACCGCAATGCCCGGTAGGCAAATGTTCCATAACCGCTCGGGCCCAGCGTAGGGTATTCGCGGCTGCGTCCAGATAACGTTGTTCACCAAACAATAGTCCCAGCCGATTCAATACCAAAGCCAGAGTGGCGTTGCCGGGAGGTAGCGTCTCATCAAGCGTCGGTTTGGGCGCATAGATCAAGGGTTCTACATCCATCGGAGCGAAATAAAAGCCGCCGTCATCGTTGTCATAAAATTTGCTGAGCACGACATCGGCTAGTTGACGTGCAAAAGCCGCATCGTCGTCATCCCAGCGACATTGCAATAGACTGTGGAGTCCGCCGAGCACATTAGCGTAGTCGTCTAAAAAAGCCGGATGACCGAGCCGTGACTCATGCCAGGTGCTGTACAGCATCTCACCGTCCCAACAGGATTGGCGCAGGAATTGCGCGCATTGGCCTGCCATGGCAATCCATTCGCCTTGATTGTTGGAACGACCTGCATCAGCTAAACCTTTAATAGCCAGGCCGTTCCATCCCGTAATCACCTTTCGATCAATTGTCGGCTGGATGTCTGCTGCCGCACGAGCGCTGCGCATCTTCTGTTTTGCCGACGCCAACAGCGCGTCGGCTTCTGTGCTGGTCAAAGACAAACGTTCAACCACCGAGCGGTAAGAATCATGTCGGTGTAGATTCCAGCGGTTCTCGATATTGGCGAGCTTATCCAGGCCAAAAAGCGTTTCTACAAGAAGGTACTCGTCCTCGCTAAGCAGTTTTTTCAGTTGCTCCCGCCGCCACAGATAATGTTGCCCATTTTGTCCACCACTCTCGCCGTCTTCGCCCGCAAAAAAGGCGCCACCGGTGTCCAGTAGGTTGTCTCTCATCCAGTCGACCATGCTGGCTAAAGTGCCAGCAAAAAGATCGTCATCCCCCAGGGTAAGGGCTGCGGCCAACAGCGGCAGCATCTGCGCGTTGTCGTATAGCTTCTTTTCGAAGGTAGGCACCATCCACTGCGAATCATGGGCATAGCTAAACAACCCGCCAGCAATGTGATCATGGATCCCACCCCTCGCAATTTTGGTCAAGGTGGTCATCACCGCGTCTAACGACTCTCTATCGTTGTCGCCACGGCGGCGGCTATAAGCCCAATGTCTCAATAGACGCAGCAATCGAGCAGGCATCGGAAATTTAACGCTTTTGCCAAAACCACCTTGTGCAGAATCGTGCTGTTGCAGCAACTGACCGCGACCATGTTCCAGTAAGGCAAAGTCCTCAACCCCTGGATCTAAAACCGGTGGCGTGAGCTGATCCAGCGCTTGGCTGAGTTTTTGCGACTGCTCGTCTAGTTCTTCGCGTTTGTTGTCAAAGCTATCAATAATGCGTAACAGCAAATCCTGGAATCCCGGCATTTGC
>MDTA01182153.1_pt1 | contig 10389 bp, 10 predicted proteins | sample 811151 | NCBI WGS metagenome assembly MDTA01 (sample SAMN05326648, study PRJNA326480) | marine metagenome | isolation source: seawater | place: Indian Ocean: South | collected 2010 | reverse complement strand
TAGTAGAGGGAAATGAGGGCGATAGTCTGATGATCCTAGCAACAGGTAACTTAGTACCTGGAATCGATGCTGACTGCGGCGGGGAATGCTCGTGCGCAACTTGTCATGTCAATATTGCTGAGCCTTGGCAGAGCAAGCTCTCACCCGCCAGCGCTACCGAAGAGTCAATGCTGGATTTGAACCCAGATCGCGAAGAAACCTCACGATTGGCTTGCCAGATTCCGTTGACGGATGATCTCGATGGCATCGTGGTCAATCTTCCTGAATTCCAGTACTAGAGAAAAGGGTTTTCAGAGGCGCTGCCAGCCAGTCCGCCTGAGAAGTCTCCTAGCCCACCCATTGGGCTGCTTATCAAGCGCTCTGTTCTCGTACTACTCCAGCATCGCGGGCTCTCGCGGCGCTGCGCTCAACGGCCTTTTCGAACAAAGGCACTCGCTATGAAGCGCTCCTGCCGCTAACGCTCAGATCTCTCGGGCTATCTGTCGAATCTCGGCAATGTGTACTTGGCGTTTTTTAGCGTACTGGAACAAATCGCAGACTCTGTCCCCGTTATTCCCCGATTGCTTACCCTTTTCATCTCTCACTGATTTAGACCACTTTCGAACATCGATGCTGTCTTAACTGTCTTCCCAGTTTTTTCTTTCTTTTGTCCTTTCCCTTCCACCCTCTTCTCTCTCTTAGACCTAATCACTCTCCATGCCCTTACCCTCCATGCTATCCGCCGCTATACCTTTTCTTAGCCTTTTACTCTTCCTGGTTCTTAGTTCTCGATGCCACTTCCCAGTAGCACCTACTCCCTCAACCTCAAGTACTGGAAGTAGCACGCATTCCGTCGAATCAACAGGGACCGACGAATTGGCTTTCGCGGCCAATATCAGGTTTACTTGTCAGAGCGCTCGCCCCGTCTTCGCGGTCCTCGCTGTCTTGGGGCTCGCGCAGGATACGGCTAAACCAGCTAGCGCTATTCAAACGGTTCAACGATGAAGTAAGCGGTCAGATAGGAACCTTTTTAATAATAGGAGTACTCGATGAGCGAAGCCTTTGATTCAAACGAAACAGCGTTAAATGACCCGTGGTCTGTGCCGCTTGAGGACCTTGACCCAAGTCAGCCCATCGTTTTTCAGACCAACGCTCAGTTCCCGATTTTTGAGCGCTTGCGAGCTGAAGACCCCATTCACTTCCATGAGAGCGGTCTCTTCGGTCCATATTGGTCCATTACCAAATTCAACGACATCATGGCGATCGACAAAGATCATGCACGTTTCTCGTCAGAGTCAGGGATTACCCTCACGGAACGGCAATCTGATTTCACAACGCCCAACTTCATCAGCATGGATCCACCAAAGCACGATGTTCAGAGGAAGGCCGTCACTGGCGTCGTCGCGCCAATGAATCTGGCGAAGATGGAACCGCTGATTAGAGAGCGCGTATGCAATATCTTGGATAGCTTGCCAGTCGGGACCTCATTTAACTGGGTAGACAAAGTTTCCGTTGAATTAACCACTCAAATGCTAGCAACGCTCTTCGATTTTCCATTTGAGGACAGGCGCAAACTGACTTACTGGTCGGACATGGCTACCAGCGGCGAACTTGCCGGCGGCCCGACACCAGAGCCAGCCCGTCGCGCTGCGTTGCTGGAGTGCTTGGAAACCTTCCAAGACCTTTGGGCAGAGAGAGAAGGAAAAGTGAGCGAAGGGGCCCTGGATCTGGTGACCATGCTGGCAAACAGTCCAGATACGCAAGACATGGACCCGATGGAGTATCTGGGCAACTTGATCCTACTGATCGTGGGCGGGAACGATACTACTCGAAATTCGATTACAGGCGGCGTGCTTTTTCTTAACGAGAACCCTGGGGAATATGAGAAGTTACGCGCCAACCCCGACTTGGTACCCAACATGATTCCAGAAATCATCCGCTATCAGACTCCCCTGACCTACATGCGACGAACAGCGCTCGAGGATGTGGAAATTGGCGGCAAAGTCATCAAAAAAGGGGACAAGCTCGCTATGTGGTACGTGTCGGGCAACCGTGACGATGAAGTGATTGAGCGTCCAGACGAGTTTATTATTGATCGCAAAAATCCCCGCCATCACCTCTCCTTCGGTTTCGGGATTCATCGCTGTATGGGTAATCGACTCGCCGAGATGCAACTTCGAGTGTTGTGGGAGGAAATTTTGGAACGTTTCTCTATGGTAGAAGTCGTTGGCGAACCAGAGCGCGTCCAATCAAGCTTTGTTCGAGGCTACGCAACGCTGCCAGTCGTTCTGCATCCAGTATAGCGGCTACTAAGCTAAGCCTACGAAACGCGCTCCCTAGAAGAGCGCGTCCGTCCCCACTCATGCGAAAAGCCCCGCTCATTGTCTGACAGCCGGTTGTAGACCAGAACTCCCCGCACCACGCGGCCCAGTGAGCAAGGGCCAATATCTTGGTTCTAACCCACACAATAGCCACAACGATTTGATGAATGCTCGTCGAGCTTAAGCGCGCTTATCCCGCGGCCGCGACCAGTTCGGTAGCGGGAATCAGCTTATTTGATGAGAAGGTTTTTGGCTGGGTCATCATGTGTTCGGCGGTTGCGAGACACTGACCACAACTCGAAGCAAGCCCATAATCCTGCCTGAGGTCCTCGAGATTAAGCCCCCTGCTGCGGTAGTCGACGAGCACTTTCGAGGAAATGTTGTTACAGATGCAAACGATCATCACCTAATTATAAATGAGAACGATTCGCAATTGCAACTAGAAAATCGCGACAGCCCAGCCGCCAACCCAGATTAAGCCATAAAAGACTTGGCAGTTAACAACCTATGGGCGCGTTTAATCAAACCAACTGATGGCTGCTGACTGACGGTTGCAAGGAGAGATCGAGCACTTTTTTGTTCAACCCTCGTCTTTTGGGTAAGCATTCGGTCACTCGAAGCTACGCATCAAAACGCCTATGCGTTATCATCTCCACTGAAGCAGGAACATCCCATGAAACCGCAAAAGCCCGAGATCATCAGCCTTCCCAACGAAGTGTTCAAGAACGAACTTACAGCGATCAACCAGTACTACTTATACGCAAAGATACTAGAAGACATGGGGTATGAGCAGCTCGCACAAAGAGAATGCGCGGAGGCTATCGAGGAAATGGAGCATGCGGACTGGCTCGAGACTCAGCTTGGACTAATTGAGGGCATGGGCCTTGAAAATTACCTCCAATCTCAAATGAAACCTGTTTAACCCATGCAAGGCAGGCTGGTCTACGGAGAGCACCGAAAAACCATTCACATCCTCGTGGACGGTCAAACTGTACTCTCCTACCCGAACAGCGAGACGCTGGTCGAGACACACATCAAAGCAAAACTAGTGACAACGAAAGCATCAGACCCTGAGCATGCGGCGCTCCGCCGATTATTCGCTACCAAATAGCACCGGATTCCTTTGTGCAGCTCATTCATCTAACCCACATCACGCGCTATCGGTTTGACCAGCCCGTCAAGCTGAAAACTCATCGCTTTTATCTCCGGCCACGAGATGGATTTGATCTACGCATTCGTTCGTCCAAGTTACAGGTAGATCCACGTGCCTCCGTCATTTGGCGGAGAGACGCGTTTGGCAATTCCGTTGCTGAAGCCCATTTTGAGGGTGAAACCAAATCATTGACGATTACAAGTGAAGCTGTTCTGGAACAATATTACGAGCATGGCCCCCAGCTCTCTCAGTGCACGAGCGAACGTAATACCTCGACTGACCCGGCATTGAGAACCTTCCTATCAAACTTCCTCGACGTCCAGAATGTTGCTTTAAAGCCTTTGGAGGAATGGCTGCTACTCGGTGAATCAACCACCATGCCAGCATTGATTGATCGCCTCGCTGACATTGCGAGCGCGATAAAAGCCCGTCTTCGTTACATTCGAAGAGACGAGCCCGGTATCCAGGACCCAATCGAAACGCTGGCTATGGGGTCGGGATCCTGTAGAGATTTCGCTTGGTTGATGATGGTGGCGTTAAGACAACAAGGTTGGCCTTCTCGCTTTGTAACGGGTTACCTCACATCCAGCGAACACCCTGACGCCAGTGGGGCAACCCACGCGTGGTTAGAGGTTTATCTCAATGATTTGGGTTGGGTGGGTGTTGACCCAACCTCTGGCGACCTGGTACGCGGTAAGCACATCGCGGTCGCCACGTCGCAGCGTCCCGATCAACTGCCACCGGTAGCAGGTTCATTCATGGGCACAAGCCAGACTCACTCTACCCTTGAGGTCAGTGTTAGCGCACAGTTTGTCGATTCATGACACTTGGACCGACTGCTTGCTTAATAGCGGCAGCGGACCAAATTGATCCATGATCGCCACGTCTGCAGCATCGCGACCATGGACGAGCCCTGCTCTGCCAATGTTTAGTTTTCGAAAGCTGGGATCGAACTCATACCAAGCGTCATCCAAAAACACCTCGACCCAAGCGTGAATATCCTGAGGCTCAAGCTCCTGCGCGTAACCCACGACATATCGGGCCGGAAGGGATATCGCACGTAGTAAACCAATGAGTGCGTGCGCGAGATCTCTGCAGACGCCAACTCCCTGATCAATGATCTCACTGGCGGATAAAGGCAGGACGCTCGACCCAGGCTCGTAACGCACACGCTCAGCAACCCATTCAAACAGTCGCTGGACCTGCCGGCCGGCCTGCGCCTCATCGCCAATAATTTGGAACGCCAGCGCGCTGAGCCGGTCTGAGTCGACATATCTAGAGGGCTGCAGATACTGCAATACAAGGCTGGGCAAGTCCGAGACGGCAGTGAAAGGAAGGTCGTCCACGGGAGCGGATGCACTTGAAACTGTTCCGCGGAGTTCATACTTCAGGATGGTGGTACCTGGAAGTAAACGCGCTCGAATCACCGGGTTGCCAAATAGGTCATGAAACGTGCTGGAATGAACGTCTAGTATTGAACCATCCGTTTGAGTACCCGTAATGATCTCACTGCCGCACAGCCTATCGAGCCGATCAGGATGGGCTCCTAGATGAAACAGGGCATCCATTGGTCGCTCAAGCACGAGCTCCAGACGGGTCTTAACATGAATCGATAACGAACGGCTTGTCATGGAAACCGGTACCCCCTCACTCTACTGAACTACATCGCAATGCGCGATTGAACCACGACCAAAGCTGGTCTGCTTCCGAGCGGCCGAGCGCATTCAATCTAGACCCATCAACTAGCGGAGACTTTCTGGTTCGGGGAAATCGCCGCACTTCGTAACTACCGTTCATCTTCCAACCTGAAGCAGTTAAGATTCTGCACCATGACTCAACACTTACGATTATTTCGCCACCCGCTATGGCTTGAATGGCGGGGACTCATCGTGTTCTTGATCGTCATGATTGCCTTCCGTTCGGCCATCGCGGACTGGAATCAGGTGCCGACCGGGTCGATGAAGCCCACCATTTTGGACGGCGACCGAGTCGTCGTTAACAAGCTTGCCTATCGGCTACGGTTCCCGTTGACCAATTGGGAGTTGCTGCGCTGGTCCGCGCCAGCGCGGGGCGACATTATCACCTTTTACTCCCCACTTGATAATGAGCTGCTCATCAAACGGGTTATCGGTATTCCCGGTGATCAAATCGCGCTTGCAAACAACGCGCTCATCGTGAACGGGAAAACGAGTGAATACTCAAGAATTGACCACGAGTTAATCACTTCACTGGATCGATTTCAAAAAGCTCGTCACCGTTTCTTTTACGAACACATCGGGCAATCGAAGCATCCAGTAATGGTCCAGCCAGGAACAGCGACGGCCTATAACAGCTTCGATGCGATTACCGTTCCGCCAGGGAAATTTCTTGTGCTGGGAGACAATAGAGATAATTCAGAAGACTCGCGGGTATTTGGCCTTGTTAGCGCAGACCAAGTGATGGGTAGGGCCTTCGCGGTTGCCTTCTCAATGAATTATGACAATTACTATTTGCCACGCAGCGACCGATTCTTCCAGCCCCTCTAACCACGAGATACCCAATCAACTTCTAACAAGCACTGCATGTAAGCCACCCTATCGAAGGCTTGCGAACTGGCTAAGCCCAAGCTATCCAGGGGGGTTGGTATCGCGAGAACTCTCAAATTGATGGTGCGGCTAGACCCTAGTCTGGCGGCTCGCAAGCTAGAAAGGCAGCGGACTGGCGAAAACCAATAGTTGAGATTGAGTCACTAGCCAGTGGAATTTAGCCAGGATTTAGCGGGCCTCTGGTCAGGCTCTGGCTTAACCCTGGTTTGGAATCGGCGCACTCGAACCGATACTCTTTTCTTGCCGAAGGAGCTTTGAGCACCGCTGGAGTGCTCACTCCTCCTGCCCATAACGCTCATTGATCGCACATCGATTCATTGCTCGCCTTCGGGCGCCTTAATCGATGGATCTTTCTCCGGCTCGACGTCTGCCTCAGGGTGATTAAACCAGCGTTTACTCCGCCGCTCTCGGCGCATCAACCGCAAGAAGACGCCCCCGAACAAACCGGCAAGCACCAAGCTAAAAACCAAGACCACGGTCAAAACCAAGAAGACCCAGATAATTTCTCGAGGCACATCGAAAAATACGACCGCTACCCAAATAAAGGCGCCCCCGAACACAAATGTTGAAAGCAAACGGCGCATAGTGCTACCTATTCTAGCGAAGGTATGATGCTAGCACTTAAAGCCTATAAGAGGTGGACCATTGACTGCAGCGAACACGATAACTCAACGAGAGTTTGACGAGCAGCGCGGCCTGAACGAGACGGCGTTCTATGGCAACAGGTTTGAAAGTGTCGTTTTCGAGGGATCATTGGAGGACCACACGTTCGAAGATTGCGTATTTCAGTCCTGCTCGTTCAACAGCGCATCGCTACGGCATACCCACTTTGAAAGCTGCAAGTTTCATGACGAGATCGCTTTAGCGGGCACATCCTTTCGTTACGCGGACCTTTCCCATGCGACCTTTCATCAGTGCGACTTAACGAATAGTGACCTATCTCAATCGAAATGGTACGACGTCACAATATCTGCCACTAAGGCCGTTGGCTTGAACGCGCGAGGCGTAAGCAATGCTCGACACATCAATGACAACACGACGCTGCACGCATCGCTCATCTCAGACTCCCAGCTTTCTTTCGCTGACCTCTCGCACTCGGACCTCAAAGCCAGTCACTTTCACCATACCCGTTGCTTAGAAGTCAATTGGACAGAGGCCAACCTTGAGGGGTCTACTCTGTCGGAGTGCGATCTTGGTGGCGGTATTTTCGATCGGACCGTGATGACTCATTGCGACCTAAGAGGAAGCCTTTTTAATTCAATCAGCCCCACACTCATCAGACTTGACGGCGTCACTCTAACGCCAGATCAACTGGTATATCTAGCAATCCCTCTGGGTATCCAAATTGATGACAGCTGACTAAACCTGACGAAAAGGTAAGTACCTCGCTCACGAGGGAGCGTTAGGGCCAACCCCAACTGAGGATTACTACTTAACTTCGATCAGTTCTACGTCAAATACCAAGACCGCATTAGGGGGAATATTTCCGACGCCGCCAGGGCCGTACCCCAACTCTGACGGAATGGTGAGACGAGCCTTCCCTCCAGGCTTCATGAGTTGCAGCCCTTCTGTCCACCCTGGAATCACCTGGTTCAATCCAAACTCGGCAGGCTGGCCTCTTGCAATTGAGCTATCGAAGACCGTCCCATCAATCAGCCGGCCCTCGTAATGCACGACGACTTTGTCGGTTGCGCTCGGCGCCTGACCTTTCCCGTCCACTATGGTCTCAACCTGCAGACCCGAAGCCGTAACCTGGACATCAGCATTTTCCGCATTCTTGGCAAGATAGGCGACGCCAGCCGCCTCGGAATCTGCCGCCATACTGTCGCGCTCGGCCTGTGCGGAAGCTTCCATTTCAGCTTGACGAGTACGAACCATTTCAATGATAGCGGTTTGTTCCTCAGGGGATAGGGTGGGCTGCACACCACCTAGCGAGTCCTTAATACCTTCCAGCAACGCACCCAAATCAACATCAGGATTGCCATTCTGCTGAAGCATATTGCCAAACGAGTAGCCGAAAAAATAACCCCTCCCCTCGGTCAGGCCTACGTCATTTGGCTCTGCGCTCTCGCTCGCATACACAGTCATCTGAAGACTCAAAAAAGCCGCGGCCAACCACGCTCTCAAACTGACTTGTTTCATTACCCAACTCCTTTCAACCGTTACAGTATCGCACAACCCTAACATCGGACGTGACCTTGACTTCGCCAGCTGGCGGTTGCTCAACAATCGGTAGCGAGGACAGCCCCGCGGTCTGGGCTTATTGCCATACATCTGCTGCGAGATTTCGGCTCGCTGGCTGATCCTTAATAGAGAACGGAAAAGTCAGCATTACCCCTACAATCTTTTTGTCTTTGGACGAAGCCACCCAGACTTCTAGTCCCGCAGTCGATAGTGTTCATTTTTAGTGGCTACTAGCACCATTGACGAGCAGAGGCGTTGGCATCCATTCCCGTAACCGTCGACCAAAGGACTCAGTTCTCATTTGGCAGAGAGGCACTGAAAAATCACAGTGACTGTTATTGACTGCGCGTGTACCCGATCCCTCAACCGGGGTTGAGCAAGTGTTTGAGCAACCTCGTAGAAACCATGTATTCTCTTTTTCTTGGCTTGATCGCCAGCCACCCTTCACCAGGACATTGAACAACCATGACACGTGTAATTTCATCGCTCGTGAAACGATTAATCAAAACGGCGCAGGCCCTCGAGCGCTTCTATGCATCTGTTATAGGTGCCTACCGACAAATGGCGCACGGGTTGATCGCTTGGAACATACCTTCCCAAGCCGTTCATTTAAGGAGTTCAAACGCCAGAATAACCCTCCTGACCTTATGTTTGATACCGCTGTTGGGGACGAGTGGCACCGCGATGGCGATCACTGCAACACCGGAATTAGCGCCAAGCGATATTCAAGAAATCACCACCAAGCATATCCTGAGCGCACTGAGAGAGCAGCACTACGTCGATCAAGTCCTCGACGACGACGTCTCTGCAGAGGTGTTTGATCGCTATATCGAAGACTTGGACCCCTCTAAGAGTTACCTCACCCAAAATGATGTCACAGCGCTGTCACAGTATCGATGGGAACTTGATAATGCGCTTAGACGATCTGATCTTGGACCCGCGTTCAGCATTTTTAACCGATACCAAGCAAAGGTCACCGCACGCTTCTCTTGGGTTATTGAGTTAATCGATCAAGGAGTTGATCAGTTTGACTTCGACAAAGAAGAATATCTCGAGCTTGACCGCTCAGAACTGCCTTTCGCATCCAGCGAAACGACACTCGATGAGCTATGGCGAAAGCGAATCAAAAATGATGTGTTGAATCTCAAGTTAGCGGGCAAGTCCCTCGACGACATTCAAACGCTACTCCGCAAGCGCTATTCAAGTCGATTAAGTCGACTTCAGAAAACGAATCAGGACGACGTCTATCAGCTCTTTATGAATGCATTCGCCAAAACCTACGATCCACACACACAGTACTTTTCCCCAATCACCAGCGAAAACTTCAACATCAACATGAGCCTGTCCCTTGAGGGCATCGGCGCCCTGCTACAAACGGAGGATGAATACACGAAAGTTGTGAGCCTTGTCCCTGCTGGGCCTGCGGAAAAGTCCAAGTCCATCCGGCCCAACGATCGAATCATTGGCGTGGGCCAAGAAAGTGATGAAATTGTTGATATCATCGGTTGGCGGGTCGACGACGTTGTGCAACTCATTCGAGGGAAACGGGACACGAGCGTATTTCTTCAAATCCTCCCCGAGGGTTCATCGGACTTGGCTAGCTCGAAGGTTGTAGAGATCGTTCGAAAAAAAGTAGAGCTCGAAGAACAGACGGCGCAAGCCGAAGTCGTTGAGATAGAGCAGTTTGGCAACCTGGTTCGAATCGGCGTGATTGATATCCCCACCTTTTATGTGGATTTCAAAGCAATGCAGAATGGGGATCCAAATTTCCGGAGCACGACGCGCGACGTCAAACAGCTACTCGACGAGCTGCAGACCCAAAATGTGGATGGGGTTGTTATCGATCTTCGGGACAATGGCGGCGGTTCACTGCAGGAGGCAAAAACGCTCACTGGCCTTTTTATTGATCGGGGCCCCACCGTTCAAATTCGAAGCAAAGCAAATCGCGTCGATGTCTTAAGTGACCGCGATGTACGCACGTCCTATCGCGGTCCACTTGCCGTCTTGGTCAACAGACTGAGCGCCTCCGCCTCAGAAATTTTTGCGGGCGCTATTCAAGACTACCAACGCGGCCTGGTTATCGGCACTCAAACCTTTGGCAAAGGAACAGTGCAAACATTACAACCCCTCGAATATGGTCAGTTGAAGATGACGCAAGCCAAGTTCT
>MDTA01167672.1_pt1 | contig 10389 bp, 8 predicted proteins | sample 811151 | NCBI WGS metagenome assembly MDTA01 (sample SAMN05326648, study PRJNA326480) | marine metagenome | isolation source: seawater | place: Indian Ocean: South | collected 2010 | reverse complement strand
TATCCATTTAAATTTTTTGCCAAGTATTGTTGATGATATATTTCTGCATAGTAAAATTTCTGCGCTGGAACAATTTCTGTCGTTATTTGCCCATAACCTGCCGCAAGCAGTTTTTCTTGGTATTCAGCTTTACTTTCAATTGCAATTTTTAAATCCTTGTCTTCAAAAGCATAAATGCCGCTACGATATTGACTTCCTATATCATTCCCTTGTCGCATACCTTGCGTTGGGTTATGGCCTTCCCAAAAGATTTTCAGCAAGGCTCTTACATCAATTTGTCTTGGATCATAATGTACCAAAACGACCTCGTTATGCCCTGTATTTAGCGAACACACCTCTTCATAGCTGGGATTCGGAAGAGATCCTCCCGAGTATCCAGCCGCCGTCATATAAACTCCATTTGTTTTCCAAAACATCTTCTCAACGCCCCAAAAGCAGCCCATGCCTACAATTAACTTATTAAAATATTCTGGAAATGGACCTGACATCGGGCGCTTGAAAACAAAATGCCTTTGCTCTTCAGGTAGCTCAGTCATACCCTTTGTTATCTTACTTTGTTCTTTTGTACTCATGTTACGCTTTAATATTGAAAACATTGGATTTCTCTTAAATACTTTTCTCTTTAGCAGTTGTACTTCTAATTTTAAAGGTTTCTCTAAATTTATGACTTATTTTAACCAGTAAATCCTAAGATATAAATTTTAAATCAGTTTAATCTGGTCAATAGTGAGTTTTATAAATTATATTGTTACACAGATATGGGTCTAGAAATTAATTCTTAGCATAAAATTCAACTACAAGATTTGGTTCCATCATCACAGGATATGGCACATCACTCAGGACCGGTGTGCGCACAAATTTTGCCGACATCTTCGAGTGATCGACGGATACGTACTCAGGTACGTCCCTTTCAGCCAAAGCAACTGCCTCAACTACTAATGCGATTTGCTTCGACTTTTCTTTAATTTCAATTGTATCTCCCTCATTTACACGGTAGGACGCTATATTTACTTTCTTTCCATTTACTAAAACGTGTCCGTGATTTATAAATTGCCTTGCTGCAAATATAGTTGGTACAAATTTAGCACGATAGATAATCGAGTCTAATCTTCGCTCCAGGAGACCTATCAGCTTTTCTCCAGTATCGCCCCGTAAACGTTCAGCCTCCGTGAATATACGCCTAAATTGTTTTTCCGTTAAATCGCCGTAGTAACCTTTTAGCTTTTGTTTAGCTCTTAGTTGTAGCCCAAAATCCGACAATTTCGCTTTTCTTCTCTGCCCGTGCTCTCCCGGCCCATATTCTCTTCTATTTACGGGTGACTTAGGACGACCCCATATATTTTCGCCCATTCTTCGATCAATTTTATGCTTGGCAGCTGTGCGTTTTGTCACTGCTGGTTCCTTTCGTTAGTTAAAGGATGCTTTCCTTTACCAAAAACAGTCTTTTGGCTTACAGGTTTCTTCTTACGAAGTCCACAAGCACCTCAAAATTAAGGTCCTGAATAATACTTTACAGCTACGAAAGTCAATGCCTTGTATAAAAAAAGTATTTATTATTTTTGATATTTTAGTTTTGACAAAAGCTATTATTTGGAACTAGCGACCGAATGCCACACTATAACCTATATAAAATAGTGTATTTACAACCATTCACAATTACAGTTCGGAAAGATGTCAAAAAAAGTCAATCTTGTAAAAGTTTGTGTTGGAGCTGGGACCATTGCAGACCTAGCCAGCAGGCAGGAATTGAGTTTATCCAATTCAGGTAAACTGATTCATGTGACAAGAATGTGGCCAAAGCGCAAAAAAGAGCTTCTAGCTGGCGGTTCAATTTACTGGGTTTTCAGAGGATTAATCCTTGCCCGCCAGGAAATTATTGGGTTTGAAGAAATTATTAGGCAAGACAAAATTAGACGATGCGGGTTGATTTTGAATACAGTAATTTATAAAACAAAACCTCAACCCAAAAAAGCATTCCAGGGGTGGCGTTATCTAAAAAAAGAAGATTCTCCAATTGATATTGGAAGATATAATCAAAAAGAAGCTCTACCCGACTCAATGGAATTAGAATTATCCCGATTAGGAGTCTTTTAAACTGGTCGCTTGACGCAAATCAAAATTCAATTTTTTACTCATTTCCTCTAGAAGTAACATCTTTTCCGAATTAAATGAAGCTGACCGTGAAAGGTAAAGTGTTGCTTGACTTCGAAGAATAGGTTCATCTCCAATGACCTTCAAATGATTTGCATCAAGAGTTTGACCTGACGACGTAATATCAGCGACGACTTCTGCGTTATCACTTTTTATAGATCCTTCGGTCGCTCCTTGACTATCAACTAACTGATAATCAGCAACTCCCATTAATCGTAAATACGACCATACCAAGTTGTGATATTTAGTAGCAATTCGAAGCCTGTGAAGATGCCTGCGCCGAAAAGAGGTCGCCACCAAGTCTAAGTCGTCTATGGAATCAACATCAACCCAAAACTTGGGTACTGCTAAAACAAGACTAGCTCTACCAAAATTTAAAAGTTTAAGTTCTACTGCAAAACGCTGCCATTCAGGGATTTTCTCTTGAATAAGATCTTGCCCAGTTATGCCTAGGTCAATTTTTCCAATTGCTAATTCTTGTGGAATTTCAGCTGCTGACAAAAAAATGATTTCAACTTCACTGAAATTGTCAAAAGCAGCAGAATACTCTCTGATCCGTTGCGGCACCGTTACTGCTAATCCACTTTTTGTTAACCAATCTATTGTTAATTCCATGAGCCGACCTTTCGACGGTATGCCCAATTTTAATTTACTCATCCATTATCCTCACAAGCGCAGAGTAACATTTCTGGACGAACAATCCCACCAATGGCTGGAAGTTGTTGACCCCTGCTTAAAACTTTAGTCAAAGCATCGTAACGTCCGCCTTGTATTACAGGCGGCAAGCCAGGTTTATTTTTCAGACAGACAGAAAAAATGAACCCATCATAATACTCGAGGCTTCTGCGACCAAAGCTGGTTGTAAATTTTATTTTCTCTAAATCTATCCCCAAATCTCTAATAGCATCAATTCTATTCGATAAATTTCGACATGCCTCAACGTATTTATCTCCCAAGGAAAAGTGTGAAGAAAGCTTATCATAAGCAGATGTTAGTGGGCACTTCAACGATTGGATATCTTCAACCATATTAAGGACTCCGTCGGGAATGGGCTTTACGCTATCTTCTTCAAGGATATTCTGCATCCGAACCTCTATTTCTTCAATTGTCCGTCGGCCAATTACTGGCCCCTTGGAAAGAATGTATTCTTTTATCTGCTTCGGCTCTATTGAACGAATAAAATCTTTTCTGCAATCATCTGAATTATTTTGTGTAGATAATTGCTTAAGTAACTTTTGAAATCGATCCGGCCTCCATAAGTGCCTCAACAGCAAACTTTTCTTACTATCAGTAACATCTAATTCAAGTACGATTGCCCTCAAGAGTCCCATATCACCAATTTCAACTTCAACCTCTAACTCACCCGTCAAACTTAAAAATAAATTGAAAATCTCCGCATCAGCTGAGGCCTCAGAACTTTCATGAAAATATTCAAGTCCGACCTGATAGTATTCTTTGGGTTTAGTGCTACCAAACGGTTGAGATCGCCAGACTGGTCCGGCATATGAGTATCGTCCTGTTTTTTTATTTTGCGATATATGCATTTCTGCAATTGGCACAGTAAAATCTGGCCGTAAAATTTTTTCGCCATCAACTGGATCCACAGTAACAAAAGCTCTACTTCTGAGATCTTCCCCATATAAATCAATAAGACTTTTAGAATTTAACAATGAAGGAATCTCAACTTCTACAGCTCCCCAATCGTCAAAAACACTAATCAAATGAGAAATCTTGCATTTTAATGCATTTAGTTCAGAACCATATCGTAAATAAGGGGTAATTCCCTTCCCAGAAGCCACTTTATTCACCAGCTCTAGTCAGAATCTTTTTCACAGCACTTATCAAGTTAGGTCTACTGACTTCGAATTGGGCTGGTCGAGATTTCCACTCTTCGTTTGATGCAATCGATTTTGACAATTCAATTCCTAACTTTAAGTCTTTCAACTGAATTACTCCTCTTTCAATTTCTTCAGATCCCACGATTATCGCCACTGGGCTATTTCTTTGATCCGCATATTTTAATTGCCTTCCGAAATCCTTTGGATTTCCCATATACATTTCCGCGCGAACATCATTACTTCTCAGTTCATCAACTAGTGACTGATAATATTGAGTTAGCGTTTTATCCATTACTGTAACTACAACTGGTCCTACAATTTTTCTAGACGACTTTTTACAACAATTAATTGCAGAAATGAGTCGATCTACCCCAATCGACACGCCAGTGGCAGGAATGGTTTGTCCCGTAAATCTCTTAATAAGATCATCATATCGACCCCCACCAGCAACAGACCCGAATTGACGCTTGTTTCCCCTATGATCAAATGTTTCAAATGTTAATTCTGCTTCAAAAACTGGACCGGTATAATAGCTGAGACCTCTTACAACCGTTGGATCAATGATAAACTTTTTATCGTGAGCCCTTTTTGCTACAACGCTTTCTAACATACTCTCTAGTTCAGCTAAACCCTCTGATCCAATTTCAGAACCTTTGACAATATCTTTCAATTTGCTGATCGTAATCTCATTCGAGATACTCCGTGCAGAGATAAAGTCAATAATCAAAGCAGTTTGCTCACTAGTCAGCCCAGCGCCTTTGGAGAAGTCCCCACTCTCGTCAGTTCGGCCAGCCCCCAGAAGGTTTTTAACACCACTTACTCCTAATCTATCTAATTTATCGATCGCTCGCATTACGACTCCACGCGTCAAACTTGAGCTTGATTCTGTATTTTCTTGTTCCAAACCTATCTTTTCCAAAATTCCTTCTAGAATTTTGCGATTGTTTATTCTAATAACATAGTCATTTTTTGATATCCCGACATTTTCCAGAATATCAGACAGCATTGCACATAGTTCGGCATCCGCTGTTACGTTTGGAACACCAACACTATCCGCATCACATTGATAAAATTGTTTAAATCTGCCAGGTCCGGGCTTTTCATTTCGCCATACTGGACCCATCGAAAACCTTCTATATGGAGATGGCAGTTGATTTCGAAACTGAGCATAAAATCGTGCCAAAGGAGCTGTCAAATCATATCGCAGGGCTAACCACTTGTCCTCTTCATCTAGCCAAGAAAAAACCCCTTCGTTTGGTCGATCAACATCCGGTAAAAACTTACCAAGGGCTTCAACTGTTTCAACTGCTGGGGTTTCCAGAGCATCAAAACCATATTTGTAATAAATATCCGTAATCGATTTCAACATTTTATAACGGTGAAACACTTCGTAGCCTTGGTAATCTACGAAACCTTTTGGATTTGCGGCTAAAGGTTTAACTACTTTTTTTATCTTCTTTTGCATCGCCTTATTTAATCATTCAATCTTATGTTCTTATATAGTTTTAAGTAATTAATGCTAGCTTTATAATTTCCACCATAATTTGAATTTCTCAAAATTTAAATCGAAAGCCGTACCACCTCTTATTTCAAAAAATTTCTATACTAACAAGATATTATCCCTGAGTTGCTTAATTCTTAATTAAGGTCTTTAATTGCGAGACGCTCAATATGAAGTATTCCAGCATTCTGCTTTATGGCACCAATAAGTGCCGGAGTTAAGCTATACTTATCCTTTAACCTAATCTCCACATCTGCAGGTAAATCCTGACTTGTAACTACGACATTTATCAGACCATTTTTCCCTTTTTGTCTAACAGAATATTTGTCTAGTTGAGCTGCTAAAGATCGAACGCCCTCAATCGAGTCAATAAAGATTCGAAATCCTGTCATACTGGTCCTGTCAACTGTTTCCGCAATTGGCTTTAAGTCTCGGATTTGAATTTTTGTTTGCTCGCCCTCCCATTTAATCTCACACACCAAAATTAGTATTTTACCAGTTTCCAGGAATTCACGGCCTCTCTCTAAGCTATCTGCAAAAACGGTAGCTTCAAAAATACCGCCCGGATCAGACATCTGTAGAAAAGCAAACCTATTCCCTCGAGCAGACTTCCTTTCTTGTTTTGAAATTAATACCCCAGCAATTTTTTTTACACTGGTTGATCGAAGTTGATCTTGGGTTAATGTGGAAAAAATAGAAATCTTATGCTCTTCTAAATATGGTAGGTACTCATCAATTGGATGTCCCGACAAATAAAATCCGACCGCTTGGTACTCTTCACTTAATCGTCTAGTAAAGCTCCACTCTTCCAAAATGCCCATCCGCGGTAAGGGTATGGCCTCCGTTACAGTCCCAAAAAGATTAGGTTGATGGGAGTCCATCTCATCAAAAACTGCAGATGAGTAAGAGACTAAAATCTCAATCGATTCAAATAAAAGTCTTCGATTTGGGTTTAAACAATCCAGTGCTCCTGCCCTAATTAACATTTCTAAAGGTCTTTTACCTAACCGGCGTAAATCCACGCGCCGGGAGAAATCGAATATATCCTTAAATTCGCCACTTTCGTTCCTATTACTAATAATTTGGTTCATTGAACCAATACCAACATTTTTAAGTGCGCCCAAGGCATAATACAACTCACCATTAGAGACAGAAAAATATGGTTTGGACTTGTTGACGCAGGGCGGGATCAAATTCAATGATAAGTTATCAACCTCCTGCTTATAAAGACTCAGCTTGTCAGTCAGATGTATATCACAATTCATTACTGCAGCCATGAACTCAACCGGATGATTAGCCTTAAGCCAAGCTGTTTGATAGCTAAGAACTGCGTAGGCAGCTGCATGAGACTTATTAAAGCCATAATTGGCAAATTTTTCTAATAGGTCCCAGACTTTAATTGCGGTTTTTTTATCTACGTTGTTTTCCAAAGCTCCATCTAAAAATTTTGGCCGCTCTGCATCCATTGCAACTTTTATTTTCTTTCCCATTGCTCTTCTTAGCAAATCGGCACCACCCAAACTATAACCTGCCATTTTTCTGGCAATCTCCATTACTTGCTCTTGGTAGACAATTATTCCCTGTGTTTCATCTAAAATTTGATCGATCAATGGATGAATTCTTTCTCTTTCTTTGTGACCGTTTTTTACAGAACAAAATTTGGGTATGTTCTCCATTGGACCTGGACGGTATAAAGCGACTAGAGCAATAATATCTTCGATGCATGTGGGTTTTAATTGTGTCAGAGCATCCCTCATGCCAGTGCTTTCTACCTGAAACACCGCAACAGTCTTAGCTCCAGCGTATAATTGAAATGTAGCTGGGTCATCCAATGGAATGTTAGATATATCGATTTTTAAATTTCGCTCGTTTATTAAGTCAAGTGCATTTTGAATAATTGTTAACGTCTTTAACCCCAAGAAATCGAATTTCACTAAGCCTGCTTGTTCGACCCACTTCATGTTAAACTGCGTCGCATGCATATCGGAACGTGGATCCCTATATAACGGAACCAGTTTATCAAGCGGTCTGTCAGCAATAACTACACCTGCGGCATGAGTAGCTGCATTCCTAAGCAAACCTTCAACCTGCTCCGCATAATCTAGCATTCGAGCAACGCCTGCATTAGCACTTTTTTCGTCTAAAAGCCTAGGTTCCTCTTTTAACGCCCTGGCTATTGAAACTGGTTTGACACCATCAACAGGGATCATTTTTGAAAGTCTATCCACTTGCCCATAAGGAATCTGAAGAACCCTACCAATGTCTCTGATGGCTGCTTTTGATAGTAATGCTCCAAAGGTAATTATTTGGGCAACTCTGTCTTGCCCATACTTTTCCTGAACATAGCTGATTACCTCTTCACGTCGATCCATACAAAAATCGATATCAAAATCTGGCATTGACACACGTTCAGGATTTAAAAATCGTTCAAAAAGTAGTGAATATTTGATTGGGTCGAGATCCGTTATAGTCAATGCATAGGCAACCAAACTTCCAGCGCCTGATCCTCGTCCAGGGCCGACAGGTATTCCTTTAGCCTTTGCCCACTTAATAAAATCGGCAACAATCAAGAAATAACCTGGAAAGCCCATATCCTCTATAACCGATAATTCAAAGTTTAACCGTTTATAATAGCTTTCAATTGTCGTAGCATGAGGAATAACATCTAACCGATGTTTTAGACCTGCGGTAGCTTGCTTTCGTAACTCGTCTATTTCATTATCTGCGTATTTTGGTAAGATTGGGCTGCAAAGCTCTGCCTTGACTGAGCATCTCTGCGCTACTTCTATCGTATTTTCTATGGCTTCGGGAAGATCATAGAAAAGCTCTACCATTTCTTTTGTTGATTTGAAATAGTGCTCTCTCGTTACTCTCCGCCTTGGCATTTTCTGATCTACATGCGATCCTGACGCAATGCATAGAAGAGCGTCATGAGCCTCATACATTGTAGATTCAGGGAAAAAGGTATTATTGGTTGCAACAATGGGTATTTCATTTTTATAGGCAATATCGAGAAAAACTGGTTCAGTTTTAATCTCCTGTTCTGTACCGTGAGCCAACATATCTGGGTGTCTTTGGATTTCTATGTATAACCGATCACCAAAAATCTTGAGTAAATTAACAGTCATCAATTCAGCTGCTTCTAGTTCGCCCTGTAAAATTTTTGCTCCTAATGGACCATCTACACCTCCACTCAAACAGATTAATCCAGAGTTATATTCTTGCAAGTTTGAAAAAGTTACGTGAGGATCATCATTAACATGTTCAACAAAATTGATAGTAGACAACTTCATAAGGTTTTTATAACCAATTTCGTTTTTTGCTAAGAACACCATAGGTGCAGTTTCAATTTTATCGTTTTCAATGTTATATTTCAAAGCTATCTGGCAACCTATTATTGGTTGAATTCCCGCAGCTGATAAAAGCTCAGACGCCTCTAAGGCTGCGAACATATTTCCAGTGTCAGTTACTGCAACAGCAGGCATTTTATTTTTTTTACATAAATCTAGAAGTTTCTCAGGAGTTATGGCGCCTTCTAACAAGGAATACGAACTGTGCAGGTGTAGATGAATAAATTGCGAATTTATGATAGGGTCGGATTTCATACCTTAGAATGTACAAAAAACCCAAAGTCTTCAAGAGAGAAAATTCAAATTATCGATGCAAGGTATCAGTAGCACAATAATATTTGTAATACTTCTTATGCTTAAGAAATTTATTTCGCCAATATCGAATATCTACATTTTAATCGCTATTTATTACATTTTAATCATTATTTATATTAAACCCACCCTTAATTACGTAGTGAGATATAGTATGCGTTTTCCAAAACTTATCCCATTGGGCCTCATCCTCTGCATCAATATTAATATTACTTTTCGTTTTTTCCCAAATTTTAATAAGCGTATCAGTCGATAAGACTAAGGAACCATCAGGTTTTAACTCTGGAAGATACTCAACTTGAAATTCGCCATATTTCCAAACTATAAAATAGGTGTCGCCATCTGTCAGATTTATTAGATCTTCATCCTCTTCGATAATCTCAAAGATACTATTTTTATATTTTGGAGTAATAATCAACGTTTGAAATTCAATTTAGTTTCTTCTTTAATAGAGGTGTAAGCATATTAACCTATCAAAATCAAGACGGTAAGATTTATGCGGTGTGAGTTAATATTTAAAAGCGCTTTATTATTTAATCTAAAAATACTTAATTTCTTACTTTCAATAGTAAATTTGAATTTAAAATAAAACTGAACGTCAGGACAGGTCTTTCTAAACTATTCCACAGTATCGTTTGTGCGGTGTAGTGGGGAGTTTTCTTCGGGAGATGTTTTTTTTCTGTTTCAGCATAACTTATCACCGTCCACCTTTTAATGTTCCACAATATTCACAGTATCAATTCTTTCGCTATGAAAAAATTACTGCTCATAGAGAAAAAGGAAAGACCTTTGACCAAATTGCAGAGTGGTTAAACGAAAAAGAGTTGCTAGCTGTTCGTGGGAAAAAGTTCAGGGGCAATCATGTCCATTCAATTGTTAAGAAGAAAAGATTGAAAGATGAGAAGTTAGAAAGAGAGTATCCAGAGGTTTGGTCCGATTTTAGTCTGGAGGTGGTTGATAAAACTTTGGTAAATAGGTTTGAGGATTTTCTTGATTGATTATGAATTTGATTGGGCAATTCTAATCAATCTTTGTAAAACTGATTTCGCTACACGGGAAAGTTCTATCCCTTCAATATCCTTTAAATTGTGAAAATCATTTCCTACTATAACTAGACCCAGCATTCCCATATTACCATGCGGCGTACAGTGATACAAATATACTCCAGGCAGATTAAAAGTGACCGAATAAAAAGCATTTAAATCTGACTTTTCTGGTAAAGAATTAAAATGTGGAC
>MDTA01079964.1_pt1 | contig 10390 bp, 9 predicted proteins | sample 811151 | NCBI WGS metagenome assembly MDTA01 (sample SAMN05326648, study PRJNA326480) | marine metagenome | isolation source: seawater | place: Indian Ocean: South | collected 2010 | reverse complement strand
GCTCAGATTCTAAAGCAGACACCCGGTTACACTTGGAACCGAGGCATGTTTAATAAGAATTTGGATCCCACCGGCACGTTTGATGCAAGAGATCCTGTGGATGATCCCGACCTTGACGATGACAAGGTCAGCAAGTTCGACACCATGGCAAAGAGAGGCGTCCAAAACCAAGTACGCCGCGATGCAATGACTGCCGGCTTTGAGCACTCCCGAGAGAACGGTCCGACCTTTGACGAGTGGTGGGCCAGCATTCCATATGAAGATAAACTTGAAGCTGGTCTAGCATCAAGGAGTAGCAACAATTCAGCACGAAAGAAAGCAGACCAAAAATATGGTGAAATGCTTCGGGTTGCATTCGACAGAGGCGTTGCCCATGCTGAAGACACCATGGCAGGCAACGATGAAGACGTTATGGCAGGTAACGATGAAGAGCAGGTTAATGAATCTTATTTTGGCCATTTCCATGAAAGAGAGAAGCAGCTAATGGCAGAAGAGAGTGCTCTGATGGAGGGCGGCAAAGGCGGCGATGCTGGTTCACAGTGGGGCCTAACTGGTAAGCATATCACAACCATGACCTCGCTTCTGAACACAGATTACTATGGAGAACTTAACCTGTCCAGTAAGAACATTGAAGCTGTCGCCAAGATCTATATTGAAAAACTAGGGAAAGATATGATTACCCTGCTCCAAACAACAAAAGAATTTGCAGAGAACATCGGAGTTTACTTTACAGCAGAAGACCGCACAAGAGGCGCTGAAGCGAGTCGCCAAGCGCAGGACCAAGGAAAGGCGATTGTCACCTCTCTTGCCCAACGCGAAGAGTAAACAGAATAATTTTAACAAATTAATTGCAAGTTTCAAGCGATTAGGTTATAATAGATAAAAGACAACTCGGAGGTTTAATTGTCAACGTTTAGCTATGATTGTAAAACATCGCTCCACCAGAAAATTCTGAATGGGGTTAACACATTGGCCGATAATGTGGCCACAACACTAGGCCCGAAAGGGCGAAATGTAATCTTACAGGAAAAGGACAAGCCACCTTTCATCACAAAGGATGGTGTTACGGTAGCTAGGTTTGTGCATCTTGAAGATCCATTTGAAAATGCCGCAGCCCAAGTAATAAAGCAGGCTGCTATTGAAACAAACACGCATGCTGGCGATGGTACCACTACAGCTACCGTTCTTTCCCGTGCAGTGTTAGCAGAGGCCCAACGATATCTAACTGCCGGCGCAAGTCCTGTTGAGGTTAAAAGAGGGATGGATAAGGCAACTAAAGCTGCAATCGAACACCTTAAGGAATCAGCAACACCAGTCAAGACGATTGCGGACGTAGAGCACATCGCTACTATCTCGGCGAACAATGATAAATTTGTTGGTAAACTTATCGCCACCGCAGTTGATAAGGTTGGCAATGATGGCTCGATTACCATTGAGGACTCGCGCACGATGGAAACATATGTTGATATCATGGAGGGTTTTCGGTTTGATTCGGGCTATGTCGCAAATGCTTTTGTCACCGATGAACGCCGCGCAACGATGAACTACAACAATCCTCTGATTCTGGTAACAGACTATAAGATCGAAATGGTCGATGAGATCCTGCCAGTGCTTGAGCTAGTTGCCAGAGAATCCAGACCTCTTATCATCGTCGGTGATGATTTTGAGGGACAGGCTCTGGCAGCACTGATCATGAACACCATGCGTGGCAGCTTGAAGGTGGCTGCTATTAAAGCGCCGCGATATGGTCAGGAGCGCAGAGACATTCTTAGCGATTTGGCTTTGTCTACCGGTGCCACAATGGTATCTAGAGCTTCGGGTATGAAGCTTCGCGACGTGAAACTACACGACTTGGGTACAGCAAAGACAATTGAGAGCACGAAGACCACCACTACCATTGTGGGTGGGCAGGCTGACTATGAAGGAATCGAGAACAGGATCGACGGCTTGCGTAATGAAATGGTTAATACGGAGTCTATGCAGATGTGCAACGCTATCCAAGAAAGAATCACCAGACTATCTAGTGGCGTCGGTGTGGTTTATGTTGGAGCGCCAACGCAGGTGGAGATGATTGAAAAGAAGCACCGTATCGAAGACGCATTAGAGGCTGTTAAGTCGGCTCAGGTGGACGGCGTAGTAACTGGAGGTGGTACCGCCCTCCTGCGCACCGCCGCGTCCATCAGGGGTACTGTAGACGTTGAGAACGAGGACCAACAGTTAGGGGTAGACATTGTACTTCTTGCCATGGCTGGGCCAATCCGTCAAATGGCTAGCAATGCAGGCCTTTCTGCAGACCTGATTGTCGATCAGGTAAGCAACGCCAGCGCAGCAGAGGGTTACGATTTCAGGAATGATGTGTTGACAAATATGACTAAAGCCGGTATTATTGATCCAGTCAAGGTTACAACAACAGCCTTGCAAAACGCAGTGTCGGCCGCAGGCACATTGATCACAACAAACTTTGCAATTATTCAAGGATAGTGAAGAGAAACAAATAACACACACTAGTTAGATTTGCTATGCCAGAACAAACAGATAATAATGAATTAGAGATTGACATCGTTACCTTAGATGGTAAGCTGCAGAGGCTTGTGGATGCTATTGACGTTATCAAAGAGCGCCAAGAACAGATGGCGATTGATATCTCCAAAATCAAAGAGGCAGTTTACAACCCTGATCAGGGGCTGTATGCTCGCCTGAAGTCGCTTGAGGCATGGAAAGACACCAGCACCAGAATTACTTGGATCATCGTAACATCGGTCGCTGGCCTAGGAACAGCGACTATCTGGAACATGTTGATTGGTTCTTAAAAGTTGTTGACACGAATCGCTTTGTGTGGTATTATATCTATAAACAATAGTCGGAGGTCTCGATGTCAGAAGGGCAAAGAGTCAATATACAATACTCGGTAAACGTAGAAGAGTTGCCACAAACCTTATCTCAACTTATTAGAGAAGCAGAAGCTCGATTGCTGGCATGCACCAATGAGTTCATGAAAAGCTCCGTTTCAAGAACTATGATACAGCATGAAAATTATTTGCGATGTGCTGAAAAAATTGATGAAGTACGACTTCAGCTAGCAGATATTGATTACAGATTGCAAGACAGTTCAGCTATGCTCAGAGGGTTGGCGAATATGCGCGCCACTCCGCCTCAGCCAGAAAATCGAGTTGAAGAAATTATGGAAAAAGTGGAGGAGACTAAGGAACTAGCGCAGCAGGCTTTGGCCGAACAGGAGAAAGTCGAATGGTAAAGAGATGGCAGACAGGAGATTTGGTTTATATTCCTCAATCTGCACGCCTAAGAAAAGAAACAAGCACGGGAGTAACAACAGACTATGTGCAGTTGGATAACCCTGCAACCTTGTTGGTTACCGGTCCTCACCGAAGAGGATATGAGGTGGTCTACCAAGGAACTAGATGGCTCGTGAATGAGTCGGACACATACCCAGTACCAGCATAAAATGGAGAAGAAATGAGTAGTAATTCAAGAGTTGTAAAGTTTGTCGAGGTTGTAACTAATCACTCGGCAGTTGGAGAGAACTTCAAGCTACAGGAAGTTTTCATCAATCCAGACCACATTGTTTATATTAGAAATGAACCGCACATGAAAAGGCTATTGTCTGAGGGCAAGCTGCCAGAAAATTTGGATAGCCGTCAAGAGTTTAGCGTGATTCACCTTAACCGTGGACATACTGGCCTAGACATTACTGTTGTTGGTGATGTGGTCGCGGTCAATGATAAAATTCGTTCACCTAGCTTGATTCGTGGATAAGTAATGTTGACTTATTACCACATTTACGCAAAGGCGACTTGTCCGTTTTGTGTCAGAGCGATCAATTTCATGAACGAACAGGGATTCGATTATGTACTAACACTAGTAGATGCCTCGCCAGAATATTATCATAAGTTAAAAAAGAAGTATGAGCACCAAACGGTACCCATGGTTGTTGAACACGACGTTGCTGGCAATGAAAAGTTCATCGGCGGGTGCGATGACCTGCTAGAATACTTCGCGGATTATACAGATGCCCCTAAGAACACCGAAGAGCCCCCTGACTTACCCGAATGACAAACCGAGAGCGGCAAGTCTTGTCGCCTCCCTTTTGCCGAGTGATTTAAGAAAAGTATCTTTCCCTTTTTTGGGTGGAGGCTCGCTAGAGTTGGCCCTAGCATCAAGAGGTTTTGATGTTACTGGCTACACCAACTTTAGACTACTGTATGATTTTTGGGACTGTGTAAAGAGAGATCCCGAAAAAGTTTATCAAATGGCCATGGGCTTCTATCCTTTGCAAGACCCTAAGCTATTTTATATGCTGCAGAAAAAGGTATACGAGCCACACGATGAGTTCTTGAGGTCGGCATTGTTTTACGTCCTGACACTCTGTGCAGATGGGCAGTCGGCCACATCGGGAACGATAGAAGCAGGAACACCACGCTTTAACCACCTGAGACTAATGCAGTTATCTAAGTTTGAAAGCCCGAACTTTAAAGTACAGCTGAAGCAATACTCAGAGGTGTTAGAAAATTCTATTGAATATTTAGTGTGTGTGCCCCCTCCGTATATTGTCGGCAATTTTGTAAACGCAGTAACAATTCCAGAAAGGCCACAGATTGATCATGAAGAATACGCGGACCAAATGTCAGAGATTGATAACTGGATAATTCTATACAATTACCATAAAAATTTAAGAGATTTGTATCCAGATAATGAGATTGTTCTGTTAGATTCTGCTAGTCGCCCAACAAATGACGAGCACGCAGCAAAAGAGGTGGTGATCATTGGATCCTAAGATCGTGTACGGCTTCCTCTTGTTTATTGTGGGCCAAACACTTGCGTGGTTCCAATTAAATTCTCAATTTGTATGGAAGTGGTGGGAAAATAAGCCATTATTGGCAGTTGTGTGTTTCGGATTACCAGTAGGCATCTGTTTTTGGTACGCTACTAGGTTAATTATGGCTTCGACGGCTGAGCTATGGACCGCCCGCTTTTTTGGCTTCGCTGCTAGCTATATCAGCTTTCCTATACTAACTTGGTGGTTGATGAATGAGTCGCCGTTCACAGCAAAAACAATTCTATGTAGTCTACTAGCTTTTGCTATAATAATCATTCAGCTCTTTTGGCGTTAGTTGGGAGATACACTATTTATAAATGCACAATTTATAGGGAGCCACATTAAATGAAAAGCATGAAATCTATCTTAGAAGAGTTTAAGAAGTATACGGAAAAAGTAAACTCTTTAGAGCGCCAAATCGAAAACCGTCGAAAAAGAGAACAGGTGCTACAAGAAGACAAGGAGTTGTTTAACGAGATCTCCCGCGAATCGGCAGAGAAGATTTATGATTGGATGAGAGATACGGATGGCTTGCCGTATGATTTTGATGATCTTTTCGACGGCGCTATGAGGGTTTATTATCCGCTAGCATCAAATGATCAGATGAAACTAAAAAAGGTAGTCACTGCATTACGCACCGCCGGCTGGTCGCCTCCCACTAAGGACATAGGCTACGGCCCTTTTGTGGGATTTGAACTCAAAAAGGTCAAGCAGCGTCGTCAACGCCTAGCGGCCGACGGCGGCGGCGAATATGACGAAGAAGTGGAGGTCGCTGATCTGAGGCTAGTGAGGAAGACCAGAAAGACCATCCCGGCCGGCCCCCGCCAAGGTGAGGTCATCGAGAAGAAAGAAGACACCACTATGAGCAAGGCGATTGCCCGGTTGGTTAAATCCGGTAAGCTGGACAAAGATCTACTTGAATGGTGGCAAGGCAAACAGAACCTTTACACACGCGATAGAAACCACCGACAAATTGAAAAGTCCTTTGAAGGCGAAGATGGCTCCGACTACTCAGTCGTGGTTTCGCGACACCCAATTGATGTTCTGCGCATGTCGGACATTAGTAATATCCGCTCTTGCCACTCGGAGGGCTCTGAGTATTTTCATTGTGCCGTAGCAGAAGCAAAGGGTCATGGCCCCATCGCATATCTTGTTAAGACTGAAGAGTTAGAAAATCACCTGATGCAAGAGCAAGTAGACGGCAGCCCAGCAGTTAAGCTGCAGTATTACATGAACAATCTAGACAGAGATGAGTTCCGCGAGAAAGTGGCTGAAATCTACAATCTAGAGACACCCGCCGGCCGCTGGGTCTTAATGACTACATGGGCAGACACCCCAGACGGCAAAAAGTTTTTGGAAACAGCAGAGAAAAGAACGGAGATGGCATCAGTACCCGAGAAGTTTTATGGTCAAATAATGCGAGCCACCGCTCGCCGCTTAGGTATTGAAGAGCATGAGGAAGAGCTACAGTCATTTTACGGATTTTGGAAGGATGACGCGATCACTAGGTTCAGCACCACGGACAAGCTAGAAGGTGGAACTGAGCAGTTTGAAAAAGAATATAGGGCTGTGTATGATGAAAAAGATGAAGACACAGATTTAAGGCCAATCTCCGATTTTGACGATCAAGAATTATTCCGAGATCGACAACGAGGTATTCAAGGGATTGGCGCTGACGCCCGCCTGAGATTGCGCAAATTTGAAGAGCCGATGACAGTGGGTGCTTTTGCAGTGCCAGAGCATCGAACATATGGTGCCCATGTGCCCGGTTTTGTGGATGCAGTAAGAGAGTGGGCAGTCAACGGCCAACGAGAGCAGTTTGTAGGCGATGATGGAGAGATTAAGATTCCCAGATTTGAGGATTTGATCCGTCGCGGCGGATCTTATGGAGACAACAAAGACGGCTCTATTCTAAATTCTTTTGTAAACGTTCTCAATGACTTAGTTGATAAGCATGAAGATCCACGTCATGATCCTTATAATGATTATCGTGATGCAGAGAGGGACTATGACGACGAAGAAGATGAAATGGAAAACCTGTGGGAAGAGTATCGCGAGCGAGTAGACGAGTTGAACGATTATGCGTCTAATACTCTTGAGCATGCCTATGCATCTGGCGACGTTGATGGTGATGAAGAGCCCTACATATATGCCTCTGGCGGTATTACCTACGAGATCCCACTAGGTTGGCCTGATTACGGCGAAGGGCCTAGCAGTGATTACATCTACGCGCTCGATGACAAGGGTGAGCCTATCGAAGATTTTTGGATTCCTAAGCCTTGGGGTGGCAATTGGGCTGACCGCAGCAACTTCACCAGCATCCTTGACGACTCAGTGAACTACTACCCAGAAGAGACTGAGTGGACTATAGACACTGATGAAAATGACAAGCCTATATTAGAAGTTAGGCACACCATCCAATGTGAAGATTGTCGCGAACCCGATGACTTCGATAACTTCATTGATTTCATAAAATCGGAATGCGACGATGACTTCAGGGCAAACAGAGAAAAGATCCGAAAAGCGTTGGTGGAAGGTGAGTATGCCATGCCTAGCGACTGGGATAACTTAGAAGACGACTTCTCGGAAATGGAGGAGAGTCTAGAAAACTTCAGTGTATTCGGAGTAGGCGATGGTGACGGCGAAGTTATCTTTTCGCTTAAGCCGGCCAGTCAACGCGCTGGTTGGGGGCTGTTGACCGGGATCCGCTGGCCTTATAATGCCGACAGTGAGCTGTCGAACACTGCGACATTGCAGAGAATTTTTGGCGGTATCCCAAAGCGCTTTGGAATCACAAACTTCCTACATCTTCAACCTAATGGCCGAGGAAACAACTTATTTCAAAAATCGTTCAAGGGACTACAAGACGCAGCCAATGAATTTGCAAAACGCCAGCTAGAATTACCATACGGCCCCGAGTATGAAAAGAAGTACGAACCCATGGCGCTAGCGAAAAATATAGAGCTAGGTTTGTATCTTGCGGAAAAGCCCGATGACCTCGACCCCGGCGCCCTGCAGCTTGCGTTTACTATGAGGGTCACAACGCTCTCAGAAGACTCAATGGATGATATCGGGCATTCTTTTAATTTTGTGAGATATATTGACAAAAATATGGATAAACTAAAGCAGGCTGTGTCTGATGCGTTTGAGGACACAATCATATCTTTTCATCAACAGAGAATGAGCGACCTGCGCCTTATGCTAGACGGCTCTAAGGCACTCCGAACAATTAGGAGGATTAAATTAAGATACAGTGATGCCGCCGATCAAGGCTCCGAAAGTCATATGGCGATTATGAAAAACACTCTGTGGGCAGAACAGAATTTGCCCAAGATGAAGACCGGCGCTGAAAGATTTGTTACAACAGAATTACTAGCAAAGTTATTCTTAGGTGGCCCCGGGAGATGGGATGAATCTGCAAAGCTTCCGGTGTTTCCTAATGGGAACTCCTTTGAAGATGAAGTAAAGGGTCGCATGGTCAAACTCGGCGCCTCGTTCTCTCAGAAAGAGGCATACAACGCAAGTTATCTAGCAGGCGAGCCCGAGGGTGAGGTTTATTCGCAAGACTTCCGTGATGGCTCCCCAGAAGGAGAGACTGAACCGACCACTCTGCAAGGAACAATGGGAGAGCCTAGGTCAGCCGGCGCCCCTCGCGTCAGCCCAGAAGAAGATCCCGAAATCTTCCAAGAGATCTACAGGAGGTTGCAGAAGAAGGTTCTAAAGAAAAAAGTAAAGTCTCATCTCACGGAGAAAATAGCAGAAAAGAAACGGCTGCAAAAACAACAGGTCCGCGAGCTAGTTAAAAGTAAACTTTCCGAAGCAGACCTAGGATACACTCAACGTACTTATAAGATCAACTTCCGAATTGCCATGGCCAAGGAGCATGGAGGCAAGCGCGAGGAAACAGAAAACGAAATGCGAGCCGTCCCCGGCGTAGGAACGGTTAAGATTATTCAAGGCTCTACGAGACAAGATGGTAGCAATTACTATGCTGATGTTCTAATTAAGTTCCATCTGTTAGGAAAGAGATCGGTTGTACAGTACATTCGTCTTGAACTGCTACCAGCACTCCGTGCTATCGAGGGCCTATCTGTACTGCGAATGGACCAGTATGAAGAGGTCACTACTATGCGTGAGTGGTCTGACGCATATGCAGGCTTTGGTCCCTCACCCGGTCAGGGAAAGGAACGCGCCGTCCCCACTCCAACAATTGACGCAATCGCGCAAGATTGGATGTCAGTAGGCAAGGACGGAATGGGAATACGAGCAAGTAGTCTGGCGCACTCTGTTGGTGATGTGACCATGATCCCGGTGATTGAGTTGATGAGATACTTGGGATCCAACTATTTCAGCGCCACAACTACAGAACTTGAAACTCTTAAACAGCAAATTATCAATAAAGGCCCCGATATAGTGCAGGTTGCCATTGGTCAAAATGGGAGAATTAAGGTTACATCGGGGAACGACACAGTGCTAGCAGCAAAGGACATTGGACTAAAAGAACTGCCAGTAACATTCAGTTTGGCTCTACAAGTTTGATCTTTTTTTAAGATCCTTCCGACAAAACACATCTGGGCTCATAGTTAAATATGGGTAATAAGGTTTCGACCTCAGTGGTGTGAAGGGAGGATCAACTAGTGAAAAAACTTAAATATTTGGTTGCTGCGGCCGCAATGTGCGTGGTGGGTGGCTTTTTGTATCCATCTGTGATCAGCAACGCGCCGATTGTAGAATGGGCAAACGAGTCAGAATTGGCAGAAAAGTGGACTAGATCCACCCAGACTTCAGCGCACACGCTGCCTGTGCATAATTTAGAGTACGTTTCAGCAAGAGAAAAAGCACGCAAGGCAGCAGTTAGAGTCTTAACCCCAGATGGAAGAGGTTCTGGTGTCTATGTTAAGATTGGACAATATCATGTTATTGTAACCGCACAACATGTTGTGGATAACCACGAAGTTGTATTGGTCGAGGGCCTAAACGGAGAAGTGGTACTTGGCCAGCCAATTCTTAGGGGTACTGAGGTTGACGTAGCTTACGTTTTGGTGCCGGAAATAAATAGCCGCCGACCGGTTAGGTATAACCCCATGCATGCCCCGAGGGATATAGATCGGCTTGTAGGAAAAGATGTTACTTATTCGGGCTACCCAGCTAGCCACGACCTTATGACGCTTGACGGCAAAATCATTGGGGTCGAGAACGGAAACATTATAATTCATTCTTACGGATGGCCGGGTTCCAGCGGCTCTGGCGTATTTGACATGACCGGTCGCATGGTGGGCGTCGTAAGCGCAGTAGATGTAGGCCAATGGCATTACATGATTCCTCCTCAATTAGTGGAAGATATTGTTTGGGTCGCTCCAGTGTGGAGTATCCAAGAAAAAGATATCAAAGCATATCTGAAGTCGAGGGGGATGTAACATGAAAAAGTTTATGACAATGGTGCTACTAGCCGCAACAGCAATCTTGACATCGTGTTCCGACTATGCGATAGTGGCGTCCTACCCAGAGACTGAGACAGTGTATGTAGAGGTTCCCGGGGAGACAGAATATGTTGAG